>ERZ1027229.567-NODE-567-length-19289-cov-6.126911_pt1 | contig 19289 bp, 23 predicted proteins | sample MGYA00519245_ERZ1027229 | MGnify/ENA primary metagenome ERZ1027229 (study PRJEB26926, sample SAMN06164466) | human gut metagenome | biome: ENVO:00009003; feature: ENVO:2100002; material: ENVO:00002003 | host: Homo sapiens | place: USA | collected 2012 ...
TCGGAGATGTGTATAAGAGACAGGTATAAAGATGATATACTTGAAGATACAATCAGGTATTACTTTGAAACACAGAACGCTCTAATTGTATGTGGCATCCACAGTAAGAATGGACTTAGAAACATAGAAATAATATTTGACAACGAATTAAAAATAAATCGAATAAAAAGCTGTCTATAACAAGCGGATAAATCTTCCCGAAAGGTCGATTATCCGCCGGACATTAGTGATTATGAATCGAAAAAAGGAAATATTAGAAAAATTGGCATTCATAAGACGCTATAAAGAATTTGCATCTTTTGGAGTAAAGAAACAAGAGGTGTCTTATAATCCTTGCCTATCTGAAGAAGAGATTGAGGTATTTGAACATAAACATTGTATAACTCTTCCTGATGATTACAGAACTTTTCTTTCTGAAATAGGAAATGGTGGTTTTGGACCAGAGCATGGATTATTGCCACTTGATAAAGCCGTTGTTGATTTTAAATTAAGAGATAAACCTAATATTTCCTTGAATAAGAAATTTCCATATCAAGATAGTTGGAATGAAGAATGGATAACCTCCTTTAATTGGGACGAGGGATACCCGGAAACGGAAATTGTTGATGCGTATATGAGTACCGCCCATATTGCAGGCAGTCTGCAAATAAGTCATTTCGGACATGGATGTACATTCCTATTGGTGGTGAATGGAAATGAAAAAGGACATATTTGGTTTGATGGACGAGCTGATTATAGTGGGCTTGTACCGAAATTGAAAGATGGGCAAAGAATATCATTTATAGAATGGTATGTAACCTTTCTCGATATGGAAATTGAGAACATAAATGAATCACTAACACACAGCACTACCGCTTAAAGCGGAATGCTGCCGGACATTAGCAGTTTAGAATTAAATATTATGGATAAAGAGCAATTCAAATCAATAGTTCATCCAGTAATGAAAGCGAATAGCTTTCGTAGAAAAGGAAATTCGTGGTATAAGACTACTGCCGAATGTATAGTTGTATTCAATCTCCAACACTCTTTGTATGGAAAGATGTTTTATATAAACTTGGCGGCTTTATTACGTAAAGGCGATGATTTATTATTTCCTAAAGAATATCAATGTGATATTAGAATGCGCTTCCCAATAATGGAAATTGAAGGGTATTCCACACAAATGATATTAGATTTAGAATCGACTATTGATGAACAGTTGCGTTCACGGTTAATTGAAAATATCATAAATATTTCAATACCCATTTTGCAAAAATTAGAATCAATAGATGGGATAATTGAACTATATGGAGAAAAACCGGAACTTAATAATATTTATCCCTTTAGTTCAATTCTGTATAGGAAAATGAAGCCTGATTAACAACAGTCAACAACAATCACAAATAAGTGTCAAGGCGTTCACACAGAGCGCCTTTTCTCATATCCGAAAATCACTGTTTTAGTTGGTGGAACCCGTTTCCACCTATTATTCGCTCCATTTTTGAACCATATTTGTTGCGCGTCCTCACTTGGGACATGTCGCTCCTTCCTTGTGTGGATGCCTGTAAACAATGAGATACGTAGAAATACGTAGAGATACATAATCGGCTCCGTGAGTGGCTAAATAAACAGTTCAAAAATGGCAACATCGAACATTAGAATCAAAAAAGTTTGTGAATGGTGCGGAAGTGAGTTTGAAGCTCAGAAATGCACCACGCGCTACTGCTGCAAGCGCTGTGCAGAACACGCCTACAAGGATAGGCAAAGACAGAATCGTAAAAAGACGACTGAGGCAAAAGTGATAGCAACAATCATCCGTCAAAATGAGGAAGCCGTAAGTTGTAAGGAATTTCTGTCTGTTCAAGAAACGGCGGATCTTATGGGCGTAAAACGCAATGCAATCTATCAACTTATCTATCGCGGCAAGTTGAAAGCATACCGCATTACTTCTCGCGTTACACGAATCAGTCGTAAAGATATTGAGGATGTTCTAAGCACTAACCCATACGTCAGAAAATCAAAGGTACAATCCACTGTGGCTGATGAAAACGGCGATGCTATCACCGAGTTCTATACCACGAAAGAGATTATCGAGAAGTTTGGTGTAAGCAATTCATGGGTGTTCGCCCAAGGTAAGGCGCACAACATACCTAAAGTCTATCATCGAGGCAAAACACTTTGGAGTAAGGTGCATTGCGACCGAGTATTCACGGCTAAGCCAGAACCGCCGAAGGAGGATGACTGGATTCCGTATTCGGAGGTCAGAGCGGAATACAATCTCACGCATGACCAGATTCATAACTATGTGAAGTATCACGGTCTGCGTCGAAAGAAGGTCGGCAAGTACACTTATGTCTTACGCTCGGAAATCGACGCCATTCTGCGTCCACCGACACGTTGAAGCTATCGGTTATTGGTTATCAGTCGGTTATATGGCTGATAACCGGATAACCAAACGATAACCTACTATTTTTGCCCCCAAATAAAACTCAAAGACTATGGATATATGTACGAAAGTGACTTTACGTCAACGCCTGTTGCCTTCGGGTAAGATTACGCTTTACCTCGACTATTATCCGGCAATACGCAACCCCAAGACTAATAAATCGCAGCGCCATGAGTATATGGGTATATACCTCTATGGCAATCCCTCCAACCGCGTTCAGCGCGATTTCAACCAGATCATGCTAGAAAAGGCGGAGATTATCCGCTGTCGCCGTCAAGAGCAGGTAATAAATCGCCAGTTCGGGTTCATCGACCACACGCAGCAGCGCGAGGATTTCCTTGCCTACTTCGAGGAGACGACGAAGAAACGCTACCAGAAATGGAAAATCGTGTATATGCACTTCCACAAATTCACCGGAGGCAAATGCACCTTCGGAGACGTGACAGTAGAGTTATGCACGCGATTTCGTGAATATCTTCTCAATGCAAATCAGTTGCGCCATAAGAAAAAGAAGGTCTCGCGCAACTCGGCTGCTGGCTATTTCTCTACTTTCCGGGCATTGCTCAAACAGGCATACAAGGAGCGTTTGTTAACCGAAAACATTAATGATTTCCTCGATTATATCGAATGGGAAGAAGTTGACCGCGATTTCTTGACGCAAGAGGAACTTATACAGCTGGCACAGACTCCTTGCAAGCATGACATTCTGCGTAGTGCATCCCTCTTCTCATGCCTTACAGGTCTGCGAATCAGCGATATTGAGAGCCTACAGTGGAAACACATTCAACCTATTCCGGCAATCGGTCTGTGCATAGTCATCACAATCCAGAAAACCAAAACGCCGGTCAAGTTACCTCTCTGTGATGAAGCCATAGAACTTATAGGCGAGCGCACAAGCGGCAAGGTATTCAAAGGTCTGAAAAGGAGCATGACAGGCAAGCCGTTGAAAGACTGGATTGAAGCAGCAGGCATCAAAAAGCACATCACGTTCCACTGTTTCCGCCATACCTACAGCACATTACAGTTTGCTGCCAACAGCAATCCATACGCCGTGCAGCAATCGATGTGCCACAAAGACATCGGCACCACCATGCGTTACACCCACGAAGTCCCGACCGCGCTTCTCGAAACTCTTGGCAAAATCACCATCAAGCCGAAACCGACACAACCAACAGAATAACAATTTTAATATGTGTTTTTCATCTTCACAAATTTGTGAAGATGAAAAAATAATACCGAATTAGCCCTGTTGTTGGAGGCTGCTTTGGGCATTGAGGCCGAGTTATTCTTGAAGTTGCAAAGCGCATATAATATGCAGGTCGCAAAATCAGACTCTTCATTTATGAATCGGCTTGCCAATATACGCAAAATCGCTGCTGTTCTCTGATTATTGAGGCGGGTTACTCGGGTAGTAGGTAGTTGGTGCTACGGCCGCCCTCTCCGCTGTCACGGAGCATATCCTTGGATATGAGGTCGTTGATGTCGCGGAGGGCCGTATCCTGAGAGCAACTGCAAATTTTGGCCCACTTGGAGGTGGTCAGTTTCCCATCAAATCCATCCCAAAGACGGTTGATAACTTTGCGTTGCCGTTCGTTGATTTCGACATCCCGAAACTTATCCCAATAAGCTGCCTTTTCCAATGTACGCTCGACAACTATCGAAGTTCGTGTAATTGCTTTTTCAAGACAATTGGAAAACCACAGAATCCACTCGGTAATATCGAGATCGCCTTTCTGCGTGCGCTCCAGTATTTCGTAGTACGCCTTCTTGTTACGATTGATTTCTGCCGACATACTGTAATATCGTCCGGAACCCAAATCGAGACGGGCAAGCAGCATATCGGCAATTGTGCGGCTTATGCGACCATTGCCATCATCAAACGGATGAATGGTCACGAACCATAGATGGGCCACAGCTGCCATTATAAAGGGCGACTGGTCGGAACTGTTGCACCAATCGATTAGCCGCGCCATTTCTGCCGGGACATCAGCCGATGCCGGAGCCTCATAATGCACTTTTTCGTGTCCGAAAGCCCCGGAAACGACCTGCATAGGTTCTTCTCCCCTTCGCCAGTCGGCTACGGTAATGCTGTGCATGCCGCTTCGACCTAAAGGAAACAGAGCTGCGTGCCATCCGAAGAGGCGCTCGGCTGTCAAAGGTGCTCTGTAGTTATGCACTGCATCGAGCATCACATCGACAAGACCTTCAACATAATGGTCTTCAGCGAGCAATCCATCATCCTCTATTCCAAGACGCCTGGCGAGGCTGCTTCTCACTGATTTAGGATTGAGAAGCACGCCTTCAATCTCCGACGAACTAATCAACTCATCGGTCATTGCCGACAGCAATGATTGGCTTTTTTCATTAAAGCCAAGCATCGACATCCGGCCGTTCAGAAGTCCGTGTAAATGACTGAGGTGGCTCATGGGCTCAAGCAATGCCTCAGAATCCCATCTGAAATCCGGCCAGTTTTCTCGCTGCCAGATATAGCAACTATGTTCTTGCGTCTTTCTCATGTCGCAAATTTAATGTTTTGCGGCGAATCCGCCAAATATTCACCGCATTTTTGCGGATATTATTCAGCTCTTTCACCGCAATCCTTTTTATTCGCCGGAGATAAATGCTCATCGACACAAAATTGATCCAAACACAGGCTCAGCATAAACCATTGTCTGCGGGCGATGGTTTTAATTTTATGGCTAACGATAGAAGCAATAAGGCATTGATATGGATTGCAGGAGCATTTGTGGTGCTTCTGACCGGTGGTTTTGCATACAAAAAATATATTGATATGCGGATGGCCGGTACAAATGGCGGCGATGCCTTCTTGTTTATGGTGATGGTTTTCGTCGGCATCATTGCCGTTATAGGCATAGCAGGAGGCTTTATCTATTATTATATAATTCCGGAAGGACGGAACATCCACAAAGGCTTGAAGAATCTGAAGAAGAAAGAACCAATCTCGATGCCCGAAGCTCAGACAGCAGTTGAAAGCGAGAAGCTGAACCATGACGAAGAAATCCAACGTCAGGAGGCTGAGTTGAAGCGCCAACGAGAGGAACTGTTTTCCCTTCTATCCTCCTACGCTAAGACCACTTTCAGAAAGGTATTGTCGCCTAGCCAGATTGATGCCCTAAATTCCAATATCCGAAAATTTGCCGATGGAGATGATGATATTGTTGGAGTCGAAACTACGAAAAGTGAGTTTGTCACTCCAATCGACCTTTATCATTTCGCATGGAATATAGCCATACGATTGATTGCTAATGACAAGACAAGAAAATTCCGTATCTGCACGGCTTCTTTTGTAAAAGATACATTCCAAATTACTTTGGCGGACCATGCCGTCACAACTATCGCCAGCAAACTCACCACAACAGATGGCAAATATTCCCTCCGTCGTGTCATGCCCGACGGTGAGTTGACAGCCCACGTCTTTCCTGGCACGGAGGATTTAGCCATCAAAAGCGACTAATAATAGCCGGTTATTGGTTATCTGGTGGTTATAACACTGATAACCAAGCAACCAGAGCATAACCTATCAACTTTGCGGCGAGATGATTTAATCCCCATCTCGTCGCAAGTATGAACACAACCACACTAAGCATCGAGGCAATGCCTCAGAACATGGCTCGACTTGAAGAAAAGGTCGATGCCCTGACCGAACTGGTCGTAAAACTCTCGGCTCAATTAACCGCAGCCGACAAACCACCAGCTGAAGATTTTATCGGAACAGAATCAGCTTGTGAGATATTGCATCTTTCAAGTTCGCGTATTTATGCCCTCGTGCAAGAGGGACGAATCCCGTTCTACAAGCCAGGCAAAAGTCTGTTGTTTCTCAAATCCGAGTTGCTCGACTGGCTCAAACAGTCTCGCCGAAACGGTGTGCAGTCCATCGAAGAACAGATGGCAGCCATGACAAAAGGCATGCGCAATAGTGCCAGCAGGAGGTGGACGCTATGAGCAATAACAGACCTGCGAATCTCTACATACTGATGCAGCGGTTCTGGCAAGAGAACGAGTATGAGCCATTCTCCACAGCGGAGATTGCTCTTTACTTCTTCCTCATCAACCGGGCGAACAGCCGCCGATGGCAGATGCCATTCAAATGCCCGACTTCGGTAATCAGCACCGCAATCCAAGTGACACGACAGACTGTTGTGAACGCCCGTGAATCGCTTAACGCACGAAAGTTCATTACCTATACCAAAGGTACTGGCAAAGGTTCTCATCCTCTGTATTCACTTATCTTGACTGATGGGTTGACGGAATTTTTGTCGGATGAATTGACGGAAACCTTGCAGGAAGGCTCGACAGTTGGATTGTCGGACAGCTTGACACCCTATAATATAGAAAATAGAAATAGTAAAGATAAAATTTATTCTTCAAATATATTCGGCGATGTGAAGATTCTGAGTTTGGAAGAACTTGAGGCTTTGCTGGTTAACGACGAACCGTGGCTCAATGAAATCATTTCCCTTCTTTCTCCCTCCTGTCAAATCGAATTGCCGGAACTGAAATCATACCTCTGTAACTTCTTCCGCTACCTCCGTTGCCAGGGAACGAAAGGTAGGGAGGAAGATGACTGCCGAAGATATTTCGTGAACTGGATTAAAAAACAACCAATCAATAAAAACAAAACACCTCTTAAACCGACAACTTATGCAACAAATCAATCAGCCAACGATGCTCGCCGACCTGCTGGTGTCACAGCTCAGTCGGCCAGCGACTACGAAGGAGCGTTTTAGGCTTCCGTTCTCAAAGACCGATACCGTCCGTGTACTTCTCGCCGGAGTGAAGGCGGAGGTTGAACGCCGCGACAAGACTTTTATAATGAGTGATGCCCTCATGACGCAGACCGAACAGATTGCCGAGTGGCTAACAGGCGACCATTCGAAATTCGGACTTATGTTGTGCGGCGGATGCGGCAACGGCAAGACCACCTTTGTGAAAGCCTTCCAGCAAATCCTCAACAAATTTGAAATCAAAGTTGATGATGATTACTCCGAGCGATATTCCATCCGGATTGTCAATGCCCGCGACCTTGCGAGGGTTTGCAAAGAGGACTATGACGAATGGCGCAGTCTCTGTTATAAACGGATGCTTGCAATTGACGATTTCGGCACTGAGCCGCTTGAGGTTATGGATTACGGCAATGTTCTCTATCCGTTACCCGAGCTGCTGATGACTCGCTACGAGCGTCATCTGTTTACCATTATCACGACCAACCTTACACCTCAGGAGATTCGTCCAAGATACGGAGACCGCATAGCCGACCGTCTGAACGATATGGTTGGCAAGGTAATCTTCGCCAATTCCACTTATAGAACGCCGTAGCCGGCAATATATCCGACTGCTACGAGGTTCCGTAATCGAAACAGAAGTGAAGATGGAGGAGGATTGCAAGGTTGTTTTTTATGTCCCATAAAAATTGGCTCGGTCAACCTTTCGGTTGCCGAATACGCCCTGGTCTTGAAATCATCCTGATTCCGCACTCAACCTCTTGCCTCCTACATCTATCCTCCCTCCATTTCTACTTCCAAGCAAATTCACAATGATACAGACAAAACCAAAATCCAAGCGCGGACGCAAGTCCAAACCGGAGTGGCAGCGGCTCCGCAATGAAATCAAGCTGCATCTTGATGACGGCAACTACGCCGTTGTAAAAGATATGGCCCGCGAAACCGGTCTTTCACTCAACAAATTCATTACCCGTGCCGTCATGGGCACAACAATCCGAAAAGCTCTGACTGAAGAGGAATACTCGATGGTCCGTAGCCTTCAGGGCATCGCCAACAATCTCAACCAGCTTGCCCGGTGCGCAAACGGCATGGGCTTCGATTCGGTGGCAAGCAAGGTTGATAGTCTGCTGGCAATAACACTCGATTTGCTCTCAAAATTCCGTATGTGATGATAGCCAAATTCAAAAACAGAATTGATTTTGCCGGTCTGGTAAGCTATGCCAACGACATTAAAAGCGATGAAAAGCGAGGTCGACTATTGTCGTTTCAAGGTGTCTGTGTCGTTTCCAACGAAACCATCGCTGACAGTTTCAACACACATCTGCGTCATCCCGACAGTCGTGGCCGAGTACATCATATCGGGCAACCGGTAAAACATGTGTCAATCTCATTCTCACCGGAGGATGCACATCGGTTCCCCGACAATGAGCAAGGCGACCGCTTCATGGCGCAGCTTGTCGATGAATGGCTACGTGGCATGGGGATCACCAATGCGCAGTATATCGTGGCGCGACACTTTGACAAGACGCACCCGCATTGTCATCTTGTGTTCAGTCGTATCGACCTTGACGGCAATGTAATTTCCGCATTCAATGAGCGTATCAGGAGCGCAAAAGTCTGCAAGGAAATCAAGCTGCGCCACGGTCTGGCAACATGACAGGCGAGAAAGTTAACCATGACAGACTGCGACCGATTCAGCAGTTGCGATTCGATATAAAGTCGGCAGCAATCGCCGCCGTAAACAGTTCATCATCATGGGCTGAATTCCAACATGCTTTAGAGGCTCATGGGATAGAAGCAGCTTTCAGTACCAACCGTTCCACGGGAGAAATCCGGGGCATTTCATTCGCAAAAGACGGTTACAGGGTTGCCGGTTCAAAGCTCTCCAAGCGGAAACTCACATACGGCAAGCTGGCAGCGAAGTTCGGAGAGTTACCCATTGTGGGGGTGAATGTTTCGTTCACTCCCTCTCAAGACGATAGGTTTAACTCTGAGGTGGGTACGGGCAAATTGACCGTACCCTACCAACGCTCAAATGAGAGGGTCGGTGTTCTGCAGACCCCCTCTCGGAATCAGCTGGTTACAGGCAAAGGGGGTTCCAAAACGGAAAGTCCTTTAGAGGGAGTGCTAACCAATAGCACTCCCAATGAACCATCGGAAGTTAGTCAGATTCCATTGTCTGTAATACTTGATCTACTCGCTGGCCCAGCAGTCGTGCAATCTTCCGGCGGCGGAGGCACCTCCAACGACCTCGACTGGAACGATGAACGCTGTCGCCGTCAGGAAGCACAGGAAAACCAATATGTCAACAGGCCTTTCAAACGTAGAAGATGAACAAACGGATTAGCGATGTACTATGAAAGGAGTTAATGATTCCTTAACCCCTTCAAACTTCATTGAGAAAGTCATCGTTTTGATGACCCCCATTCTGAATCAACAAGCTAAGATAAGAGTGATTCAAAACGGCAATCCCTTATAGTCGCAAAGTATAATCATGCCATCCCAAGCAAGGGGTGCCGTTTTGGTCACCCCTTCGGACCTCTCCAATGAGGGGGTGCGCGTTTTACGCACCCCCATCAGTATCAACATGTTTCACATAAGGGGTTTCCAAAACGGTAACCCCTTCTTATAGCGATAACGTAATTACGTTTTTAACTTTACAAGGAGTATTCGAATTGGATACCCCTTCACATACAATCCTTATCAAACCATAAATAATGACCCCAAACGATAAAAACTATGTTGACCGACTGCACAATCAGCAAGTCAACGAGCTAAACGAAATCAAGAACCGTCTTCTGATTCTGGAAGGCAAAACAACTGCCACTACCGATGGCAACATCCGGGTCGAAATCGACACCGATAAAATATATGAAATGTTTCTGAAAGCGTGCCACGACTGTCTGCAACAACGGCAGGAACGTCATCGGGAAGAAGACCGCCAAGCTGAAGAGCGACTCCGACAGGAATGCGAAGCCAAAGGTGAGCCATATTATGCCACCGAGAAAGAAATGTGCATTGCGATGCTCAAAGAGTTCAACACTTTCTATCGTTTGATAATCACTTATATCAAGAGAACTGAAAAGAAATTTGTTGACATCCACATGGATATTCTCAAACATCTCGGAGCATCCTCACCTACTGACGATGTTTCAAAACAGCCTTCCCCATTTTCAAAACTGCCTTCGGACATCAGGCCTAAACTCACCGAACTTAGCCATCGTCTTAGCCATCGCATACGCACCTATCTCACCGGCTCATTCATCCTCCACCGCGGTTGGACTATCCTCACTGCCCTTCTCTACTTTATATTCCTCTTCGTCTTGCTATCGTTCCGCCTGACATTTTCTTTTTCGAGTTAATCTCATTAAAGCTATCCCGTCATATTTTTGATAATTAATCACTATAATTTTGTGATTTATCAAAAGTATTTGTTAACTTTGCACATATAATAAAACTAAATGATACAATCAGAAACTTGTATAGCAGAGAATCGCATTAAAGCAATACTAGCTGACCAGAAGAAAACAAGCCGATGGTTAGCTGAATATCTTAATGTAAGTCAAAACACTATTTCAAGATGGTGTTCTAATAAGGGACAGCCGTCATTGCCTCAGCTTGGAAAAATAGCGAGTGCTTTGAATGTTGACATCCGCGATTTATTAAGACCCACCAAGCAAGAATTATGAGAACGACCGAGCAAGGATACGTGTATATCCTAACCAACCCAAGTTTCAAAGAAGATTGGGTAAAGATTGGTAAAAGTTCAAGGCCGGTTGATGTTAGGTCAAAAGAACTTGATAATACTGCTGTACCATTACCATTTGAGATATTTGCAACAATGAAAACTTGTAAATATGCAGAGGTTGAAAAAATGGTACATAAAATGATTGATAGGTTAACAGACTTACGCATTCGACAAAATCGTGAGTTTTTCAATGTTTCTCCTCAAATAGCTTTAGATATCTTCCGCGATATAGCTTCAGCTGTAGATGACGCGGAAGTAATTGTTTACGAAGACAATAAACCCATAACAACCACAGAATCACACATTCATAATAATCAGGAAGATTCGCATAAACATAAAACAAAACGTCCTCGTTTCAAATTCAGCATGGTCGGGATCAAGATTGGGGAATATGTTAGGTTTGAACCAACAGGCATTGATGTAAGAGTTGCTTCCGATGATTCCGTCGAATATGACGGTCGGATTTATAAATTATCGCCATTCGTGGGCACATTCCTCCCGGATGAAAAACGAACGACATCAGATCAATATCAAGGTGCAAAATTCTTCTCTTATAATGGTTGCATTCTTGAAAAATTGAGAAAAAATAAAGAGAATCAAGGCTCTACCAAAATGATTTGAAATCCAGTTCTATATCATGATAATACCTCAATCAGACATATTAACTACGAAGGCTCTTGGCAAGATTTTTGACAAGACAGTAGCGACGTACAAATATTTCTGGTTCATATCCATTATGCAAATGCACGCCAAAAAGAATAATCTGCGAATGGATATATGGGACATTGTCATTCGAATGGTGGCCAATGCTTGGTATCCGATACACTATTTTAGGTTGTCTTTCGGGAAAAGTGATTCGCTTTTCAATATTGTCATGGATTTGCAGCAGATAACCAGTATTCCTGTTGATTCTGACATTGAAACAATTAGTGCAGCCCTAACCGACAAATTGGAGAATAGCGAGATAAAGAAACATCTGCGGATTTTAACTTTAAATGTTCCTTATCGTTTTCTCCGTCCATGGATCGACACATCAGACGATAAAGAAATGGTTCTTCGTTCTCAAAAGTTGGAGAATGGTTGCTTATATTCTCTCCACAAAGATGATAATGCGAACTTTTATATAACCATCAATCCGAAATGGGATAGCTATCTACATAATCACTACGGTATATTAATGGATTTTGCATACTGGAATTTGACACAGTTCTTGCAATCTCGAAATCCCAATGTACCTGCCATTTCTAATAAGCTCATTCGGCCAGCTAAACGAAATCCGTTAACAGCTCAGCATAATTACTGGGATATGGTTATGGAAATCGGTGGTCCCATCCGTTGTATATACACAAATCAAGAACTTCATCCTTCGGAATACGATTTAGACCACTTCTTGCCTTGGAGTTTCGTCACACATAACTTAAACTGGAATCTGATTCCGGCAAATAACAGCATCAATTCTTCGAAAAGTAATAAGCTGCCAGACCTGTCTATATATCTTCCCAAATTAGCAGTAGTTCAGCACGATTCTTTGAGAGTATGCATCAAAGCCAACAAAACGGCTAAGGTTCTTGAAGACTATCTTTCGTTAGGATATACTCCGCAAGAATTGATTGAAATGGATGAAGTCCATTTTCTTGAAGTATACGAACGGACTTATAAGCCAATAACCCAGATAGCTATTAATATGGGTTATGACATATGGAAATCTAACTAACCATGGAAATAGAGAAGATTAATCACCCATACCTTACAGCCATAAAGCGCACAGATATTTCTGTACCAACACGCTATTTGCTCAAAAATGGTCTGTTGAAGGGACGTATACTCGATTTTGGTTGCGGCTTTGGATTTGACACCGACGAGCTCAAAAATCAAGGACATGATATTACAGGTTATGACTACTACTATCGTCCGGACTTCCCGGAAGGAAAGTTCGACACTATAATTTGTAACTACGTCCTCAATGTTTTAGAACCTTACGCACAAGCGGAAGTCTTAATGAATGTGACCAATCTTTTGCATCCCAAAGGCACTGCCTACTTCGCAGTGCGCCGCGATTTGGAAGAAGAAGGATTCCGGCTTCATGCGATTCACATACAATATACATATCAATGCAATGTTAAACTTCCGTTTAAGAGTTTGGTATGTAATAAAAGCTATGAGCTTTATCAGTACAATCATTTCAACAAACTTCCGCGCATTGAAGGCGAAAAGTGTCCTTTCTGCCGGCTTTCTCGTCGTGTGGAGATAATCTGTGAAACAACTACCTGTGTCGCATTTTATGACGGTTATCCCGTATCACCCGGACACGCCTTAATCATACCCAAACGGCATGTAGCATCATATTTCGATCTTACGAACCATGAACGCGAAGCGATGAACGTGATGCTACAATATGTTAAGCAGAAAGTCGATGAGCGTTATCACCCCGACGGATACAACATCGGCATCAATGTAAACGAGGCAGCCGGTCAATCCGTCTTCCACGTACACATGCACCTCATTCCCCGCTACAAAGGAGATGTCCCCAACCCAAAAGGTGGTATCCGTGGCGTAATACCTAATAAACAGAATTACTAACTGGCTTATGCAGAAATCAGAACTAAAACACTTTATTATAATTAATTATGTCTGATAATTCACACTTTTTTGATAGCCAAACCTTATCTTCAAGAATTAAGGCCTCTATAGTTTCGGAATATTTTCCTCAATATTGTAGGATTATTTCAAAATCTCATACACCTGAAATGATTGTTTTTTTCGATATGTTTTCAGGGCCGGGCGTTTACAAGAATGGACAACTTTCTACACCAATTTTAGTAGGACAACGTTGCCAAGAAGATTCTCAACTCGCTAACTTAGTGTGGTTTGTTTTTAATGACATGAAATACGGTAAAGATATTGAAGATAACTTCACTTCCTTCTTTCCCATAGGAACTTTCAAGCATCGGCCCTTCTTTGCGGATAGAACATTTGGTGAGAATGAACGCATTAACAAATTCCTCACAAAAAATACATATAAGAATAGACGAAATGAGCGTCCCTCCGTGCTATTTATTGATCCATGGGGATATAAACACATTAACACTCCAGTTCTTGCAGATTTCTTAAAATCGTGGGGTAATGAATTATTTATCTTTATAAACACAAAGAGGCTTAATGCGGACTTTGAAAAAGATATTTCGCAGAATAATCTTCAGATTATATTTCCAAGAACATACGATAAGCTTAAAGCGGAGAAACGATTACAAGGAAGTGTTGAGCAAAAACATAAATTTATCGTAGATCATTTAGGCAAAGAATTTGAAACCATCATTGGGAAGAGAATCTATACCGCAGCTTTCCAATTTATGGAAGAAGATCAAACTACGCCGAGTCATTATCTACTACACATTACTAAAGATGCAAAAGGTTTTGAGCTGATCAAACAGGTGTTTGATAGATACGCAAATGTGCATAGGGCATTCAGTTCCAATCACATAACATATACTTTTGACCCCAAGAAGATGCCAAATATGGAATTGTTTGATGAACAATTTAAGCAGGAAAATATTGATTTCCTGAAGATACAGATTAAACGTGATTTTAATGGGCAAACCATATCCGCACTTCAATTATTTAAAATTCACCAACAAGACAGTATGTATGCTGAGCGTCATTATCGTATTGCCCTTAGACAATTAGCGAATGACGGCGAACTTGAGGTATGTTACACGGATCATGGAAATCATAAAGTAAGTGTGATTCTAAACGATTGTTGCATTTTAAAATTTCTCTGAAATGTCTGAGAGTAAAATAGAATGGACTGACAAGACTTGGAATCCCGTAACGGGGTGTTCTAAAAAATCTACAGGTTGTCAACATTGCTACGCTGAGGTGATGTCTCGTCGTCTGAAAGCCATGGGGCAAGTTAAGTATGCAAATGGATTTATCGTAACACTCCATGAAAAGTGTCTCAAAGAACCACTATCATGGAGAGGCTCACACAATATCTTTGTCTGTTCAATGAGCGATATTTTTCATGAAGAAGTGCCATTTGATTTTATCGATAAGATGTTTGATGTTATAAAAATAACACCACAGCATCGCTATCAAATTCTTACCAAAAGAGCGGAACGCATGGCGGAATATTTCAAGACTCGTTCTGTACCAAATAATGTATGGCTTGGGGTGACTGTAGAGGCACAATCTTCTCGATTTAGAATTGACTACTTGCGTAACTTACCGGCTTCAGTTAAATTCTTGTCTTGTGAGCCATTAGTGGAAGATCTTGGCGAGCTTGATTTAACTGGAATTGATTGGGTGATTGTAGGTGGTGAAAGCGGACCTCAAGCTCGACCGATGAAAGAGGATTGGGCTTTGAACATTCGCCATCAGGTTGAAGAACAAGGAGCACGTTTCTTTTTCAAACAATGGGGTACTTGGGGCGCTGATGGCATCAAGAGAAATAAGCACGCCAACGGTAAGCTCCTCAACGGCGAAATAATTCAAGAGATGCCATTTTGATAAGATGAAGATTAATAAAACATATAGAAGCCTTCTCGACAAATCAATCGCAAGTATGTTATCTGCGATAGAAATTTATAATAAACCCAACTTCCATTATCGAGAAGAAACATTTGCCATACTCGCAGTCAATGCGTGGGAATTGTTATTTAAAGCTATAATTCTCAGGCAGAACAGGTATAATATGCGTTCGCTATTCGTTCTTAAACCTCATGTGAATAGGAATGGTTCCAAATCTACAACTAAAAAGATTGTTGATAAAAACAGGAGCGGCAATCCAAAAACCATTTCAATACTTGAAGCCCTGTCAATTCTAAGAAATCAGAAGTATCTAACGGCTAATCTTTGCGGAAATATAGAGGCGATTATAGAGCTTAGAGACAATTCAATACATTTTGCAAATACGGAAGATATATCTCACCTAGTTCAAGAATTAGGATTTGCCTGTATTAAAAATTACATCTCACTTATCCGTGAAAAGAAAATAGAGATTGAACTATCTAATTACAACTTTTATTTAATGCCCTTGGCCTATGTATCGTCAAATGTGGTATCAGAATCTGTTCTAACAGAAGAAACAAAAAACTACTTATCTTTGGTTAAAAGTAAAATTGCTTGCGAGGACACGAATGATTCTAACTACGATATAGCCATTACAATAGACATTGACTTCAAAAAAGGCAACTCATTCGATAGCCTTGGATTTACTTTTGATGAAGAAGGGGTAAAAATAGCACTAACAGAAGAAAATATACGCAAGCGCTATCCCTGGGACAATGCTGAATTAGTTAGAAGATGCAAAGCGAGATATTCTGATTTCATACAAAACACTAATTGGAATGCTATAAAAAAAGAAATCAAATCTAAGAAGAAATTGTTTAGAGAAAGATTACTTGATCCAGGCAATCCTAAATCTGCAAAAAAAGGCTTTTACAGTACCAATGTGTTTTCAGTCTTGGATAAATACTATACAAAGAAATCATAACGTTAGGTCAACTGAATGTCATACGAAACTAACTATATATGGCAGACGAAGAGAGATATAAGGAGTTTGAGCAGTATCTTACTTCCGGCGAACCGGGAGTTGAGGAACGTGCACGCAACTGGTCGATTGCGATTGGGTTGCAGGATGTCGACGGTCTAAAACCGTCGGAATTCCTACTTGAACAAGCAAAGGCCAACATTGAAGGTCGGATTTCAAGTGCAGAGGTTGGTCGTCGACTGGAGGAATATTATAGCCAAAAATCTGTGCGCGAGAAAGCCGAAGCAGATGGCACACTGCAAGCCGATAATGTTTCAGACCGCATCAATCTTCTGCTGGAAGAAAAGGCGTTTGTTTTTTCTCCGATGGAGTTGTCTCGTATTCATGGCTTTCTTTTCAAGGGCATTCTCCCACATGCCGGGCAATTCCGTACATACAACATCACTAAAAATCAATGGATTCTTGATGGAGAGACAATTGAATACGGGAGTGCCGGATCTTTGATGAAATTGCTGACCTTCGACTTCGCCGTGGAAAAGAAATTTGATTATAGTGCAGTCTCTTCTACTGAGGCTATTAGGCATATAGTGCGATTTATATCAGACATCTGGCAGATTCACGCATTTGGCGAAGGTAACACCCGCACTACTGCAGTATTCCTTATCAAGTATCTCAGAAGTTTCGGCTTCGAGGTGAACAATGAGAGTTTTGAAAAGCACTCATGGTTCTTCCGCAATGCTCTCGTCCGTTCACAATATGAGAACATTCCCAAAGGTGTTCACCGCACATTTGAGCCATTAGAGCGGTTTATGAATTTCACTGTTTTCGGTATTCCTGCAGACCTACGCAATCGCACACTACATATCCGTTGGACTGAGCCATTGCGCCGGGATGGCGTTTTAGAAGAAGCTAAATGCCAAAATGACGTTTCGGAAACGCCAATATCCTTAAATGAAAGATTGTCGCTAAAAGAAATGGCGGTCATGCAATTGATAATGGCTGACTCTAAAATATCCATTGCTTCTATCACATCCAAAACCGGACTATCAAGACGCACCGTAGATAGAGTCATTGCTACGCTTAAAGAAAAGGGTATACTCGTCCGGCAGGGAGCCAAAAACAACGCTACTTGGGCTATTAATTTTCCAAAACAATAATGCAATATAATCCTTATATTGGATAGCGGATTATCTTTAATTTAACCATCAATATATAGTTTATTTTAAGTTGAATGTATGATTTTTTCAGGTGAGGACATGCCTAGAAAGTTTGGCGATGAGTATGACAATCATAAAGTTTTCTCATATCTAAAAGACATAATGGCATTCTATGATACTTTGTCATATAGCAATTATACCCCTGTAGATTATGCATCTATCGCATCAAAAAGTAAAATACTAAACACAGCTCCATATATCTATAGCTCTTTGGCTGGTACGATTGAATCAATTTATGTCTTGCTACATAATGGGAGATGTAATGACGCAATGTCGCTAGTTAGAAAATATTGTGATTCCATAATATTGGAAATATATATCCGTATTTTAGTCAAAGAAATTCGCAATAAAGTCCTTGAAGAATCATTTTTAGACTATATTCAAAATAATGCAATAACGAAATGGATTGACGCTGAGAGCCGATTGCTTGATGAAAAAGATATGAAGACTGTATTTGGAAAGATATCAACCTCATTTCCAGCGTTAACCGATCTATTTCAGTTAAGGGATAGCAAAGCATTATATCGTAAACTCCGAGATTTATGTAATGACAATCTGCATAATAACTATCTGTATACAATTATAGCAAACGATGCTGAAATGATTAGAGGGCAAAAAAGGTTAAGGTCAGTTATGATGAACAATATTTTCAAATCACTGAGCTTTTTCTTCTCTATCCATTTTGCATTCATATATTGTGGAGATTCTAATTACATGATGTCATCCGATTATATTGACTACCTGGATTGCGGCTCACAGCCACCAGAAGGAAGCGAAAGATGGGTCGCACCATCTGTAGCTACTGCATTTGACATTGTAAAGAATACAGTTCCCAATGTTGCAGATTATCTCATTGGCCTAGATATAATGGATTTATAAATTCGTAAATATCTTGGAATTTCGACGATTTCTTGTTACTTTTGCAGGTGAAAGTAGCAGCGATATGGCGGCAGAAATGGAGGCTGTGACAGCCTCGGATATTAAGAAAGGATAAAACGTTTTCTTTCAGCCACTTTCTGTGAGAGGGGTTGAACCAGTTAAACATCAAAGTCTTGACACGCAAGCGGTTATTGAAACTGCATCGGAAAGAAATGAATAACAAGTTAAAGGCTATTTAGAAAATAAACTACTAACAAACAGCAAACCGACTGAATAAGCGGAACGCTGCAAACCATTATCGACTAAAAAATGATCTCAAATATAGAAGAATACATAAGACTTTGTGATAGCGATTGCCGAAAAGACAACCGGAGAACGGTTACGGAAGAATTGTCACAGGAAGTCGTTTCAGAAATTTTAAAGAATCACCCAGATAGATATGCTTGGCTTATACATAATAAACTAATCCCTGGTAATATATTGGAGGTTCTGATAGAAAACAACGATGAGGATATTCGTTGTACAATCGCGATGAAAAGATGTTGCAATAGGTTTACATTTGAAAAACTTGTTCATGACAAATCCGATGCCGTAAAACTAATCCTTGTGCGAAATCCGAAATTACCAATAGATTTATTGAAAAAACTAATCTCGGATAAGAATAAAGAAATTTCTAAAGAAGCTAAAAACGAATTTCTAAAACGGCAATCACAAATAAGTCGATAACAAGCGGATAAATCTCCCGAAAGGTCGATTATCCCCGAACAACATTATCCGCAATAACAAGAAA
>ERZ1027229.577-NODE-577-length-19043-cov-14.396145_pt1 | contig 19043 bp, 18 predicted proteins | sample MGYA00519245_ERZ1027229 | MGnify/ENA primary metagenome ERZ1027229 (study PRJEB26926, sample SAMN06164466) | human gut metagenome | biome: ENVO:00009003; feature: ENVO:2100002; material: ENVO:00002003 | host: Homo sapiens | place: USA | collected 2012 ...
CTGTATTTCAATAATTTCAAAGACCGATTAGCTAACTTTTATTGGACAGTAGTGACATTAAATGTTTAATTTAAAATTTTAAGCCGAGTCCAAAGAGTAATTAACAGAGTAGCTGGCCCACGTCAGAACATGAACGGTGCAGGCTTGGGCGGTAGATTGGTTGCAAACCGTAGAAATACGGCCAGTGCAACGCAGTTAGGTAACAGAGAGCAAAGACGGTATGACTTGAATGCCGCCTTTGCTGGTGCAGGAGGCAAATAATGAACAAGTATGCACTCTCTATGCAGATAATACGCAGTATCAGAGAAAAGACGGATACTGCTGTATTGTATTATTCTGCTGGTGGTAAAGATGGTATAGCCTTGTTGGATATGCTTGCAGGTGTATTCAATAAGGTTATATGCTATTATATGTACTTGATACCTGACTTAGACCACGTGCAGCCCTATATCAGATGGGCAGAAAATCACTACAAGAATGTTGAAGTACGCCAAATAGAACATTTTCAGCGTGACTATTACATTTCATGTGGTTTCTTTCGTGAGCCTGACAACTCAGTAAAACCGAGAAAAATAGGCGAAATAGAGCAGGCGGTAAGAGAAGAAACAGGTATCAAATACGGCTTCAGTGGTATGAAGGGTGTAGATGGTTATATGAAGCGGATGCGCTTAAAGAAGTTTGCGAAGTCCGGTTATATAACAGACAAAGGTATGGTTTATCCTCTCGCATTGTGGACGAATAAGGAAGTGCTTCAGTATATTAGGCAAAGAGGGTTAATACAGCCTTTTATCTATGATTCAAATGCCATAAGTCAAGGTTTTACCATTGACTTAACCACAATGCTATTAATGCGTAGTAAATATCCCAATGATTATAAACGTATTTTGGAGGAGTTCCCATATTCTGAGAAATTAATATTCGATCATGAAAGAAAACAAAATAACTCAACCGGAAAGTAGAGAAATACGTAGAAGCGATATAAACTTCGCTGACTACAATCCTCGCAAAATAACACAGGAAGCAAGAAAGAGCCTGAAAGCAAACCTAAAGCGTGTAGGATTACTTGGTGGAATTGTATGGAATGAGGTTACTGGCAACCTTGTTTCTGGTCATCAACGTATTTCAGTTATAGATGAAGTGAATAAATATAATCCCGACACAAAGGACAATGATTATTTGATTCGCGTTGAAGTAGTTCACATGGACGAAAAGACTGAAAAAGAGCAGAATATCTTTATGAACAATAGAAGTGTACAGGGCGAATTTGATTCAGATATGCTAAAAGATATGCTTGATGGTATTGATTATAGCCTTGCCGGACTGAATGACTTCGATTTGAATATGCTCGGAATTGGTGATTTAGACTTTTCTATTAATGATGATATTTGGAGAAAGGAAGATATATTGGATGATTCATTATCAGCCATAGATGAAGCTACTAAAGATAGTAATGAAAATAAAGGCATTAACCGTTCCAATAATTTTTATGAGGATTCAAAAGAAAATCAAATTGCACGTCACAATGAAGTACAAAAGATAAAAGACAGAATTAGTAATCAAAACAGCTTTGAGAAAGATAACGGAATGCTGAGTTATGTAGTGCTGTCCTTTAATAGCCCAACAGAAAGAGCAAATTTCATGGAGATGTTTGGTTACGAATTTGATGAGCGGTACATTGATGGAAACGAATTTATGAATAGAATAGAATTTGGTGTAGAGTAATCAAAATAAACAGATACGCGCGCATGGGAAAGAAGCCAGACATATCGAAATTCAGAGAGGTTCTTCATAAAACAGGTGGAAATCTCTCTAAAGTTGCTGCTGTATTCAATGTAACCCGAAAAACCGTGTATGATTGGGCCAGAGCAGACAGCCAGTTCAAAGATGCTATCACCGACGAAAGAGGTTCTTTGGTAGATGAATGTCTTGTATCTGCACGTGTACTTGCGCTTGGTATCCCTGAGAAAGATGAAAATGGGAACTTTATCGGATGGCGTGAACGTCCTGATGGGTATATGATTCGCTATTTACTTTCCACATTAGGAAGAAAAGAAGGTTTTGGAGACCGAGAAGACGAGGATGCCGATATTCCTCAGGACATTGACCACGGAATTTCTATTGACTCATGGATTAAAAATAACCTGAAATGATTGTTCCTCAAGAAATATATCATCCGTTATACACAGACAATGAGAAATTCATTATTCTCATCACCGGTGGCCGTGGATCGGGAAAGAGTTTCAACGCTTCCACCTTCATCGAACGACTGACCTTTGAGCAGACTCCGGTGGAGAAGATTGTCCACCAAATCCTTTATACCCGTTACACGATGGTATCTGCCGGCATGTCTATTATTCCGGAAATGATGGAAAAGATAGAACTGGACGGAACCACGAAGTATTTCAAGACCACCAAGACGGATATCGTAAACCGGATGACCGGCAGCCGTATCATGTTCCGGGGTATAAAGACTTCTTCCGGGAATCAGACGGCCAAGCTGAAATCCATTCAGGGTATCACCACCTTTGTCTGTGATGAGGCCGAGGAATGGGCCAGTGAGGAAGAGTTTGACAAGATTATGCTCTCCATTCGTAAGAAGGGAATCCAGAACCGGATTATCATCATCATGAATCCCTGTGACTCCAATCACTTCATCTACAAGAAATACATCGAGAATACCCATCGGCTGGTGGAGATTGACGGCGTCCAGGTACAGATTTCCACCCATCCGAATGTACTTCATATCCATACGACTTACTTCGACAATATCGAGAACCTTTCTCCTGAGTTCCTGAGAGAAGTCAAGAAGATGAAGGAGAAGAATCCGGAGAAGTACGCCCATGTGGTTATCGGCCGATGGGCAGACGTGGCCGAAGGTGCCGTGTTCAAGAAATGGGGTATCGTGGATGAGTTCCCCATGTGGTGCAAGAAGGTGGCTATCGGGCTGGATTTTGGTTATACCAATGACCCCACAGCAGCTATCCGATGTGGAATCATAGACAATGCACTGTATCTGGATGAAGTGGATTATAGAACCGGACTTCTTTCGGGAGACATCATAAAAACCTTGCGGCCTTGGAATCTGAAAGTGATTGCCGACAGTGCGGACCCGCGACTCATCCAGGAGATTCATAACGGAGGGATTAAAATATACGCGGTAGAGAAAGGACAAGGTTCTGTCAATGCCGGTATTGACAAGATGCAGGGAATGGAAATATTCATCACCAAGCGTTCTTATAACCTTCAACGGGAATTCAGAAACTATGTATGGGCAAAGGATAAGGATGGAAACTACATCAACGAGCCGGAAGACCACGATAACCACGGTATTGACGCTGCACGCTACTATGTGCTGGGAGAACTTCTCGGTAGAATTATGAAACCCAAAGACGTTTCAGGAATATTTGGACATTAAACATTGAAATATGACTTTAGAAGAAATTTTAGCTATGCCGGAAGTAGAGAGAAAAATCTACTATCTGAAGAAAGGGCGAAAGACCGAGCAACCAAATGCTCACGCTCTTTACAACGACTGGAATCCGAACAAGCACGAGATAGTGATAGATGAAGAGAAATACCCGAAAATCAAAATCACTACCCAGCCTGAGAAACGGATTACAGACCCGACAACCGGGAAAGAATATATCGAGCCGGCGGTAAGAAAAGAAGTTGACCCGAACCGGATTGCGCTTCCTATCGAGCAGGATATAGTGAACATTCAGACGGCCTTCACCGTGGGGACAGAACCGGTCCTTGACTGTCAGCCGGACCAGTCGGAGGAAAGCCTTCTTTCTGCGTTGAAGCAGGTATTCAAGAAGAACAAATTGAAATACCAGAACAAGAAGGTAGTCCGGGCATGGCTGGCCGAGCAGGAAGTGGCCGAGTACTGGTATGTGGTTAGGGATGATGGTTTCTGGGCCAAGCTCAAGCGCAAGATTTCTGGAATCTTCGGCAAGTCAAAGCCTGAATACCGTCTGAAGAGTGCCATCTGGGCCCCGTTCCGGGGTGACAAGCTCTACCCTTTCTTCAATGACCAAGGGGATTTGGTGGCCCTTTCTCGTGAGTACAAGAAGAAAGACCTGGATGATGTTGAGATTACGTGCTTCATGACCATCACCAAGGAAATGGTTTACCAGTGGGAGCTGACGAGCAGCTGGTCAGACAAAGGTTCATTTGCTCATGGGTTCAAGAAGATGCCGGTGATTTATATGTATCGTCCGGAAGCATACTGTGAAAAGATAAAGAGTCTTCGTGTAAGACTGGAGAAACTACTGTCAAGTTATGCGGACTGTATCGACTACCACTTCTTCCCTATCCTCATGCTTTTTGGTAACGTGGAGAATTTCTCCGGTGAGTTCAAGAATCGGGTGGTCGAGCTGACTGGGCAGGGAGCAAATGCCCAGTACCTTACCTGGTCTCAGGTGCCCGATACCGTAAAGTTTGAGGTGGAAACCTTGCTGAGCCAGATATACGGACTGACCAATACACCCAGAATCTCTTTTGACTCCCTGAAAGGTACAGGAAACGCCGTATCCGGTGTGAGTTTTGACTATGTTTTCATGTCTACCCACCTGAATGTAGAGAACCTGAACGAAACAGTCGGCGAGTTTATGCAACGACGTGTGAACTTCCTTGTCTCTGCGTTGGGTTCAGTGAATTCCACCCTTGAAGCGGCCTCTGAGACCATCGACGTGGATGTGCAGATGCAGCCATATAAGCTGGAGGACCTCAAAGACAAGATAGACACCGCCATCAAGGCCAAGGATGGAGAAATTTGGTCACAGAAACGAGCCATCACCTTTGTAGGAAACGTTGATGCTGTTGTGGACGAGATTGAAGCCATCAAGGAAGAACAGGCAGAGAAGCAGAAGAACGACATTGAGAAACAGAGACAGCTTTCCGCTCTCAAAAGTGCTGGTAGTAAATCTGAAGAATAGAACAATTCAGTTAGAAAAATTACGGGGATTATACAAAGAATACGGATGAAAATTTAAAATATTGACGAATTGAGTAGCGGTGTCTTTCGAGGTGCCGCTATTTTCTTTTTCCCTTAAAAACGAACATTTCTCTAATTGTTTCGTATCGTTAGCCTTAAAATTTCCCCTTCCTTTTCTCTATAAGTAAATTTACCGTATGAAATTATTAATCAAACTCATACGGTATGACAATCTTTGAACTAATCTTGGCAGGACAATGAATGAGATATGGAAAGACGCAAAAGGGTATGAAGGTTTTTATCAAGTATCAAATCTTGGTAGAGTTAAAAGTGTTGGACATAAATCCGGCATTAGGATTATGAAGGGAAGGAAACTTCATAGTGGATATCTTCTTATGGATTTATGGAAAGATGGACATAAAAGCTATGTATTAGTGCATAGGCTTGTTGCTGAAACGTTTATTCCTAATCCATTTGGAAAAACAACTGTAAATCATATAGATGGGAATAAATTAAATAATTCAATTTATAATCTTGAGTGGAATACTCTGTCGGAAAATATAAGGCATGCATTTACTAATGGGCTGAATCATGCTGTTGGTAAAAAAAAGATTGTGCAGAAAAATAAAAATGGTGATGTTGTGAAAGTGTGGGACAGCATAAAAGAAGCTGCAAGAAACATGAATGTTTGTACATCATCACTAAGAGCGTGTTGCAGGAATAGCTCGTATACAATTAGAGGATATAAATGGGAACTAATTTAAAATCATAATTATGAAAGAGAAAATCTTAGTAGCACTGAAAACGAAGTATAAAACCTTTGGGTTTGGTGATAAAGCATTTGACGGGGTGGCTGACTACTTATCAAAAACCGTCACAGAGGAAAGTCAGATAGAAACCGCTATTAGCGGGGTCGAAGGTCTTTTGAAATCTTTTCAGGGCGACATTGATACAGTGAGAAACGCAAAGTCGGGTCTCCAAAAGGAATTGGACGAACTGAAAAAGAAAATAGAGAATGCCGACAAAGATAAGGACAAGGATAAAGACAAAGATGTTCCTGCATGGGCACAGGCTTTGATTGATTCCAACAAGAGTCTTTCCGAAAAGCTGACTGCATACGAAGCAGAGAAAGCGCAGGCGCAGCGTAATTCTCAGATTTCAGCAGTGGCGAAGAAGTATGGCATTCCCGAATTTATGCTGAAAGACCGCAATATTCCTGAGAACACGGACTTGGATACTTATTTCAAGGACATGAAGCAGGATATGTCTAACAACGGTTTTCAGTTCTCCAAAGCTCCTGAGACTGCCGAACAGAAGCAGGAGAAAGAAGCGAGTGAGTTCGCTAAAATGATTGAGGCGGACACAAAATCTATTGTCGAACAACAAAACAAGTAATTTATGTCAGCAGGATTTAAGTACAACATTGAGCCTGAACCGTCCATCGAGGAACGCTATGATGTTTCTACTGGAGTAAGACGCAGAGGGCCTTACAAGCTGGATACGACCAACCTTGTTGCTGGTTCGTTCCTTCCATCCTTCACGCCGATTGCCGCCGACTTGGTGAAGAAAACCGCTCAGGTGGCTATTCGTGTAGAAGTTTATGAGAAATATACAACCGGCTCCAATACCACGTTGAAAATAAAGAAGAATTCACTGGCTTATGCCGGCATGAATTTGGGTGATGGCACTCATGGAGCCACAGTAAACGCAATTGACAAGTCTGATAAAGCTTTTGACAAGCTGACCTTAGCCGCCGACTTCGGTGCCACGCTCAATACAGGGACAGTTCTCTTTGAAGCAAGCGCATCAGCCGGAACTACCCCGAAGGTAGTGACCAACTCAGCTTTATACGGAAGAGTAAAAGTGGAGGATGGTATTGTTTTGGTAGCATTGCTTATGCGTGCATTTGAGATTGAACCGACCAAGCTGGCTATGCCTTTCCATGCGAAGGACAAAGAAAAATTACCGCATTTTCAGTTTAATGAATAAAGAAAGGAGGACTAAGATATGATGCTAACTATTCATACACTGTTTAACGACCCCAACATCGTTAACGCCGTCATCCAGCGCGTCCTTCAGACCCGTAAGGATACAATCTACTGGCAGCAGTACCTCGATTTCCGAAGAACGACTACCCGTGTGTTCAAGGACTACATCGGTCAGGTTACTGGCGTAATGGCCGGTTCCATCAACTCTCGCTACGGTGAGAAGCCTATCCGCGAACGCCGGAACATCGGTTCAGGTTATGGTGAAATCGCTTATCTTGGCGATGCTTACCAGATTTCCATAGACCGTTTGTCTGATTTGCAGGACTTGATTGACAAGTACAATGCAGCTAAACCTGCCGACCAGGTAGCAGCTATGCAGGAAATCGTGAACTTCATTTACGACGATTACCGTCAGGTGCTTTTGGCGGCCCATAAACGTATGGATATTATCGTAGGTTCACTCTTGATGACAGGAGCAGTAACAGTCAAGAATAAGGACGACAATGCCGGAGGCGTTGACCTTCTCAACATTGAATTGCCGTTCAAGTTTATTAAGCCTGATACCGGTGCGAAGACTAAATTCATTACCTATTTGCAGCAGCAGATTAATGCACTTAAAGCGGACTACGGTAATTTCCAGAAGATGATTATGTCACGTGGAACTTTCGTGAAGAATATTATCGGCTCAGCGGAATTTGGTGACAAGTTCAAGATGCAGCTTACCAGTAACGAAATGTATATGTCAACTGGATTGATTACCTCTCAACTGGCTTCCTCAGTCTTTACCGGCATCGGCCTTCCGGCCATTGAGATTAAGGAAGATTACGTGAAAGACCAGACCGGAAAGAACGTGCAGATTTATGCAGACGACCGTATCACCTTGCTTCCGCAGGATAAGGTTGGTTATATGCGCTTCCACACTCCGTACGAAGCTGTGGACGGCGTACCGGGACGTAACTACACCCAAGCTGACGGTGATATGCTTATTTCCGGTTACAAGGACAAGAACGGACGTTATCTGGAATACACGGCCGAGTGGATTCCGCAGATTACAAATCCGAACCTGATTGTGAACATCGATTTGACAACCATGAACGCATGACAGTAAATGACTACATATCACAGAAGTTTCAGACCTTCGGCATTAGCTTGTCGGAGGCTGACCTTTTGGAGATAAGTCTGTCTTCAGGGATAAGCGGAGAGGATGAGATGGGCCCGTCAAACATCGGACTGGTTTCGGTGACTATGGCGAAGTTCATCCCCTCTCTATTACTTAGAGCTACTTCTATCAGCGAGAATGGTTTCTCTATGTCCTGGGATACTCAGGGCTTAAAGGAATACTACTCTTTCTTGTGCAAGAAGTACGGTCTTGAAGACACGCTGTCAGATAAACCTAAAGTCAGATTCCTATGATATTTGCTCCACATACATTACAGGTTAAGGTCTTTACTCCGATGGAAACGGACGAGTTCGGCCGACCTATTCCAGATTCCGGTGGCGAAAGCTGGCAGGACGTATGCAAATGCCGTTGTGATGATAACTCCACCAAGGAGTTTACTTCGGAGAACGGCGAGGTGTACCGACCGAATTACCACGTAGTCTGTGAGAAGAAAATCTCTCTGAAGGCCGGTGATGAAGTCAGATGTATGGATGTTGAGAATCCCAGGGGAGCTGGAAAGGTTTACATGGTTAAGAATACAAATTATTTTGGTTACTCAGAAATATGGATATGACAAGAACAGAAGAAGTCGTTGCTAATAAGCAACTGAGAAAAGAAATTGATGAGAAGATTCAGGAGATAAAGAAACTTCCACCAAGCAGAGAAAGAAGCCTTGCAATTACAAAATTACAGGAAGGTGTTATGTGGCTGGGAATGGACTTGAAGCGGTTAAACGAAACAAATCCTTATCCGTCAAGCAAAGACCCTTCAACAGGCGATAGGATTGAACCAACGGCAGACGGGTTGAAATTATGAGCAAAGTAAAGTTTGATTTTTCGGACGTGGATAGCTTTTTCGACCAAGGCTATGCCGAGGTGAAAGCTGTTGAAGATAAGGTCGGCAAAGAAGCTGTCGACTACGCTGTAAAGAACGGCAATTATCAGAATCAGACTGGCACACTCCGTAAGTCAAATAAATATTCAGTTCAGGATGACGGACTGGAGTTAAGGAATGAAGCCGAGTATGCTTCTTTTGTTGAATCCAAAGGTTATGAAGTCTTGACTGGTGCGGCTCTATACGCTGAGAAACGATTGAAGGAGGCAGTCAAATGATAGTAACTACCGACATAGCAAATATACTTTACCGAGATTGCCAGCCTTTTGGTATTGACATTGTTCCTCACGGCAAGAAGCTGACGGGTGCGATGAAGTCCGAAAGGATTGTCATTCACTCTAAGAAGCAGCAACCGGAGACGTACTGGAAGAAGTCTTTCGTTGAGGTGAACATTTGTGTTCCTGACTTGAAAGAAGATGAAGCCAACACAATACGTCTGAACGAGCTGGAGAAACAGGCGCAAGAATTGTTTGACGGAGTAACCGGGCGCTATGACGGAACAACCTATCATTATTCCATCGAGTCAATCGGAACTGAGGAGGACACATCCTTAAAGTGTCACTATGTGAATGTAAGAATTTTGTTTGAAGTTTTAAATGTGAAATAACATGGCAGAAGCAAAGAAAATCACAGCTGTAAATATCAAGAAACTTTGGTATGGCGAAACAAGCGGGATTTCCGCAGATTTGACAGGGCAAGCCTTGCATACTCTTTTGCAGGGTGAAACCTTGAAAGAAATCAAGAATATCCATCAGGATACATGGACGATTGAAGAAGCGGAAGCAAGTCGTACAAATTACAAGAACCAGCTCACGAATCAGACCTATCGAAGTGATAAGGAAATGGGTGATGTTACTGTAAACTTCACTATCGGTGAGTATGACTATCCTACTAAGAAAGACCTTATGGGTGGTGATATTATTAACACTGATAAGGGTTGGAAACGAGCAAGAGGCAAGGTAAACATTGAGAAGTTACTTGTTGCTTTGACTGACGATGACCAGTATTGCGTGATTCCACGTGCTGACATAGGTGCTCGTGAAGCCACAACAGACAAGGCCGTAGGTATTCCTGTAAGTGCAGTGGAACTGGAACCACAAAATGCGGCTGTCGCACCGGAATATTGGTTTGATTCTTCCGAGGTTACAGCAGGAGGTTAATTTCTAAAGGGATAGATTGTATTTTAGGTTGAATGGAGGGGTGGGCTTGATAGCTTACCCCTTAATTGTTTATGAATATGAATCAAGGAGCAAAAATAATATCAGAATCGATTATTGGAACTGACTTTCGGACCGTGTTTGTAGCTGGAAAAGCATACACGGTATATCCACCTACAATACATAAACTTTCAGGTGCTATATCTTGCTTAGCTGGAGTAAAAGAGGCTGATAACCTGAAAGAAGTTTTACTGTCTTTAGGAGAAAGTGAAGCGTATAGTAAGGCTTTATCCTGGCTGATAGCTGGTGACGAAAGTTTGAGTGAGGAGTTAGCCAATGGAACATACGAAGAGAATGTGGACGCATTGGATGAAGCACTCTCTATGATTGACTCAAAGGTTTTTCTCAAAGCTGTCAGCTTGGCGAGGAACGTAAGCCTGCTGGCAGCGAAACCGAGGTTGTAGGGAATGATACTCTATTGGGACAGATAGCGTCGTTCATGGAAAATCTGCATCTGTCATACCGGGAAGTGGTCTATGAGATACCGTACAGAAACTTAGTATTAATGCAGCGTGACAAGCTCCATACCGTTACCGGAACCAAGGTTACAAAGGTGAAGGGTAAGGACATGGCTTCACGCAGAAGAAGAAACAAGAAATAGATATGGCTACACTATACTTTAAAGTCAGTTCTGACTGGGAGCAGGTTGTCAAACTGAGACAGGAATGTGAGAGACTGGAAGCCCAGCTCAAGAAGATGGACGTCAACAAATCCCCGGCTGCAGCAAAAGCTTTAGAAACGCAACTGGCATCCACCCGTCAGCAGATGATGGGACTGGTAACTGAGGCGGCTAAAGCTGGCGCAGTGATGGAGAAAGACTTTAAATCCAATATTTACAATGCCTCACAATCTGTAAATGATTTTACTCAAAAAATTATTGACCAGAAAAGAGTTGTCAAAGACGTAGAACATGATGTTAAGCGGTTGGGCGATGCTTATAAAACAGCTTTAAAAAGAAATCCGACGGGAGCTGCAGGCTTATTATCAGAATACCAATCTGCAAAGAAGACTCTCGATGAAGAAAAAGCTACTTTATTTGGTTTGACTCAGCAGCAGGCTGAAGCCCGTCTTTCTGTAAAGAGACTGAAAGATGAATATGCAGCTTTTAAGGAAGAAGCCGGCGAAACGGTCGAAGCAAATGAAAAGATGTCCGTTTCCTTAACCAAAGTACTTGGTGTAATAGGTGGAGTAACTGCCTTGAAAAACTTTGCCACAGAACTTGTCAATGTACGAGGACAATTCCAGCAGCTTGAAATTGCTTTTTCAACCATGCTGAAAAGTAAGGAAAAAGCAGATAAACTGATGTCAGAGCTGGTGGATATTGCCGCAAAGACACCCTTCGACCTTCAAGGGGTGGCATCATCTGCCAAGCAAATGATTGCTTACGGCTCGTCAGCTGAAAATGTGGGTGATGAACTTGTCATGCTTGGTAATGTAGCCGCTGGTGTTGGCTCCCAGCTTAGTGAAATAGCCTATCTCTATGGCACATTAAGGACACAAGGAAGGGCCTATGCGGTCGATATTCGCCAGTTTGCAGGACGTGGTATTCCCATCTATGAGGAACTGGCAAAAGTGCTTGGTGTGACAAAAGATGAAGTTTCCGGTTTAGTAAAGGAAGGCAAGGTAGGATTTAAAGAAGTAGAACAGGCCTTCAAAAATATGACTGGTGAATCAGGAATCTATTATAACCTGATGCAAGAACAGTCTAAGTCTCTTACAGGTCAGTTGAGTAACCTTGGAGATGCTTGGGATACAATGTTGAATGAGATTGGGAAAGATACTCAGGGAATTGCTTCTGCAGGTATTTCAGGATTGAAAGGTCTTATTGAGAACTATGAAACTGTCGGTAAGATTTTGATAGGACTGATTGCTACATACGGGACATATAAAACCGCTCTTATTGTAGTGCGAATAGCTCAGGATACATTAACGGCCAGAATGGAACTTGCAATACTGGTTACTAAAGCCCAAATGATAGCACAAAAGGCCTTGAATACGGTTATGAAAGCTAACCCGTATGTCCTGGTAGCTACGGTTCTTGCCGGGCTTGTTGCTACTATGTGGGCCTTTCATGACAGCACAACCGCATCGGAAAAGGCACAGCAAAAATTCAATGAAGAACAAAAGAATTTTGCGAATCTGGAAGAGGAACGCAAGAAAAAGATAGAAGAGCTGATACGTGTTATCCAAGATGAGACAGAAACAGAGTTTTCAAAGATAAAGGCCTATGAGGAACTGCAAAGGTATTCTCCTGCACTTTCTTCTGCTTATACCCGTGAACAACTGGCTGTACTCAATCTTGCAGAAGCAAATAAAGAACTGAATAAGGAACGAGACAAGAACAGTTATGAAAACATACTAAAGAATATACAACAATGGGAGGAGAAAATAAAATCATTAAATGCTTCTTTAAAAAATGCGGGGCAAGGTGCCCCATTAATTGCTTCACAAATAGAATCAGCAAAAGCAAATCTTAACAAGTGGAAATCAGCCCTGAGCGAATATAATCGACTGAAAAAGGAAACAGAGGAAAACTCGAAACCTGTTGAAGTCAAGCTGATGGAAGCAAGAAGTAATCGTGAGCAGATTATACGCGAATACAATATAGCAAGACAAATATTGCAGGAAGAGCAAGAAAAAATTAAGAATTTTCCTTTTGCAACAATTCCTATTGACGTTCAAATACGGTTCAATAATGCGCAAGCAGCGTTAAAAGGGATTGACGGCACCATATCTGGCCTGGAATCGCAAAGAGAAGCATCGGAAAAGTCGTATCAGCAAGCATATAAAGAAGCAAAAGCTGTTTACGAAGCAAAATTAAAGGCCGTAGAGGATGCTAAAAAAGGTACTGAATCTGCTTATAAGAAAGCAGTAGAAGAGTTGGAAGCAGCAGAAAAATCATATAAATCGCTCGGTGGTGTAACAGGAGACACTCTGACCAAACAAGAGAATAATGCGAAGAAAGATGCCGAGCGACAAAAGAAAGAGCAGCAACAGGTTGCAGAAGAACTCCTTCAGCTTCGCAGAACCAATCAGCAGGATGAAATCAACCTGATGGAAGAAGGTTCTGAAAAGAAGCGCAGACAAATTGAGCTGGATTACCAGAAAGAAATCGACGAAATTAAGAAGCAACGCAAAAAATGGGAAGATGCACAAGGTGGAAAGCTTACGTCTGAACAGAGGGAAGTATTAGGGAATCGTGCGTCTAATGCCATGCAGTCACGTGAAAAAGGTCTGACCGCAATTACGGATACCGGAAATCAGGCTGCAATCGAGGCCAACGAACGATATCTGAAAAACTACGGTACGTTCATGCAAAAAAGACAGGCTATCACCGATGAGTACACCCGTAAAATATCAGAGGCCACTACTCAGGGAGACAAGGACATACTCCAGAAAGAAATGGAAAAGGCACTCTCCTCCCTTGATCTTGAAAAACTGAAACAGGGTATCAACTGGGAACTTGTATTCGGTGACTTGGATAAGGTCTCCAAAGAGTCCTTGAACAAGGTAAAGCAGCAGCTTAGGGACTTCAAGAACTCAGATGAATACAAGAACATGGCCGTTGACCAAAAGAAGGTCATTGACGAGGCGTTGAACAACATCCAGTCAACCCTCATCGACAAAGGCGGATTGCTGGCCGATTTACCTGAACAGTTAAGCGAACTTGCCAAGGCTCAGGAAGAACTGTCACAAGCCCAGGAGGAATACAACGAAGCCATGAGAAGCGGAACAGATGAACAGAAGGAAGCGGCTACGAAGAAACTGAATGATGCCCAGAAAAGACAGCAGAACGCTCAAACCAATGTACAGAAGTCAACAGACAAAACGACAAGCAACCTTATCACATTGTCGAATGTTATTACCCAGCTTGGCTCCAATTCAGAGATGTCCCTTTCTCAAGTCGGAAGCTTGGCCGGCGATGTTGTTGATGTTTTTACAGAAGCAGGGAGTAAGATTGGTGGAATCATTGGAGCCGCATTTTCTCTTTTAGATGCTATCGGAACACAGGGACTGGACGGCTTCGTCGGTAACATATTCAGTAGTGTCTTTAAGTCTGTTGGTGGAATATGGGATACCTTGACTTTTGGTGGATTCAGCAAACTATTCGGTATTGGAGGAAACGAAAAAGAGGTACAGGATACCATCAACAGACTCACGGACAGAAACGAAAAGTTACAGTCTGCCATCGAATCCCTTACGGAAGAAATGAAGTCCAGCAAGGGAAGCGAAAAATCCGTAGCAGAGTACAATAAAGCCATCAAGTATCAGGAGGAATACAACAAGAATGTTCTTGCAAAAGCGCAGGCTAATGCGGGTTATCACAGCAGCCATCATAGCTGGGCCTATTACATGGGTTGGTCGGAAAGTGACATACAATGGATTCGAGAGAATGTCATGGCAGAATTCACAGGTACAAATTCCTTATGGCAGATGTCTCCAGAGCAAATGGAGTTATTGCGCCAGAATGTAGACCTATGGCAGAAAATGGCCGATTCCGGGAAAGGTGGATATGGAAACAGTGTCGTTGAGGCACTCGGAGAATATGCTGATTTGGCCGGGAACCTCGAAGAATTGAAAGAAGGACTTTTCGAACAGCTTACCGGAATAAGTTTTGATTCCATGTACGACAGTTTCATCGATACTCTCATGGATATGGATGCGTCGGCGGAAGATTTTGCGGATAATATATCCGAATATTTTATGCGTGCCATGCTTTCAGACAAGATTGGGAATATGTACAGCCAGAAGCTTGAAGATTGGTGGAACAGGTTCGGTGAAAGCATGAAGGATGGGAACCTGAGTGAGAGTGAGCGTAATTCACTTCAAAATGAATATATGGGTTACGTGAATGAGGCGTTAAAGCTACGTGACGAACTTGCCGCAGCCACCGGATATGACAAAACAGGAAGCAGTTCCCAGCAGTCAGCCTCCAGCCGTGGATTCGGAACAGAAATGACGCACGAGGATGCCGGGGAACTGAGCGGGCGGTTCACTGCCGTGTATGAGTCAAATCTTAGGATAGAGACAGCAGAGCAGCAACAGACGGTGGCCATCACGGAACTGCGAGGCTCCATCAGTGCCTTGACAGCACAAGCTACCGGTATGTACAACATCGCCGATGAAACACGTACCATTCTGGCCAATTCCTATCTGGAGTTGCAGCAAATCAGAGAGAACACGGGAGAAATTGTCAAACCAATCAAACAGATGCAGGTTGACATCGCCGAAGTGAAACGTAATACAGCAAGACTATGACAGGAGATTTATTTATCAATGGGAAAGACGCATGGAGTACATGGGGCGCCCGTATGGGAAACGGTTTCCTCGATGCCATCGACGGGTTCAACGAAATGAAAGACTACATTGAGAACGAAAGCCGGTTGGAACATGGCAAACGTGTGATAACAGACAACGCAAAAGTGGATTCGCGCGAAATCACTCTCCAGTTCACCATTGAAGGCAGTTCGGAAAGTGATTACCGAAGCAAGAAGAAAGCCTTTCAGACAGAGCTGGAGAAAGGAGCGGTGAATATCAAGGTGCCGGTACTCGGAAATGAGGTTTACAAGCTGATTTACCTGGGTAAAAGTGTTTCTTATGGATTGAGTCTGGACCGCTGTTTCGGCAAGGTTTCAAGTAAATTTGAAGAACCGAATCCTATGGACAGAAGCGAATAACAAACATTCCCTTTATTGTTTCAAATGGAAGTCCTGATTTTTAGGGCTTCCATTTTCTATTTATGAACTTTGGAGGTATGATTGAAATCAAGGACATATCCGGAAAGACAAGGTTTTCCACCTCCATCAACAAGGGGGCAAAAGGAAAGTTTACGCTGATGAAAGAGGACTATATCATCCTCCCTTTTTCGGTACCCTCTCCCATTCCTTTCAAGCTGGGCGACTATGTGGACCTGTCCGGCGTATTGGATGAATCCCTCGGCGGAAAGCTGGCGAAAATCTATGAGATAACTGACATTCAGAAGCCGACCTATAACTCTTCCACCGGAGGGTATGACTACGAGCTTCAGATGAACGCCTACTATTGGAAGTGGAAGAACAAGATTTTCAAGTACACGCCGGAGCATGCAGGAAATGAAGCGTCATGGTCTCTTACTGCGTCCCTTGATGTACAACTTGGTGTGTTTCTTCGCAATCTAAAGGCTTTAGGATATACCTATAAAGGAACAGACTTTACATTCAGCATAGACGATTCTGTAGAGAATAAGGCAGTGGCGATGACTTACGACAACATGAACCTGTTGGATGCCTTGTTTTCTATGGCGGGTGAGGATAAGTGGAACTGTGATTGCTGGATAACGGACAACGTGATTCATTTTGGGCGAAATGAGTTCGGAGATGCCGTTAAAATCGAGCGTGGTGTCGAAGCGTCGTCTATCACCCGCAGCGAAAGCCAGGGCACTTATGCCACCCGCATCTATGCTTTCGGTTCAACAAAGAATATCCCTATGAACTACCGTCCGACCGACGAGCAGGCCGTGGTGAATGGTGTGGTCCAGAAACGGCTTATGCTTCCGGCCGATACTCCCTATATTGACGCATACGAAGGAATGTCGCAGGAAGAAGCCATCGAGGACGTGGTTGTTTTCGATGATGTTTATCCCCGTCGTGTTGGAACTCTTTCCGACGTTCACACACGCACTGAGGAGGTGGAAAATGAAGACGGCACGAAAGAGACCGTCACCTACTACCGTTACAAAGATACCGGATTGGAGTTCAAGGAAGAGTATATTATCGAAGGTCAAGAACTGAAAATCAAATTCCAGTCCGGCAAGCTGAACGGCATGGAGTTCGGCGTTATCTTTAATCCCACACCTAAGGATGAGACTCGCGGCGAGCAGCTTTGGGAGATTGTCCGAAATGAAGACTATGGCCGTCCCCTACCCGATGATATGATGTATCCTGCCAATGGTGACGAATATGTTCTTTCCGGATTTGACATCCAGCTGGTTTCCGACCAGTATACCCCAGAAGCCGAGCAGGAACTGAAGGAAAAGGCGCAGAAGTACGCCGACAAAGTGAAGAAGGATGACGGCACCTACCCTACTACCCTCAGAAGTTCATGGGTAAAAGAGGATATGATTTCCCGCACGTTCGAGTTCGGCCAACGCATTAACCTTGTAGATGACACATACTTTGAAAGCGGACGTATCTCACGTGTCTTGGGATGGGAAATGAACTTGGATATCCCTTGGGACAGCCCGGTATATACCATCGGTGAGAGTATGCCCTACTCACGTATCGGAGAAATCGAAGACAAGGTTGACTCCCTCACCTATAAGGGACATACATACACTGGAGGCGCCGGCGGAGTATATCTTATTAAGGTGAATGACAGCACTGCTGCCAGTGACAGCAATGCCTTCTCTGCACTACGTTCGATAAAAGAATTTGTTAGCAAGAGAAGAGAAGATACTGCATACGGAAAGATACATTTCCTGCAAGGTGCAGACTTCGGAAACTATAACGTTGGCGAAAGCGGCGGAACAGTGGATAGCGAAGGCAATGCAGAGTGGCTTACTGCCGTTATCCGTGAACTATTGCGCTCCGTCAGGTTTGTCGACGGTATGACCGGCGAAGGATGGAAGTTATGGATGGATGCACTGACAGGACTGAGCAATCTGACAATTGACAAGGTGACTATCCGACAGACACTGGTTGCCTTGGAGCTGCTCATACAGAAGGTACGCAGCATTGGCGGTCAGTTTGTCATCAGTGCGGCCAGCGGAAAGATTAAGACTGTTACGAGGGACGGAGACAACTATAAAATCACATTCGAGCAGGACAATGAGTTCGTTGCTAACGACCTGATGCGCTGTGCAGAGTTCACCGGCGCATCCCTGCGAGGCTATTGGGTAGAAGTCTCTTCATCTGATGGTAATGGCATCACTATACCCGTCAGAGAGTTTGGTGGCGTGGAACCGAAGGAAGGAGACGAATGTGTATTGATGGGAAACACGCAGAACCGTCTACGCCAAAACCTGATTTCCATTGCGGCCACCGAAGACGGACAGCCGCGTGTGGACGTACTGGACGGTGTATGCGAAAAGAACTTCAACGGATGTCTGCGTGTTCGTCTTGGTAATCTTGACGGAATCAGTGACAGCAGGTTCCCGGCAGACAATCAGCCGCACGGTAACGGGTTGTATGGTGATAATGTGTACCTGATGGGGACGTTCGTTCTGACTACCGGAGAGGACATCCTGACTCGTTTTGAAATAACTGAAGGAAAAATCCATTCAGCCGTGGAAAGCTTGCGCAAGGAAATACGCGAAGAACAGAGCTATCTGGACAACAGCAGTTTTGCCGACGGCATGGACAAATGGAAGACGGGCAGCAAGGCTACGCTGTTCACCCTGGGCGGACGCTGGATCTGGGCGAACGGCGGTCCTTACGGTACGAAGCCGGACGGCCATGCCGAGATACGGACCGACGGCAAGGTGCCTTATGCCTATATCCGGAACAGCTATATCATGCAGAAACTGGAGGACTTCCGGCTGGTACCGGAGTACCGGCAGACGAACAGCCAGGGCGAACGGGTGCCCGGCGTGGTGTATCTGTCCTTCAGTTACCGGGTCATCAAGGCCGGACGGTTGAAAATCGAATTTGTGGGTGCTGACAAGACTGGGTTTGAAAACTTCAACATGTTCGGCCATGAAGAAGACCTGCCCGTTGGCGGCGAGAAGATGTTCACGCTGGACGGCCTTTGGAACGGTACGGGAGACTTCAAGCTGTCGTTTACGGGCGTGATTTACATTTCGCTGCTGGTATTCTCTACCAACAAGGCGGACGCACTGGCCTATAAGTACCGTACACTGTTCGAACAGAGCG
>ERZ1027229.594-NODE-594-length-18737-cov-4.247725_pt1 | contig 18737 bp, 6 predicted proteins | sample MGYA00519245_ERZ1027229 | MGnify/ENA primary metagenome ERZ1027229 (study PRJEB26926, sample SAMN06164466) | human gut metagenome | biome: ENVO:00009003; feature: ENVO:2100002; material: ENVO:00002003 | host: Homo sapiens | place: USA | collected 2012 ...
GAGCAATCCCTCGGCTCTTTTCGCTCGAGCAATTATTTTACTAATTGCAATTAGTCGTCTTCGCCACCAACAATTTCAGGACCGCTTGCGGTCATCACATTGATCTGCTGAAATTCCTTGACGTCGACAACAGGCTTAGAATAAGCTTCTTTCATGAAGACATTCCTCCTATTCCTAAATTGCCTTATATCGCTGCCGGCAGTTGCCCGCCGGCAGGAGCGATAATTAGGGGTCTACGCGATTAAGCGTAAGTGTGGTTCATCACGTCAGAGTACACGGTCTGCACTTTGCCATTCTGATCCTTGTAGGTCAAGAATGCCTTAGCGGAGGCAGTGCCGGTCTGAGCGGAGATACCATAGCTCAGGATGAACTGGGTGCTGCCCTCGGTGCTGTTGGCATAAGCAGCCTTCACAACGCCGGAGTTATCAGCAGAGCCCTTCTTGCCAACGTTGGCCAGAGTCAGGTCAGCATCGGTCAGGTTCTTACCATACACGAAACCGGACTTCAGGTAAGTGCAGCCATCCACCATAGCGCGGGTAGCAACGAACTCAACCTTGTAAGAACCGGCAACCTGGTTGGCAGAAACAGCAGCCACAACGGGAGCCTGGGTGGTAGCGGAAGCAGCCTTCACAGTTACATCAGAAGCAACATAGAAGGTGTAGCTGTCGCCGTAAGCAACGATCTTGCCGTCGATAGCCCAAGCGGTAGCGCCGTCCTTAGACACAGTTACCTGGGTGCCGTAAGGAATGTCAGCCAGAGTACCCTGCGCGGGGCTCCTGCCGTAAGCAACGGTAGCGTCAGCGTCAGTGGTTACAGTGTAGGTAGCGGCAGCGTCCTTCTCATACTGTGCATAAACAGTCATGGAGGAGGTAGCGGCCTTAATGGTAGCCTCATCTGCGGACCAACCGGTGAAGGTGTAGCCGGTGTAGGTGGGCGCCTGCGGGATCTTCACATCTGCGCCGGAAGCAACAGACTGAGAAGAGATCACGTTGTTGAACATATCAACAAAGGTGAACTGAACGGGCTTAGCGGACTCAGCGAACACGGGCGTGTAGGTGACGTCAGCGATAGCCACGGTGGTGTAGGTAGCATCGGTGGAAACGATCTTGTTACCGGTCTGCCAGCCTACGAAGGTGCAGTTCTCATTGGGAGTCGCAACCAGGGTGTAAGTGCCGTTCTCAGCGAACTTCTTAGAACCACCGGCGGTCACATCCTGACCGGCCAGGGTTACAGAGCCGTTCTCCACAGCATTTACGGTTACGGTCACACCAGCCAGAGCCGGAGCGGTCTCCTTGGTGTAGGAGTAGCCACAGTCCTTACAGGTGTAAGTGGTGATCTCGGCCTGATCCAGAGTAGCCTCCTGGGTCACCTTAGCGGTGAAGTCGCAGGCCTTGGTCTCCTTGTGAGAAGCGTCATTGGCGCAAACGCGGGTATGGGTGGCATCAGCCTCTGCAGTTGCAGCGTCATGGCTCCACTGGCCCCAAGCGTGGCCGGTAGCCGGGATCGCTACAGTGTAGGTGCCGCCGCACTCGGTGCAGGTGAAGGTCTTCACGCCGTCCTCGGTGCAGGTAGCAGCCTTGGTCACCACACCATTATCGAAGGTGCACTTGTCAGTCTTAGTAGGCTGGCTGCAGGTACCCTCGCCGGTGCAGGTTGCAGTGTGGGTGTAATCCTTACCCTCAACGAAGGCCTCACCGCTGGTGTAATCAGCAACGGGGGCACCGTAGTTGTGGGTATGACCCAGAGCGGGCTTGGTCTCCTCAGTGTAGGAGTAGCCGCAATCCTTACAGGTGTAAGTGGTGATCTCAGGCTGATCAGCAGTCTGGTTCTGGGTTACCTGAGAAGTAAAGTTACAAGCTGCGCTATCGGTATGAGTAGCGTCATTCTCGCAGGTGCGGGTGTGCTTGGACTCAGCCTTAGCGGTAGAGTCGTCATGCTTCCACTCGCCCCACTTGTGACCCAGAGCAGCCTCGCCGGTCATCTGGGTTCTGGAGATCTCCTGACCGCAGACGGAGCAGTAAACCACGGAGTCATAAGTCTCAGCAGTCTCGCAGGTTGCGGGCTTCACATTCTCCTTAACCGCAGCAGCGGGGGTGTGGTTCTTAGTAGCGGGGATAACCACGTTATTCTCAACGCTGATCACATAGCCGCAGTCGGAGCAGCTGGTGGTCACGGTCTTAGAACCGTCCTTACCGCAGGTGGCATCCACAATGTTGCTGTCCATAGTCTGCGGATTATGCGGCGTGGTGGTCAGCTTAGCAGTGAAGGTGGTGTCTGCGGAGATGGTCGCTGTGGTGGGATCGGTATCCCAAGCATAGCTGTAGTGGCCTGCAGCATCGGGAGCCTTGGTGGGCAGGGCCGGTACAGAAGCGGGGCTCTTGCCCTCTTCCACTTTCTCGGTGCCCAGAGAAGCGCCGTCCTCGGTCACATAGTTAACGGTGTAAGACTTGGTCTCCGGAGCAGATGCCTTCATGGGTACTTCAAAATTACCAGCAGAAGGAGAGCCATCATTCATGTTGAGATTTTTGCTTACATAGTAGCTACCCTTGTAGTTGTCATTACCAAAGGAGATAGCACCATAAGCGCAGTCCTCGTCAATAAAGTGCAACAGATCATCGCTGATTGTTGTGCCAGCTGCAACTTTAAAACCAACAGTGGCAACATAGATGCCATCAATTACTACAGCAGTTTCAGGATCCATGTCCTCATTTACTAAAACAGATGTTGCACCCTGATAACGCGCATCGGGCAGCTCATTGCCATCCATAGATACACCGTAGCAAATATACTGCTCATCGGTAGATAAATCAGAAAAGTTATCGAGAATATAGCCATTATATTCTGAGTCAATAATCGCATTATCCACAGGAGCCAACAGCGTGGAGGTTCCATTCCACGCTGTAGCAGCATTGATTCTTTGCCCCTTGGTCAGAGCACTGTCTACTGTGTATTTGAACTGTACTTGGCCAAATTGATTGTCCGTATCGTGCAAAATGAAAGATGCAGCAACGAAATACTCGCCCTTAGAGTTTGCTTTCAGGGTGCAATCATCTCCACCAACAGTCTGGCCTTCTACGGAAACTTTGCTTAAATCAGTAACCGTCTTTCCATCATGAATCCAATTTTTATCGCCATTCAAGTAGAAAGCCTTATTTTTGCCGGTATAAGCCGTCCAAACAACATCGAGCTTGGGGCTCAAGCTGTTCGCGGCAGGCAAATCCGCTTTTGCCACCACATCACCCGGAGCATAATCAGCAGCCATTGCTGACAACGGGGCAGCGGTCAAAATCATCATACCTGCCATAATACCGGAAATCACTTTCTTTACGCTTTTGCGCATTAAGATTCCCTCCTAAATTTCAATCAGTATAAATTGCCTCGCTTAGAGACTTACCAGAGAATGCTTTGTAAATATTGGCATCTGTGCCATCTACAATACCATCGTGGTTAAAATCACACGCAGCATTATACCCGTTGACCGTGGACTTTCTGCCAGATGCTTTTTTGTAAACATTCGCATCAGTTCCATCGATCTTCATGTCTTTACTGAAGTTGCATACAACCATACCGTAAGTGCCTAGACCCACATCAGTGTCAGCAACCGTGATCTCAATGTCACGGTCGTAGCCGTAGGCGTATCGCAGCGTAGCGGTATAAGTACCGGCTGCCAAAGACGGAATAGTAAATACGCCATCCGCGCCGGTAGTTGCCACAACCTCTCCATTGATCAGCACATCACAACCGATGACGGTAAATGCACTGCCGGCGACCTTGCCGCTGGTATTGGCCAGCGCCAGCACCTTGCCGGTAACGGCATGGCCGGTGGCCGGTGACAGATCCGCTTTCATGAGATACAGCGTTGCGTTATAGCCGTCAAAGGCGTTGACCAGCGCATAGCAGTCCTGATCAGCTGTGCCATAATCGGCATAATCCGCATAATCTGCCTCAATGAAGGTTTGGTTCGGGTCCGTATCCAAGGTCACAATCTTTGCAAAGTCCACAGGCGCTTCCGTAGCAACGGTGACCTGCAACTTCAAAAGGAGCTGACCCGCCGCATCAATGGGGGTGGTGGTGGCGGTCTGGTCCACCCTGGTGATAAAACCAAAGTTGATGGTCCCATTCTGCACCAGCACACCGGCGGCGCCAAGGCCCCGCAGCTGATCCGGCAAACTGTCCGACAGTAGATCACTGTGCCCGTTGACCGTCAGCACAGACGCGTCATAAGACATGGTGTACTGCATCACGGCAAAGGACTGCATACCGGAAAGCGTAAAGGATACGGTATAATCCCCGGCAGACAGTGCATTGCCGTCTACCGCCCGGCCCTCGCTGTCCGTAAAGGTACAGGAGAGGTGGGGCTGCTCGGTGCCCAAGGTACCCTGGGCCGCCAGCGGGGAAATAGAGGTTAAGGTCAAAATCAATACAAACGATAAGAAAGCAGCAAGTGTTCTCTTCAGTTTGTTCAATTTCATAATCAAAATCAGTGTGACCCAAGCGGTGCCGAAGCACCGCCCGGGTACTTTAAGTTAGGATTTAGCCGTAAATGGCGTTAGTCAATGTCCTACCGGAAAATGCTTTGTAGATATTAGCATCTGTACCATCAACACTACCATCATGGTTAAAGTCACAGGCTGCATTATATCCTGTAGCTGTGGAACGTTTACCAGAGCTCTTCTTGTAGACGTTAGCATCTGTATCATCGATCTTGGCATCCTTGTTAAAGTTACAAGCAACCATGCCAAAGCTGCCCAGATCCACATTGCCGTCCTTCACCTCAATGGTGATGTTACGGTCAAAGCCATACTGGTAGCTCAGCGTTGCCGTGTACTTACCAGCAGCCAAAGACGGAATGGTAAAGGTACCATCCTGACCGGTGGTAGCCACAGTCTCGCCATTGATGATCACATCACAGCCAATGACTGTAAACTTGTCACCAGCCAGCTTACCGCTGGTGTTCGCCAAAGCAAGCACCTTACCGGTTACAGCAAAGCCCTCAGAAGGAGCAGTTGTGCCCTCTTCAAGTGAGTTCTCTGCATCAATCAGGTTCTTGTAAGCGGTGAAGCAAGCAGACAGGTTGGCGGTGTAGTTGTCCTTATCAGCCGGAACATAGGTGGCAGCGTCCTTATGGGCGTAGTCGCCGTTACCGGTGGTCGCAACATCTACAGCAGCAGCCAGTGCGTTCACATAGTTGGTCCAGGACTCGTCGGTGTAAACCTTCTCGCCCTTGTTAACCAGCTTGCCGCCCTCAACAGCACCGTACTTCGCGGAAGTCGCGGTGGTGGCGATTGCAGCATTCTTGATGGCATTGCCGTCTGCATCGACCTTACCGGAATCTGTCCAGGTGGTGGTCATTGCGCTGTAAGCGCTGCCGCTGGCGTGAGAAACCTCAGCCTCCACCTTGTCGCCGATATAGCCGCGCTCGGTCACAGTGCCCATGTACAGGTTAAACATACGAACAGCCTCTTCAATCAGCAAAGAAGAAGTGCTGGTGGAGAATGCATAGGTATAATCCGCAGCGTCATTACCGTTGGTGTTTGCCAGGTCAGCAATGGTCTGGTCGATCTGGTTCCAAGCGCAGGTGGCAAGCACCGTCTTGGACTCGTCACTCTTCAGGTAAATATCTGCAGCGTACATCTTTTCAGCATCCTTCGCCACGGATACCATCTTCTGGTACTCGGGCAGATCGAAGTTGGCGTCCGTCATACCGTCACGAATGGAAGAAACATCCGTGAAGATCTGACCGGCAACGGTAACGCTCAGCATCTGCGCACACTGATCCACAGCATAGCGCATCTTGTCTCTTGCCTGCATGGCAAGTGCACGGGTTTCCTCGCCATTGTTGACAATGGACTTCTCGGTCACCATGTGCTTCACAGTGAAGTCCTTGCTCACGGCAACGCCATTGGCATTGTAGTAAACGAACTTCGCCTGATTGAAGGTGCCTTCCTTTTCAGCACCGTTGATCGCATAGGGAGCATCCTTATAAGTGGTGGTATCCCATGCGGTGGCATAAGCCGGGGCGTTCAGGAAGTACCAGGAAGAACCGCTCTTCACAACAACCTGGCCGGTCTTATCCATACCCACGGTGTAAGCCTGACCACCAACATTGGTGGAAGTCTGAACCGTTACATCAGCATCGGTCAGAGCCTCCGTGGTGTAATAAGGCTGGCTCATAGCGCTGTCAGCATAGTAATAATTGCCGTCAGTGGTTGCATAAGCAGCCAGAGCTGCAGGCAGCTGATCCAAGGAAGTTACAGGCTTGGTTGCAGGCTCGCCGATCACGGTCTTCACCTCAGAGGTAACAGGCGTCTTAGCGAACGCACTGGACAGAGTGCCGGCAGTGGACAGATTCAGCGGAGACTGGCGGGCCTCAAAGCCGGCAGCCAAAGCAGCGGTTGCTGCATCATAGGTTGCGGAAGAGCCGCTGGCCTTATCGTAATCCTTAAAGTCAGAAGGTCTGTAGTTCTTAATGTAGCTGTTCAAAGAATCGTATGCACTATTGAACTGGCTACGGTTACCATCGTCAGCAACGGTTACTTTCAAGCTACCGGTTGCCGAGTTCTTGTCGCAGAAGAAGCTCAACTTCACTTCTTTCTTGGATACCTGAGAAATATCCGTAGAACCATCATACTTGAACAGATCCAGGGAAGAGGAGCTGTCCTTAGACAGAGTCACGGAACCGGTCTGGATGTACAGACCGTCAATGCCGGTTGCGCCGGAAACCTTGCCCAGCAAGTTGCTGTAAGCGAAGTCGCCGGAGCCGCTCTTCAGATAAACAGCGGTGTAATAACCGTTGCTATCCTTAACAGCTGCAGCCAACGCTTTGCCGCCGTTCAGCTCGCTCAGCGTGTAAGCGTGGTTCACACGAGATACGCCGTTGGAGGGAACCTGGCTTGCGGCAACACCCTTGACCCAAGTCTGACCGCCATCGGTGGTGTAGTCTACCTTTTCGTAGTTCAGCACATCACCGGTGAACTTATCAAACGCGGCCATCATGTTGGAATTGTTTACAGTTACGGTCTTGTTGCTAAAGGAGTCCTTAACAGAACCGGTGCTGTAAGCAAAAACGCCATCCAAAGTCTTGTCGGGAGAACCGGCAAGGGTACGGTCATAGCCAAGACGAATCTTGTAGTTCTTCACTGCATCCAGGTTAGAGCTTGCCAGAACAATATCGGTAGGATAGCTTACACGGAACGGCTTCGCGTTCAGGTAAGGGTTACCAAAGTAACCGGTGTTGTTCACGGTAGCCTGACCATCGGAGGTCTTACCGGAAGAACCATTGGAGAATCTGCCGTCCTGAGAACCGCCCGGATACACAGAATCGGACCAGTTCTTCAGCGGAGTCACAAACTGATAAGTCTTGCAGGTCAGGCCGGTGTAGAGGGCCTGGTTGGTGTTGGTGTCGATAATGTTGTAAGTAACGGTGTAAGTTACTACAGTATCTTCATCAAAACCGCCGTTGGTAACAGTGAAGGAAGCGGACTTCTCAGGAACAACTGTCTTGCTGGAGAAGTCTACGGTGCAAGCACTGTTATCGGAAACCACATTCGTGATCTCAATGTTGTAACGGCCACGAGCAACGAAGTTACCCTCGGCGTTCTTCACTGCACGGTTCAGACCGTAGCAGTTATTGGTAACCGTCAGCGTTGTGGTGGTGGTGTTACCGCCATAGCTGAGGGTCAAGTTGCTGTCTGCCACACGAGCGGAAGCCAGCTTCATGTTATGATCCGCCAAAGTGGTGATCAGGCCGCCAATCAGATTGTTCACAGCCTGTACGGTGTACATAGCGCCGGGCAGGATCGTATCGGTCTTGCCGCTGTCGCCGCCTACACCGCCGCTGGCTTCATACACATTGTATACCAGGGTACCCAGTACGCCGTAACTGCTGTTGCTGGAAGTACCGGCAAAGGTATCCTTCTGCAGCAGATCGTCGAAGGGATGATCGTTGGTCGCAGCAGCGGGAACCACATTACGGGCTGTGCCGTAGCGGCCGCCGAATACAACGTTCACCAAATCAGCCAATACATTGTAAACGGTGCGGATAATGCCTTCGCTCTTAATGGGCGGTGCGGAAACCATGGTCAGCAGACGGGTTACAAACCCGGTTGCGCCATACTGGCCGTTCGCATCTGCCACACCAATATTCAGCATACCCTGGATCACATCGGTGTAGATCAGCTCTTCGGAATTCAAAGCGCCTTTCTTTGCAGAATCACCATACTGCAGCACGCCTGCAACAGGCAGCAGCTTGTTGGCGATCACATTGATGTTCTCCCACAGGGAGTTGGACAGCTTCACCAGGCAATTGCCGTTGGTGTCGCAAACGCCCAGAAGATTGGCAAGGCCCTTGCCATGCTCGCCGTCCTTAAAGGTGTCGGTGCCGGCATAGTAAACAACAACGGAATTCAGCAGATCAAACAGAGAAACGCCGTCATTCAGAGTAGCGGTCTCCGGATTCCACAGGTTGCCGTCCTTGTCGTGCATGATAATATAGGGGCTCATTACATAACCCACAGCATCACGAGCCATCAGCATCAGATTGTCAATGGTTACATCGTACTTACCGTCTGCGCCCTTCTGCACCAGAGAAGAGTAGTCGTGATCCGGCAGCACATAGCCCAGATACAGCTGCAACGCCAGAGCAGCTACGCCCTCTGCATCGTCGCAAGCGTCCAGGTCCTCATTGTGGATGCCCTTCTTGAAGTCGGGGATATTCCGCAGTGCAGAAATTGCAAACGGAATCATCGCGCTCTCCAGATTGGCCTCGGTCAGAGCAGTGCCCTCGCCGTTCTCATGATAGAAGGCGCCGAGAATGTTCGCATCCGTTTTATCACAGATGAACTGCAGCACCTTCAGCATATTGCCAACCAGGGTCTGCGCTACATTGCCGGGATCCTCGGAATTTACCTTCGTCAGACCGCTGGCGTCATAGCTCGGCAGGAAGTCCTTTACTGCGGCAACCAGGAAATCATTCAGCGCTGCCAGCATGGAACTGTAGCTGCTGTAATCATTTGCCATGAATGCCTCAATGTTCTTCATACCGGTCTCAGCAAAGCTGCAGTTCAGGGGGCCGGTTGCCTGCTTAAAGTAGTAAACAGACATGGGGCTGAAACGCAGTTTGTTGAACAGGGTGGTGGAGTCAATATCTCTCCAGGTGTAGGTAGGAGACTTCACCAGGTCACGGCTGTTGTACTTCTCCAGATCCGCCTTGATGTAAGCCAGATAGGAAGCCGCATCCTTGTACTCTTCGCCAAGGGTCTGGCCGGGCTTCAGGTTCTTTGCAGCCTTTTGGCACTCATAAGCGGCCCAAGCCTGCACATCGGCAGCGGCGTAGTTGTTGGCTACATTGCTGTAGTCCCAAGCCGTGTTGTGGGTCGTGGCACCAGTGTACCACATATAGTAATTGTAGTCGTAACCGCCCACACCGGAATTCAACTGGCCCAGCGTATCCTTCAAGGCGGTGTTCCACACCATCTCAAAGGCTTGGAAGCCAAAGTCAAACAGCGTATTTGACGGCTTCAGCGCCAACTTCTGATCCTGATAACGGAACAGATATACATTACCGATGGCCTCGCCGTTCTTGTCATGATCCTCCTGCGTTACATAATGCAGGTTGGTCGTGTCAATATACGGTGCGGAACCCTTCTCCAGATACTCTGCGTATCTGTCTCGAGAATTGGTACCGTCGGCGTATGTAATCTGTGCGGTAATGTTGCTGAGCAACTGGGTGGAGAGCTTATCAAGCAGGATGGAATCCAACTTGCTGGTCTCCAGACTGGGATTGTTCCGGATCTGAGCCTTCTCCTCTGCAGTAAACCAACCGGTATTCTCCAGAACCAGCTGCTGAACAATATTATATACCATATTGCTCTGATAGCCGCTGGGCATACCAATCAGGTCACCAATGGTCTTGTAAACATTCAAGAAGCTGCTTACGATACCAAGGCCAAGATCGCCGCGCAGCAATTTCTTTACGATATTGCCGTTGGCGCCTTCAGGACCCCCGTCGGAAGAAATGTTCCGAACCAGCTTCACAATACCGCGTACAATATCGGTAGAGGAAGTTTTGCTGCGGGACATTCCGTCAACTGCGCTCAAATCTACATAGCGGGCATCGCCGGCCAGCAGAAGCAGTGCGGACTTGCTGTTCAGGAAAGAATCCAGATCTTGAACAGTTTTAAGCACCTCATCCACGCTGCCCAGTTTGATGGTGATGCTACCAAGAACACTCAGGTCGATATTCATCGGTGCGATGTTTGCCTGAGCAAGAGTCAGATCCACAAAGTCCAAAAGGGCTGTGCAGGCCTGCTCATCATTGAGGATGGGCCAACCCAGTGAGTTGAAGTCCAAGTCCTGGTCATGGTACTTCGTGTTTGCCGAAGCATTAGCCGCGGAAGCGACCATAGCACCGGAGAAACAGCTCATCGCCATCAAGACCGCCAAAAAGAGCGCAAGCAACTTGCGGGAAAACTTTTTAGCTTTCACTAATTTTTACCTCCATAGTAATTTGTAATTCTTACGAATAAATGGTTGCGTGTACGCGCCGTCCCATCCTCTGACCATCGGGCAATCCAATATTCAGGATGAAGGCATTGCAGCCGGACGCCATACATTATGAAAATGCGCATAGAAACACATTTATCGCATTCTTATTAAAACACGATGGTCACCAAAAATCAATAAAGAGCCGTGATTTTTCTGATTTTCGGAATGTTGCACAATTTGAGCGGCCGTTTTTTGTGCGAACGGACAAATTTAATTTACACGAAATTAACAATTTGTTCATATTTTATCGCTTAGTTAAAAGACAATGTCCATTATTTTGCAAGTTTCGACTTGTAAAGGTCATGTGCTTTACACGAGATTTTCACACGCAAAGGTGTGCCCCTTTACACCATCAATTTTTTGGCGTAACGGCGGGAAACTTTCACAAGTTCCACAGGATTTTCCACAATTTTTCCTCCAAAACCGGTGGAATTTCTGTCACCTGTTGTCGAATGCAGCAAAAACGATAAACGCGCCCTGATCCTCCACGCAAATCCAAGATTAAGAATGCAGCGCAGATCCATCGGCCGGGCCAAACTATATAAGTACGCAAAAAAATATTGCGCCGGAATTTCGCTATAAATCGGGAAATTTTGCCCACCCGTTCACATTTTGTTAAAAAGTTTTCGGAAATCTATTGACTTGCCGTTCTATATTTGGTATAAATATACTGTATTTGTTGTACGCGTGGGTATCCTGCGCCCTTTTAGCAGAGGAATTGTGAACAAATTGTTAACGCAACTTGCAAGCACATCCTCCGCTAAAAGGGTGCGCTGCCCAGGCGAATCCAAAACGACAAGTTCGTCAACATATCAGAAGGAGAGATGAATTATGAAGACGGGCAAAAAGTTACTCAGCCTATTTTTGGCTGTAGTAATGATGGTCACCACCTGCTCTGTCGGGTTCACTGCATTTGCAGCGGACAAAGACAAGGGCATCTGGAAGAACTCCACAAGTGCAGACTCCACCTTTGACGCACTGACGGAACTGGTAGACACCTACGTTCCGGCACTGCTCAATCAGCCGAGTATCAAAAAGGCACTTGAGGAGAAGTTGGGGATGACCGTCACCGACACCACCTCGATCAGTGATCTGATCATGGGTGTGTCTCCCACGCTGCTTAATCTTTTGAGCAGCCCCATGAATAAGGCAGACATCATTGACGGTTACCAGAAAGGGTATTCCGATGTGGCGTATGCCTACCTGGACGAGAAAGATGCGAAGATGAGCTTTTATCAGCTGTTTTCTTTTTGCGTCAACAACATGTCGTCCAGCGACGCAGAACTGGCCAAATGGTGCGAGGACACGCTGAGCGATCTGTCCGCCCTGCTGGAGCAGTTCCCCGAGAAACAGGCTAAGCAGCAGGAAGACCTGAGCGCTGCCTATGACGCACTGAACAAAGTGCTCGAGGTGCTGGGTACTGCTAATGGCAGCCTGGACACCCTGGAAGACATCCAGAAAGCTACCGTTACCTACAAGGACAAATCGTACAAAGTAGACGACTTGATTGCTCTGGACGATTTCAAGGATGTAGCTAAGTGCTTTGACACCTTCACCGCCTACTTCAAAGAAGCCGGCAGCAAGAAGAAAGTCAGCACCATGAGCGAAGCGATTTGGTATGTGTTGCTCCAGTATCAGACCGACAAGGCAAGCAGTGAACTGGCAGAGACCGCCAAGGCTTATCTGTGCAAGCTGGCCAAGAAGGACTACAACACCATCAAGGATGACGATGCTGCACTGGCAACCGCTTGCAAGATCGGTGCTGCCGTACTGGCCAACAACGGCGATAACGCCTTTGTTAGCGAGTACTATGCTGCGCAGCTGGATGACGCTACCGTAGCAGCCCTGCGTACGGACATGAACAAGAATGTGCCCGGCGGCAGCGCAAAAATCGGTTCCAGCCGTGACACCTTCCAGGCTTACCTGAACGGTGACTATGCAAAGGACGGCATTGCTCCCGTAACGAAGGCTGCACTGGCCACCTACTGGAGCAGCGAGGATCTGGATACGCGTACCGAGGGTATTTACCGCAGAGCGTTGATGGAGAACAAAACTGTCGGCGGCATGTCCCCCGAAGATGTGATCGCCACCATCAACCAAGATCTGCTAAAGACCTTCTACAGTGGTGAACTGAAAGAGAGCGTTGACGAGGCCGTTGATTTCTACTTTGAGATCACCGACGCCAAGACCATCTCTAATACTTGCAGAAAGTATTCTTTCGCGAAATACGGCTTTAAGGATTCCTTCGCTGTTGCTGCTGTAAACAACGCCATCAATCAGTACATGGTGCTGCTGGATCCTGAGGATCAGGAAGGCGTAACCATCGCAGGCCTGACCCTCACCGGTAATGCAGTTATGAACGAAGTGGTCTACAAACTGGTAGAGTCCAAGGTTGACCTGAAGGGCGCGCTCACCGATATATGGATGAACCTGTATGAGCACCCGGTTGAAACCATTATGCAGTTGCTGCCTGTTTTGACCGTTGTGATTGACGAAGTGCTGATCCCCATGGTATTCAACCAGGAGGGTGATCCCTTTAACGGTTTCCTGGGCGGTTTGCTGAGCGGTCTGATGGATCAATACGGCCAGAGCGTTGGCAGCCCCGTCGGTTTGGGCGGCGGCCTGAGCTGGGACCTGAACAAGGTTCTGCCCAACCTGATGCACTGGCTGATCGGCGACAAGAACTACGACTTTACATACTATAACATCAGTGGTGTTGAGTATGGCAAGGATGCCGACGGTAAAGATGTGATCGTCAGCCAGGTGTATGGTGACCCCACCACCGGCAAGTACGATGACACCAAGACCCCGGTGATCCTGAACATCTATGCAGCCGATAAGGCGCTGCAGGGTGCCAAGGCATCCGGCATTGCCGATGCGCTGAAGCTCACCGGCGACGGTGCCACTGCCGTGAATGAGGCTGTGTCCGAGCTGGCCACCTTCTTCACCGCTGCTGTGGATCAGTATGTAGCTGCCTATGGTGAAAAAGACGCCAAGAGCGGCGCCATGACCAAGGACGAGGGCACCGTTTACAACCACGGCGTCAACAACCTCTTCGTTGCCCTGCCCAGAATTCTGGACATTATGGGCAAGAACTTCATTGCCAAGTATGATGTAAAGAGCGCTAACAACACCAAGAAGGCTTCCGACTGGTCCTACAGTGAGTACAAAATTAAGAGCAACAACATCAGCGGCACGGATTTCTACTACAATCAGTCCCTGGTGAACTTTAAGAACCTGGCAGACGGCGGCAAGCCGGCCAAGATTCTGGACTGCTTTGTAAACATCTTTGTGAACGACTGGTTCAACGCCATCATTGACCTGCTCAATGATGTGACCGCCACCGACAACAAGATCACCACCAACCTGCCCATCATTACCGGTCTGATCCGCGCTATGGGCGGTCTGGGCGAAAAGAGCACCATCAGCGATGTACTCAACGGTGTATTCCAGCTGAAGTACAACGACAAGGCCTCTTTCGTAATGGGCGTGTATAACAAGGATTCCAAGTTTGTTGGTCTGAGCACCGAAAGTGCTTACTTCCTGCTGTCTAACATCGGTCAGCTGGTGAATGTGATCCAGGCCATGGACACAAAGACCAAGAACACCATCGACGTGAGCTTCCCGAAAGTGAACGGCAAGATGGCAAAGATCCAGACCCAGCCCAAGTGGGCAAAGGTACCCAAGACCTCCAGTAAGAGCGGCGCTTCTCTGCTGTCCAATCTGGACTCCGCACTGTCCAAGGTGCTGGAGAACTCCACACTGAACAACTTCAACCTGAACACCACCCCCGGCATCCTGTGCGGTCTGGTAAGCCTTGGTTCTTACATCCTGGGCAGCGACAACACCAACCCGATGCTGAAGATGCTCAATAAGACCTTAAACTTCCTGAACGACGGGGACAAGAAGTCCACCGATACCTCAGACAAGAAGGTTTACACTGAGGATCATCTGACCAATCTGGTGGTTCAGATGTATGTTGCACTGGAGAATGTAATTGATTACTATCTGGTGAACGAGGACGCTCTGGGCCTGAATGTTTTCTACGACGGCAACCAGAAGCTGTACAAGAAGAAGAATAAGGCCGGCAAGCCGGTGTACTACACCAGCAAGACCGGTGCTTACCACTACAACATTTTGGCTGCTGCACTGAAGGGTCTGATTTCTCCCCACGCAGTGAGCAATCACCTGACCAACAAGTCCGCCGCCAAGAAGCTGGCAAGCCTGCCTACCTGGCACAACGCCATTCGCTTGGACAAGAGCACCAGCGGCTGGACCGGCGCCACCAACATTAAGATCAACTGGGGCTTCCGCGCAGGCAACAACACCAAGTTCTTCAAGAACTTCGGCGAGAGCCTGGGCATCATCACCGATCTGATCGGCGTGCTGACCAAGGATGCCGGTTACTATGACGGTGTACTGTACCCCATCTTTAAGGATCTGGAAAAAGCACAGGGCTTTAGCCTGGGCGTGTATGCAAAGGGCAGCGTAAAGGACGGCGCAACCGGCCTGCTGGCCATCATCACCCCCATCAGCAAGCTGCTGGACGGCTTCTACAGCAAGCCTGTCTCCGTGCTGACCAACCTGATCAAGGGCCTGTCCATTGTGATGAACAAGGACCTGAACAATGTGGCGACTGCCGCCATTTACCCGCTGTACAAAGAGATCCACGGCGTATCCAACATTCTGAGCGCAAAGGTGTCCAACCTGATGCCCTCTATGGCAAAGAACGACGCATGGTTCTCCGCGATACTGAGCCTGATCTTTAAGACCAATACGGACGACAAGGATCAAAACGCGCAGAATAAGCAGACGATTGCCCTTGTAACCGGCCTGCTGAAGAAGAGCGCAACCAAGGCTGGCTTGGGCATCAACGATGTGACCGTGATCAACGCTGTAAACAGCCAGCTGGCTAACTTTGGCTTTGAACTGCCCACCACCCTGTTTAAGGACATTGCAAACTGCAAGAATGCAGAGGCTGTTCTGAAGTACCTGATCCACCTGGTGGTTGATGTACTGCAAATTCGCCAGATCATTGATTTGCTGAAAGTCGTGATCGACAATCCTTCCATAAGCCAAGTGCTGGATATGATCAGCCGCCTGACCAAGAAGGATCTGCTGAACATCATCAACGCTGTGATCGCCAAGACCACGGATCCCACCACTGCTTACTGGACCTTCCTCCAGTATGTACAGGAAAAGACCACCGGCTTCTATTATCCCGCCGGTGTGACCGCACAGGACGCCAGCGACGCTGTTGGCGATCTGGACACCATGGTCACCTCCGTGATCGGCCTGCTGGCCGGCCTGGATGTAGTGAAGCAGGATAACCTGAAAGACCTGGTTAGCTCCCTGATCTTCACCAACGCCAACCTGACCAAGCTGGCTTCCGCACTGTACGGCGCCATTGATCCTTACAAGGATTACCTGGGCTATGCCGGCATTGATGTAAGCAAGAAGGGCGTAGCTAAGCTCCTGACGGACGGCAGCTACGGCAAGACCTACTCCTCCGCAGCTAAGGCGATCAAAAACGCCAAGAGCTGGAAGAAGCTGGGCAACATCAACTGGGGCTTCACCGATGGCTCCGCAAAGGCACAGCAGGGCTTTGTAAACGGCCTGGCTGCGATCCTGCGTCCGCTGGACGGCGTACTGTCTCTGCTGCTGGCAGGCGACGACTTGGCCGTTGGCCAGATCCTTACCGATTTGGTGAAGAACCTGAACTTCGGTTCCTCTAAGGACACCGTACAGCTGAAGAATGGCAAACTGCGCATTCGCATCAAGGGCTCTGACAAGTATTCCAAGACCTCTGTACTGGAGATCAACCTGTACAAAGTGATCGAGGATGTGAAGTCCCTGAGCATTTATGGCGGCAATGGTTACGAAAGTGCCATCGTTCCGCTGCTGGAGGCACTGGAGTGCCCCAACGTGAAGACCTACAAGCAGTACAAGGCAGACATTAAGAAGTCTACCGACAGCGTACTGACGGATGTGTTGAATCCCATCGTAGGCTTCCTGAACAAGGTACTGGACGCTCCGTTCGATACCCTCACCGCAGTACTGCCCAATGTGGCATACTACATTGATAATAATGGCCTGGCACAGCTCGTCAACAATCTTCTGTCGCCGGTAACATCTCTCCTTCCGGTACTGAAGAAGAACGGCGTAGATGTTGAGGTCATTATCAAGGCTCTGGCCGGCAAGTCACTGAACGACCTGGTTAAGGACGCACTGGGTGTGAACATTCACCTGAATCTGAACAACCTGAACAAGTGCGAAATCCAAAACGCCATCGTTCCGCTGGTGAACAAGCTGCTCAAGTCTAAGAAAATCAACATTCAGTTGCCCAAGATCGACTGGGGCGCCCTGGCAAGCCACGGCACAGTCAGCACGGTCAAGAGCGCTGCAAAGAACAGCGAAGGCTATTATAATAGAAAGCACGTTACTGCAAACCAGGGCGAAACGCTGATCGCCGTGCTCCGCTATGTAGCCAACCTGCTGACCCAGAACATCAGCGGTTTGAAGTCCATTTTGGGCGGTATCGACGCGATCAAGGATTACAAGTCCATCATCAACGCGGTACTTGACCAGATCGGCACCTCCTCCGCAGACCAGATCATCCGTGCGCTGTTCTATCTGCTCCAGGAGAATCCCTCCAACGCGTTCTGGAATTACAGCGAATACCAGACCAAGGACTACAAGTTCTCTTATCCCTCCACTGTGGATCAAGAATTCTTGAAGAACATTCCGCCTATGCTGGATGGCCTGATCGGTAGCTTGGCTGATCTGAACAAGCTGATCGCTGGCGCTGCCTTTAAGGACAGCACCATCAATGGCATGATCACCGGCATCGGCAAGGCACTGGACGGTGTGAAGATCAACGACTCCACCAACCTGACCGCCCTGCTGTCCCAGACCGGCATTGACTATTCTACCAAGACCGTTGCCAAGCTGCTCACCGATGAGTCCTATGGCAAGACCTTCGCGAATGCGGCTGCCGTAATCGGCTCCGCCTCCTCCTGGTCCAAGGTCAACACCTCCGCTCTTAAGTGGGGCGTAAAGGATAAGGATAGCTTCTTTAATGCACTGGCTGCTGTAATGCGTCCGTTCTACGGCGTATTGGATGTACTGCTGAATGATGCTTCTCTGGGCATCTTCAACATCGTTCATATCCCCGGCTCCAACGGCTACTCTTCCGTGGTCGTTCCGCTGCTGGAGGCATTCGGCTGCTACAACATTAAAACCCAGTATCAGTACAGAGAGGACATCAGCAAGGCCTATGACAACATCTTGTTGGATATTGTCAACTCCCTGTGGGATAAGGTAGAGGACATTCTGAATGCACCGCTGCAGACCCTGATGTCCATGCTGCCCAACCTGGCACTGTTCATTGCCAACGACGGCCTGCTGCAGCTGATCGAGAACCTGTTTACACCGGTTTCCGCTCTGCTGGATGCTTTGAAGCCCATCGTGAATGTGAACACCGTACTGACTCAGGTATTCAAGGCCTTCAAAGTGGATCTGAATGGCTTACTGGCTAAGGTTGGCCTGAAGTTGGATCTGAACATTGACCTGTACGATCTGACCGCTATGCTGAAGCCCATCATCGGCGTGGACAACATTGTTCCCTTGCTGAATCAGGTGCTTGGCATGATCAAGATCAAGGGTAAACCCCTGGGTCTGGAACTGATGGATATTGACTGGTTCCAGCTGGCAAGCCACGGCAAGGTAATGACCGATGCTTCTCAGGCTGCCACTTACGGCACGCGCGTGTTTGTAAAGGGCGACGCCTCTGAGACTTTGATTGCCGTGCTGCGGTACCTGGTTGAAGTTGTCAACTACAAGGATAACTACAACACGGTAGCCAGCTTGGTAGGCTCCCTGATCGGTGGATCTGACAACAGCTCCATTACCGATGTGGTAGGCACCGTGCTGAATATGCTGAAAGGCGACACCGACAAAGTAATCGGCGAACTGTGTAACCTGCTTCAGCAGCTGGGTGGTTAATCCCCCATTCCTAAATGAAAATGGCGTACCTTCGGGTACGCCATTTTTGTTACCCGCCGTCGGACAGGCAAATGTATATTATAATGTATATAATATAAAGCGCCCTTTGGGTGCAGGCTCTCACCTGCCCCGGAGGGCTGCTTTTTTTCGCCAAGTTTTACGGCTTTTTGAATTTTCTTTGCGAAAGC
>ERZ1027229.596-NODE-596-length-18699-cov-8.511103_pt1 | contig 18699 bp, 18 predicted proteins | sample MGYA00519245_ERZ1027229 | MGnify/ENA primary metagenome ERZ1027229 (study PRJEB26926, sample SAMN06164466) | human gut metagenome | biome: ENVO:00009003; feature: ENVO:2100002; material: ENVO:00002003 | host: Homo sapiens | place: USA | collected 2012 ...
TCTGCAGCATTCTTTCCGGGTACTCTTTCTCGTCATAGCCGAATATTTCACTGCCACGGAGTATACTCCCCCTAAAGGCGGAAGTCAAGGGATGCGGCCTGTTTGCTTTTTCACCTGATTCACATCAAAGGTGAACACAGCTCATGCGGTGCTGCCTTGACATGGGCTGCGCCGCGCAGCGCGGTGCAGCTTTCCAACTTTTTACAAATAAAGTAAAAAGTTTCGTTTGCTATATAAAAGTAAACGATTAAGACTGCTTTGCTAAAGAATACAACATGAAATATGAAAAATAACCGGACCACGACAGCAAGCACCAATGTGGAATATGTTGTTACCGCTTCTTACGAGTGGAGCGTACCTTCCAAGATTACATTTACAGACACAATCGCAGAAGTAGAAGCAAATGCGGATACCGGGGATACCTAGAAGGTGAAAGTTACAAAGAACATTATTCCGAACAAGAAGAAGCTACAAATCACCGTTAGCTCGACTACCACTAAAGAAGCGGGCGGCGTAACGAAATTCGCTATCAAAACAGATGAGGATGCCTACTTGATTTATGTAATCAAAAAAGGAACCACTTACGATGATGAAATTGCTGTGGGCGGTGAGGTCATGAGTGTTGATTCCGGTAAATATGCGGCAGATACCCCGCTGAAGTTTTTCTTGACAAAGGATACTGGTACAAATGTGTCCGAAAAAGCGGGCAGCTACTCTGGCGTAGCAGTCTTTACGGCACAGTTGGTTGCTGCCACCTAACCCACCCACCCAACCTGAATCAAACCTGAACCCAAAGGGGAGAGACGGGAGCTGTTCCCTCTCCCCTTTTTTGGACTTTACGGCAAACCAGACTCCCTCAGTCTGCTGCGCAGACAGCCCCCTCTGGGATGGGGCCCTTGGCAGAACGGGAAGATTTCTGGCTAAAACACAAAGCTTTCGGTTTCGCCAGAGGCTCCCTCCCCGAGGGAGCTGTCAAAGCCGTCAGGCTTTGACTGAGGGAGTCCCCACCCCAAAGCAGCCACCCCACACAAGGAGGACACATGATGAATCACTGTGCAAAAAAACTGCTGGGCTTTGCGTTTGCGCTGGCTCTGTGCCTTGCGGTGGGTGGAACTGCGCTTGCCCAAACGCCGGTATTTGCCGATGTGCCGGACGCCCCGCTGCCGAGCTGACAAAACAAAAAGGTGAAGTGATCTTTTGGTCACTTCACCTTTTTTGCTTGCACGTTTTGCCGGAGACAACCGCTCAGAGCAGCTTTACAGCCAGCGCTTCGGTGGTGCGCTCCTGCGCTTCGGTGCTGCCGGGCTTGTCGTCCAGAATGTACCGCAGCACCAGCACCTCGGCCACATACAGCACTGCCACCTTGATGGGGATGCTGCCGGAGTCCAGCGGGCTTTCCTGTGCGCCGCACAGCAGCACAAGGTCTGCCAGCTTTGCGCCGGGGGAGTCCTCGTAGTGGGTGATCAGGATGACCTTTGCCCCGTTGGCCTTGGCGGTGCGCAGGGTCTCCATCAGGTCGCGGGTAGCGCCGGAGTAGGAGACGAACAGCACCACGTCCTGCTCGGTCATCAGGCTGGCAGCCATTACCTGCATATGGCTGTCGGCAACGGCGCGGAACTTGTTGGTGATGCAGGCAAACCGGGCGCAGATCTCGTTGGCGGCTGCCATGCTGCCGCCCTGTCCCATGCAGAACACCTGCCGGGCACTGTGCAACAGCGCCACGGCCTGCTCCACCGCCTGCGGCGAAAGGGCGTTCTGGGTGCCGTTGATGGCGGTCATGAACAGCGCCGAAGCGTGCTCGCACAAAGTGGCGGTGTCGGCGTCCGGGGCGGGCTCCTGCTGGTTCACCAGCACGCCGGTGGCGTTGGCCTGTGCCAGCGCAATGCGCATTTCATGGTAGCCCTCAAAGCCCAGCGCCCGGCAGAACCGGAACACCGTGGCCTCAGCCACCTGACACTCTCTGGCCAGCGACGATATGGACAGATACTGTGCCTCCGCAGCGTGCTGCACCAGATAGTCCGCCACCGTGCGGCCGGATCTTGTCAGGTCGCCCTGATGCTGCTGCAGCAGCTCCCAAAAATTCGTAGACATTCTTTTCCTTCTCCTGACTTGGGCCGCCGGCGGGTGCCGGTGCCGTGTTCGTGCTTACCTTCTTATATAAAAGTATAAGAGAAACTGCGCCGCTGTGCAAGAGGCGTAATGACCACATTTTACCCGCCGCTTCTGTGCAGAGGGCACAGTTTTAGCAGAAAAAACGCTTCAAATTGTGAAAATGATTTTCATTTTTACAATTTGGGCTCTGAAAGTTGTTTTCAATATAACAGCGGAAAGCGTACCGTTTTGTAACTATTTTGACAAGTGAAGTGTGCAAAATTATTGTGTTTTTTCTGATATCCCACAATTTTGTGCAGGCTGCTGGGTTTAAAAATGAAAATTTATGAAAAGAATGAATGGACAAAATGAAAATTATTTTCTATAATTAGGCTACAAACAACGGCTGCGGACACGAGCAGCCGCTACGAGCAAAACGGAGCACGATCCACCGCGGATCGAAGAAGATGAACAAGGAGAATCTACCATGAAAAACTGCATTTCCCGCCGTTCGTTCCTGAAGGCTGCCGGTATTCTGGGCGCTGCCGGCGCACTGGCCGCCTGCGGCGGTTCCGCCTCCAGCAGCACTGCTGCTTCCTCCACCGCTTCCTCTGCTGCTGCTAGTGCAGCCAGCACCGGCGCAAGCATCAAGCTGTGGACATACCCCATCGGCGGCTGGGGCAATGACGATACCGTCCAGAACCTGATCTCCAGCTTCAACGCAAAGTACCCCGACATCAAGGTGACCGTGGAGTATCTGGACTACACCAACGGCGACGATCAGGTGAACACCGCCATCGAGGGCGGCAGCGCACCCGATCTGGTTATGGAAGGCCCCGAGCGTCTGGTGGCCAACTGGGGTGCCAAGGGCGTTATGGCTCCGCTGAACGACCTGTGGACCGACGATGCCAAGAAGGACATCTACGCTTCTGTGGAGTCCGCCTGCCACAACGAGAAGGGCGACTACTACGAGTACCCCCTGTGCATGACCGCACACTGCATGGCCGTGAACATGACCAAGGTCAAGGAAGTGGGCGCTGACCAGTACATCGACACCGACAAGCACACCTGGAGCACCGACGGCTTCCTCAAGACCGTGGACGCACTGTACAAGGGCGGCTACGAGAACGTGGCAGCCATCTACTGCAGCGGTCAGGGCGGCGATCAGGGCACCCGCGCCATCATCAATAATATGTACGGCGGCACCTTTACCGATGCAGCCCACACCAAGTACACCGCCGACTCTGCCGAGAACATCAAGGCCATTCAGGCTCTGTACGATGCAAAGGGCGTCAACTTCGATCCCTCCATCAACGGCGGCGAGGAGATCACCCTGTTCCGCAACGGCACCCTGCAGATGGCTTTCTGCTGGAACATTGCACAGCAGCTGAACGCTGACACCGCTGCCGCAGGCCAGACCATCAGCGGCGACGAGATCTTCCCCATGGCATTCCCCACTGCAAGCGGCGACCCGAAGCTGTGCGGCGGCATCTGGGGCTTCGGCATCTTTGATAACGGCGACGAGGCCAAGATCAAGGCTGCAAAGACCTTTATCGAGTTCATCGCTGCCGACCCCGCTCAGGTCAAGGACAGCGTGCTGGCTTCCACCTACTTCCCCGTCCGCACCAGCGTGGGCGATATCTACGCCGGCAACGAGGTCATGAGCGAGTACAGCAAGTTCATGGGCTATCTGGGCGACTACTACCAGATCACCCCGGGCTGGACCACTGCCCGCACCGAGTGGTGGAATATGCTGCAGCGCGTGGGCTCCGGCGAAGCCGTCGAGACTGCCGTCAAGACCTTTGTGGACAACGCAAACGCAGCCGCTGCTGCCGAGGCATAAGCGCCAGTTTCTCTGAACTGCATCACAGCTGAACCGCAAGGCCCCTTCCTCCGGGTGAGGGAGGGGTCTTTTTACGGAAAAAACACTCTCAAACGAAAGGTCTGGTGATCCTCTTGGCTGCAAAGACGGCAATGAAAGAGCCCAAACGCAGCAGTGCGCTGGTACGGCGCGAAACCTTCGCCTCCTACTGCTTCCTGCTGCCCAGCCTGATCTTCTTTCTGGGCTTCGTCATCTACCCCATGATCCTCTGCGTGGTGACCAGTTTCTTTGACTCCACCATGAACCGCGCGGATATCTTTGTGGGTCTGGCAAACTACAAGACCCTGTTTGCCGACCCCATCTTCCTTGGTGCATTAAAGAACACCTTCGTCATCGTCATCGTGTCGGTGCCCATCACCTGCATCTTCTCGCTGTGGGTGTCCTCCGCCATCGTGGACCTGCCGGAGTGGGCGACAAGCCTTTTCCGCTGCGTGTTCTACCTGCCCGTGGTCACCGGCTCGGTTGCCGTTACCGTGGTGTGGAAGTGGATGTACAATAACTACTACGGCATCTTCAACTATCTGGGCAAGAGCCTTGGCATTCTGGACAAGAACATCAACTGGCTGGGTGACGAGCGGTTCGCACTGGGCTGTATCATCCTGATCCTGCTCACCACCTCCGTAGGTCAGCCCATCGTGCTGTACGTTTCGGCACTGGGCAACGTGGATCAGTCCATCGTGGAAGCTGCCGAGGTGGACGGCGCTACCGACCTCCAGTGCTTCTGGAAGATCAAGTGGCCCGCCATTATGCCCACCACTCTGTACATTCTGGTCATCACCACCATCAACTCCTTCCAGTGCTTTGCACTGATCCAGCTGCTGACCTCCGGCGGCCCCAACCACAAGACCGATACCATTATGTACTACATCTACTACACCGCCTTCAAGCAGTACAAGTACGGCTACGGCAACGCCATGGGCGTGGTGCTGGCGGTGATCATCGCCATTCTGTCTGCTGTCCAGTTCAAGCTGGGCAACAAGGATAATTAAGGAGGTGCGGAACAATGCGTGCAACTGCTGCAAAAAAGCAAAAACCGTTGAAGCGCCATCCCAGTAAACTGAAAAAGATGAGCGCCTACGCCATTCTGGCGATCATCCTCATCAGCATTATGGCGGTGCTGTTCGCCTTCCCACTGTACTGGATCATCACCGGCTCCTTCAAGACCGGCGCTGCCATCAATGCCACTACCCCCGAGTGGTGGCCCAGCCAGTGGGTGCTGACCAACTACCAGAAATTGTTTGCCGGGAAACGTGCCCCGCTATGGCAGCTGGCTGTGCCCTTCGGCTCCAAGTTCAGCGCCAACGGCGAGCCCGTCTACTTCTCAGTAGGCCCCATGGCTCCCGCTGCCATCCGCTGGATGATCAACACCGTGTTCATGGCCGTTATGTCCATGATCCTTACCTGCCTGACCGCCGCCATGGCCGGTTATGCGCTGGCCAAAAAGCGCTTTGTGGGCCGTAAGCTGCTGTTCACCCTCATCGTCTGCGCTATGGCACTGCCCAAGCAGGTCATCCTGATCCCCCTGCTGCGCGAGATGAGCGCACTGAACCTGTACAACACCATCTGGGCGGTCATTTTCCCCATCGTGGGCTGGCCGTTCGGCGTGTTCCTGATGAAGCAGTTCAGTGAGGGCATCCCCACCGAAATGCTGGAAGCTGCCCGCATCGACGGTGCCAGCGAGGCACGCACCTTTGTCAAGATCGTGCTGCCCATGGTCAAACCCGGTATCGGCGCGCTGGCCATCTTTACCTTCATCAACAGCTGGAACGATTACTTCATGCAGTTGATCATGCTGTCCAGCACCAGCAACCTGACCATCTCGCTGGGCATTGCAAAGCTGCAGGCAGAAAACAGCACCGACTTTGGTCTGATCATGGCAGGCGCTGCACTGGCTGCTGTGCCTATCATCATCATCTTCCTCATCTTCCAGAAGTACTTCACCAAGGGCATCGCAATGGGTGCGGTCAAAGGCTAAAATTGCGACCGCGGCCTGCGGCCGAAACAGGGAGCAATTTTTGGCGCAGCGGTCTGCAAGACGCGAGACCCGCTCAAGGGTCGAAGCGGATGCAGGGTACCGCAAGAGGGCGCTGATGCCGTTACCCGAACTGAAAAGCGTACGAGCTTGATGTTCAGGGAGCAATTTTTGGCGCAGCGGTCTGCAAGACGCGAGACCCGCCCAAGGGTCGAAGCGGATGCAGGACACCGCAAGAGGGCGCTGATGCCGTTACCCGAACTGGAAAGCGTACGAGCTTGATACAACTTACAATTATAATTAAAGAAGGGCTTGAAACATGAAAGATATCAAAAAATATCAGGGTGTCATCCCTGCCTTTTACGCCTGCTATGACGCAGAGGGCAACATTTCGGTGGAGGGCGTCAAGGCGCTGACCCGCCACCTGATCGCCAAGGGCGTCAAGGGCGTGTATGTGGGCGGCTCCTCCGGCGAGTGCATCTACCAGCACGTCGATGAGCGCAAGACCGTTCTGGAAGCCGTGATGAGCGAAGCCAAGGGCAAGCTGACCGTCATTGCCCACGTTGGCTGCAACAACACCGCCGACAGCATGGAGTTGGCACGCCACGCCGAGAGTGTGGGTGTGGACGCCATCGCCTCCATCCCGCCCATCTACTTCCACCTGCCGGAGTACGCCATTGCCAAGTACTGGAACGATATGTCCGCAGCCGCCCCGAACACCGAGTTCGTCATCTACAATATCCCGCAGCTGGCAGGCACGGCGCTGACCATGAGCCTGCTGAACGAGATGCTGAAGAACCCCAACGTGGTGGCTGTGAAAAACAGCTCCATGCCCACGCAGGACATCCAGATGTTCAAGGATGCCGGTATCGCCGCCCGCGGCGAGGGCAACTTTGTGGTGTTCAACGGCCCGGACGAGCAGTTCGTTTCCGGCCGCGTCATCGGTGCAGACGGCGGCATCGGCGGCACCTACGCCGTGATGCCGGAGCTGTATCTGGCTATGAACGCCCATCTGGAAAAGGGCGAGATCGCCGAAGCCCGCGCCATCCAGTACGAAGCCAACCGCATCATCTACAAGATGTGCTCTGCCCACGGCAACCTGTATGCGGTGCAAAAGGAGATCCTGCGCCGGATGTACGGCTTGGAACTGGGCAGCGTGCGCGCCCCGATGCCCGGCCTGATCCCCGAGGATGAGCCCATCGTGGCCGAAGCACAGGCCATGATCGAAGCCGCCATCGCAAAGCTGTAACAGAATAAAAGCGCCCCTCTCCGTCTCTTTTTCAGAGGGGAGGCGGGCGCTTCTTTTATTGGAGGAAACGCAAATGATCTGCGATACCCTGCAGCATCTGGTACGGTACAGGGGACTGCACCCCAACTTGGATACCGCCATTGACTATCTGCTTACCCACGACCTTGCCGCTCTGCCGCTGGGGCGCACCGAGGTGGACGGCGACAAGGTGTTCATCAACCTGATGGACGCCACCTTGCACCCAGACGCGGGCTACCACCCGGAGTACCACAAGCTTTATGCTGATTTACAGGTAGACCTTACCGGCAGCGAGGGCTGGGGCTACACCAATCTGCCCGGCGCGGAGATCGGGGAGTTTACCGGGGACTGCGGCTTTCAGGATAGTGCCAGCGTAGTGACCGGTGCACTGGGCGAGGGTCGATTTGTACTGTTCTTCCCGGAGGAACTGCATAAACCCGGCCTTGTACAGCACGGATGCGTCAGCGTGCGCAAGGCGGTTGTCAAGATCAGAATGGAGGAGTAAGACCATGGAAAAGGAAAAGCTGTTTGCACAGATCAAGGGCGGGCTGATCGTGTCCTGTCAGGCACTGGAGCACGAGCCGCTGTACACCAAGGAGGGCGGCGTGATGCCCCTGATGGCGAAAGCTGCCGCCATGAGCGGCGCTGTGGGCATCCGCGCCAACACCGTGCGGGATATTACCCAGATCAAACAGGTGGTGGAGCTGCCGGTCATCGGCATCATCAAAAAGGACTACCCCGGCACGCCCATGTACATCACCGTCACTATGAAGGAAGTGGACGAGCTGGTGGCCTGCGGGGTGGATATCCTTGCCGTGCAGGGCACCGGTGCGCTGCGCCCGGACGGTTCCACCTCCGCGCAGTTCATCCGCGCCATCAAGGCAAAGTACCCCGAACAGCTGGTGATGGCGGACTGCGATAACTTTGAAAACGCCATGCTCTGCGCCGAAGCCGGTGCCGACTTTGTGGGCACCACCATGCGCGGCTACACCCCCGAGACCACCGGCATTGACGATATCGACTTTGACTTCATCCGCAAGCTGTCCGCAGAGTGCCCGGCAAAGATCATTGCCGAGGGTCACATCCACTACCCGGAGCAGGCGGTCAAGGCGCTGGAAGCCGGTGCCTTTGCGCTGGTGGTGGGCGGTGCCATTACCCGCCCGGCAGAGATCACCGCACGCTTTACCGGTGCTATCAACGCCGCTAAAAAATAACACAGGGGAGTGCCTGCTATGAAACACTATCTTGGTATCGACATCGGCGGCACAGCCGTCAAGCTGGGCATCGTGGACGAAGCCGGCATGGTGCTGGCGAAAGCCGAGGAGAGCGTAAGCTTTGACGGCTACCGCACCCCCATCCTGACCACGGTGCTGAAAGCTGCACAAGCCTTCCTTGCCGCGCAGAGCGTCCCGGCGGAAAGCCTTGCGGGCATCGGCGTGTCTGCTACCGGGCAGATCGACAGCCGCAAGGGCATCGTGGCGGGCACCTGCGGCAGCCTGCCCAACTACATTGGCGCACCCATCAAGGCGGAGCTGGAAAAGACCTTTGGCCTGCCGGTCACGGTAGCCAACGACGCCAACTGCATGACGCTGGGCGAGGTGTGGGTCGGCGGTGCACAGGGCTATACGGACGTCATCGGCGTGACGCTGGGCACCGGCGTGGGCGGCGGCATCCTGACCGGCGGCCGCCTGCTGGAAGGCGCGCGGGGTCTGGGCGGCGAGCTGGGTCACTACCGCACCCACGCGCTGGACGGCGTGGACTGCACCTGCGGCGCAAAGGGCTGCTGGGAGCGCTACGCCGCCACCACCGCACTGGTGCGCGCCGCGCAGGAAAAGGACCCGGCATGGAAGGATGGCCGCGCCATCTTTGCCGCCGCAGAAGCGGGCAACGAGACCGTGCTGGCGCTGCTGGACGCATGGACGGACGAGATCGCGCAGGGACTGGCGGGCATGGTGCATATCTTCAACCCGCAGCTGATTTTGATCGGCGGCGGCGTGTCTGCCCAGCAGAAGCTGCTCATCGACCCCATTGCCGCCAAGGTAAAGGCCGCTGTCATGCCCGCCTTTGCCGAAGGGCTGGAAATTCGCGCCGCGCAGCTGCACAATGACGCCGGGATGGTGGGCGCTGTGTACTACTTCCGGCAGACGATGGAAAAGGAGTAATTTGGTTATGAAAAAGCATATTCTCTGTCTGGGTGATTCCAACACCCACGGCTACTGCGCCGACCCCAACGACTGCGCCGACCACGGCATCCGTTTCAACGAGGATGAGCGCTGGACCTGCCGTCTGCAAAAAGCGCTGGGCGAGGAGTATCTGGTCACCGAGGAGGGACTTTCCGGCCGCACTACCGTGTTCGTGGACCCGCTGCATGAGTCCATGGATGCGCTGAGCGTGGCCTACGCCCTGCTCAAGAGCCACGAAGTCATCGACCTGCTCATCATCATGCTGGGCACGAATGACGTCAAGGAGCGCTTTGGCGCAAACGCCGCCTGCATCGGCGCGGGCATGGAGCGGCTGCTGCTCAAGGTCAAGAGCGTGGACTGCTGGGGCGGCAAGGCACCCAACATTCTGGTGGTGGCACCGCCCTGCATCAAGGACGGCTTCCACGATGCCGTGATGGGTGCAGGCTGCGTGGAGAAATCCCGCGGCGTTGCCGAGCAGCTGCGCATCGTGGCCGAGCGGCAGGGCGTGCACTTTATGGACGCCGCCGAGTGCGAGTTCAACGAGGTGGACTTTATGCACCTGACCTGCAAGGGTCACGCCCGGCTGGCAGAGCTGCTGACCGCAGAGGTGCCGAAGCTTATCTGAGTAAAAAGAGGTCAGAGCGATCCCGGAAGGTCTGCGGACTTTCCGGGATCGCATTTTCATGTAAGCAGGGGAGAGAGCACGATTTCCGGGACAGCATGGAAAAGCCACGCGGCAAGCGCCGCTTTTTCCTCCATACTGCCGCCTTTTTTGTTGACAAGGCACCGGCTTGCTATTATAATAGTGTAGTCAAAATGGCATTCCTGTGCGGCTTTGTGGCTGCGCGAAACAAATACAGCTAATAACAAGGAGAGATTCTCAAATGGCACAAGAGATCAAGATGTCCGCTGCCGGTCTGAAGGCAATGCAGGAGGAGCTGGAATACCTCAAAACCGTCCGCCGCAAGGAGCTGGCTGAAGAGATCAAGGAAGCCCGCAGCCACGGCGACCTGTCTGAGAACAGCGAGTACGATGAAGCCAAGAATACGCAGGGTCTGGTGGAAAACCGCATCACCGAGCTGGAGCAGACCATCAAGAACGCAGTTATAATCGACGAGAGCGAGCTGAGCGTGGATAACGTCTCCGTGGGTACTCACGTCACCATCCGCGAGACCGGCGAGGACGAAGCCGAGGAATACGATATCGTGGGCCGCACCGAAGCCGATGCCTTCAACGGCAAGATCAGCGATGAGAGCCCCGTGGGCCACGCCCTGATGGGCAAGGCTGTGGGCGAAAAGGTCGAAGTGCTGCTGCCCACCGGCCAGACCGTGGAATACACCGTGCTGGCTATCACCCATTCTGCAAACTAAGTAGGAGTAACCATGGAAGAGCAAAAGAGAAACCCCGCTGCGGGTCTGTCCGAGAGCGAGCAGGTACAGGTGCGCCGCCAGAAGCTGGCCGACCTGCAGGCCGCCGGCAACGACCCCTTTACCCTGACCAAGTTCCCGCAGGACGCGTATTCTGCCGACCTGAAGGGAGAATTTAAGGAGCTGCCCAACGAGACCGACAGCGGCAAGCTGGTGGCACTGGCAGGCCGCATGATGTCTAAGCGCGTTATGGGCAAGGCAAGCTTTGCCCACCTGCGCGACGACAAGGGCGATATCCAGCTTTACGTCCGCCGCGACGAGCTGGGTGACGAGGCCTACGCCGCCTTTAAGAAGCTGGATGTGGGCGACATTATCGGTGTGAAGGGCGAGGTGTTCCGCACCAAGACCGGCGAGCTGAGCGTGCGCGCCACTGAGCTGACCCTGCTGGCAAAGAGCCTGCGCCCCCTGCCCGAAAAGTTCCACGGCCTGACCGATACCGAGATGCGTTACCGTCAGCGCTATGTGGATCTGATCGCAAACCCGGAGGTGAAGGACACCTTCATCAAGCGCAGCCAGATCCTGAAGGAGATCCGCGCCTATCTGGACGAGAAGGGCTTCTTGGAGGTGGATACCCCCATCCTGACCCCGTTTGAGATCGGCGCTTCTGCCCGCCCCTTCTACACCCACCACAATAGCCTGAACATGGACATGGTGTTGCGCATCGAGACCGAGCTGTACCTCAAGCGCCTGATCGTGGGCGGTATGGATCGCGTGTACGAGGTAGGCCGCATCTTCCGCAACGAGGGCATGGACCCCAAGCACAACCCGGAGTTCACCTCCATTGAGCTGTATCAGGCCTTCACCGACTTCCACGGCATGATGGATCTGGTGGAGGAGCTGTACAAGCGCCTTGCCCTCAAGATCTGCGGCAGTCTGGTCATCCCGTATCAGGGCAAGCAGATCGACATGGGCCACTGGGAGCGCCTGACCATGGTGGAAGCCGTGAAGAAGTATTCCGGCGTGGACTTCAACGACTGGAAGTCTGACGAGGACGCCATCGCCGCCGCCAAGGAGCACCACGTGGAGCTGCCCGAGGTGCCCACCAAGGGCGCCATCCTGGCCGAGTTCTTCGACGCTTTTGTGGAGGACAAGCTGATCCAGCCCACCTTCATCTACGATTATCCTGTGGAGATTAGCCCGCTGGCCAAGCGCAAGCCGGATGACCCCGCATTCACCGAGCGTTTTGAGTATTTCATCGACTGCACCGAGTACGGCAACGCCTTCAGCGAGCTGAACGATCCTATCGACCAGAAGGGTCGCTTCGAGCGTCAGGTGGCCGAGCGCAAGGCGCTGGAGCCCGAGTGCAAGGCACAGGTGGACTACGACTACGTTAACGCACTGGAGTACGGTCTGCCCCCCACGGGCGGTCTGGGCTTCGGCGTGGATCGTCTGGTGATGCTGCTTACTGATAGCGCCTCTATCCGCGATGTGCTGCTGTTCCCCACGATGAAGCCGATTGAACAGTAAAATGCAAAATTAAAACGCAGATACGATGAAATTTTAATCGAATTTCAAACAACATCTGTGGTACTACACCACAACTACACCAATTTTGGGACGTTTTCCCGAAAAGGAGCCTTACAAAGTGGTGTGGTGTAAGAATCGAATGGGCGGATTGGTGTAGTAGGTACACTGAACCCGTAAAGACGAAAAAGGCAGGTACACTGTGGAAACATGGTGTGCCTGCCTTTGTGCTTATTATTGAAAGATAATACGAGAAAGTTGTGGAAAGAATGTTAGACCACGCATCAAATGTACATCAACAACCATAATTCATGGCAGGGAGCTTAGGACACAAAAGTTCATCCGATGCAGTTTTCTATGCATCCGATGAACTTTTTTCAGTAGCGTTTCCTTTTAAGCCACCTTGGTCTTTCGCAGATACCCCCATGCTGCCAATCCAACGAGCAGAACGATCTTGATCGGTGCCGATGCCAGCAGTACATCTGCCTGAAAGAAGGCATACCCGCCTGCATAGAGAAAATCAAAGCTGATCATTTTATACAGCAATGCATTGGAAAGCCCAATGCCCCCTGCCGGAATCAGGGTGGACAGCCATTCTCCAAAGGAGCCCGGCACGACCATATAAACAATCAGCGGTGCCACCACACTGATCAGCGCCACAGACAAAGCGGTCAGGTTGTTCTTGGCCCATACGGATGCCATCAGCACAAAGGCCACCTCCGCAAAGAAGATCAGGAAGTTTGCCACCAGCATGACCCACTCCATCTGGCCAACGGTATACGGCAGCAGGCTGGTCACAGAAAACAGCCATTGCACGGAAGTTTGGGTACTTTCCCAGCCAAATAGAGCATTCGTGACCAAGATCCACACCACGCCGCAGAGCAGATACGCCGCCCCTGTGATACTAAACGCCGCCGCTAGCTTTGCCGCTGCTAGCCGCAGACCGCCGTTTTTTGTGCACAGTTGGATGTCCTGCGCCCCGGTCTGTGCATCCGATGCAAACACCGGGGCCGCAATCACCGCGCACAGCAGGGTGAGCAGCAAGCTCAACAGGGTCTGGTAATCCATTGCGTCTGGACTGACCCCAAATGAATAGGTAAACGGTTTTTGTACAGCATCGAACTTTTTCTGTGCAATGGCCTGCGCCTGCTCATAGCCGGACTTTCCGTCTTGTTCCAGCCAGATCACCGATTCCAGCCGTTTGGGGAGCTGGCTGTAAAAGTTCTGCATATCCTCTGCGGTCAGCCCCATCACGCCCGGTGCCATGCCGGTTTTCGGGTCGGCAAAGGCTTCCTTTGCGTTGTTCACAAGAGGCTGATACCGGGCAAGTTCTTTATAAAATACCTCGACCGGGATATCGTTGATGGAGCTTGCATCATACTGCCGGTACACCCGCTGATAGGCTTCCAGCGCTTCCTGCATGACATCCGGCGTGATGGTACCGGATACCTGCTGCTCCTGCCGTTTCCTGATTGCTTTCAGACCCGTGTAACTCACTTTGTTTCCGCTGGCATCCAGTTCCGTCCAGCCGATAAAGGTCACCGGCAGATATGCCATGACCACAGCCAGCACCAGCGCAATGGCCAGCAGAATCGCTGTCATACGGGTTTTGCACACACGTTTCAATTCCAAACGATACAGGTTCATTTTGCTTCCTCCATTTCCTTTGGGAACAGCCACAGATACAGATCTTCCAGCCGGGGCTGTGCCGGGACGCTGTCCGGCAGCTGCGGTGCATCCGCCAGATACCGCAATGTTACCGTTCCGTCCGGCTCGTTGCGCAGGTTCACCACCCGCAGTCGGTGTTCCCACCGGGCAAGCTGTTCCATCGGGATATTTCCCTGCCAGACCTTGGCTTCGATCTGCTTTACCAGCCCTTCGGTGGTGTCCTGTGCAATGATTTTGCCAGCCTTCATCACGGCATTTTCGGCCGCAATGTATTCCACATCCGAAACGATATGCGTTGAAATGAGAACGATCCGTTCCTGCGCAAACTCCGACAGCAGATTGCGGAAGCGTACCCGTTCTCCGGGGTCCAGCCCTGCCGTGGGCTCATCTAGAATTAAAATTTCCGGGTCGTTGAGCAGTGCCTGTGCGATGCCTACCCGGCGCTTCATACCGCCGGAAAGCTTTATAATCTTTTTGCGGCGCACCTCAGTCAGGCTTACCCGCTCCAGCAGTGCGTCGATCTGCCGGGCAGCCTCTGTGCGCGGCAGACCCTTGAGCGCCGCCATATATTCCAGATAGTCCTGCACCGTGAATTCCGGGTAAAACCCGAATTCCTGCGGCAGATACCCCAGCTTTTCCCGGTAGGCCGCACCAAGCGTCCCAATCTCCACCCCATCGCACAAAATCCGGCCACTGCTGGGCCGCAGAATGCCCGCCAGCATCCGCATTAAGGTTGTTTTGCCTGCACCATTCGCCCCCAGCAGCCCCCACACACCCGGCGTGAGAGTGATGGACACATCATCCACCGCCGTTTTATCCCGGTATCGCTTTGTAATATTCTGAATTTTCAGTTCCATGACTTGTTCCTTTCAAGCTTCTGCAATATATTCTGACCGGGCGGCAAGCTGGATGCACTGCAACACCATGCAGAGCACCAGTACACCCGCCGCCAGCGGCAGACCTTTCGGCAGTTCCGATAATTGCACGAACCGCAGCAAACACATCTGCCCTGCAAACAGTGGTACAGCCCCGGTCATCATCCATTCCGGGCGCACCCAGCGCAGCAGCAGAAGCAGCTCATTGTTTGCAGTCAGAAATGGCACGGTCAGCACCGCCAGCAGTTGCCCGATGCTCCATGGCACGGCTGCCCGCACATTGAGTACCAGCACTCCCAGCAGGATCGTTTCCCCCGCCAGCAGCAGCAAAAACCGCATCACCAGTGGACGACCGATTCCTGCATATGTGGCATATTCCAGTTCAAGCATCTTATATTGACTTGCCCGGTATAAAAACGGCAGACCGAGCAGGGCTGTCAGCATGGCAAGTGTGCTCAGACCAAACAACGCATTGCGTAATGTCCATGCCTTCTCCCACAGGGCAAGTTCCCGACCCACACTGTACAACGCCAGTGCCGCCATTGCTTCCAGCGCCCAGACCTTCCAGCCCAGCAATTTGAACTGGCAGTGCAGCAAATCACGCCAATCACTCCGTTGTTTTACGATATGTTCCGCCCGGCAGCGGCGCAGCAGCGTTTTCGGTGCGGCTGTGTCAAGCTCTGTCGCCAGTGCTCTGGACAGTTCTTTTTCAAAGGCTCGATTCATCTCCAGTCCTCCTTTTCCAATTGCATTTTCAAGGTTTTCAATGCGGCACGCAGGCGGGACTGCACTGTGCGCAGGGGCAGACCTGTGATTTGCGCGATCTCCCGCAATTTAAGCTGTTGTGCGAACCGCAGCAATACCAGTTCCCGCTGTTCCGGCTCCAGCTGGGCCGTCAGCACTCGCAGGTTTGCTTTCTCCTCTGCCGCAGCAAAGCCGCTTTCCTGATAGGCGGGTTCGCCCGGCAAGCTCTCCAGCGATACCTCCGTCCGCTCCATAGTACGGTTCAGATCGATGCAAATGTTTTTTGCGATTTTGTACAGAAAGGGACGGAATGCCCCCTGAAATCCATCACAGGAATCCAGCCAGCGCACCGCTTTCAAAAAGGTTTCCTGTGCTGCATCCTGCGCCTGCTGCTCGTCCGCTGTATGCCAACGGCAATAGTTCAGAATTTGTGGATAGTACGCTGTAATCAGAGTGTCCAGCGCACCCGTATCTCCGCTCTGCGCTTTCCGCAGCAATAATTCTGTCTGGATACGGTTCACCCCCTTCCTGTCTATTAAAACGTCCCATATCATCAAAATGATTTCTGTTTTTTCAAAAATTTCAAATAATTGCCTTTATTATCTTCTTATAGCTTTATTATAATAAAGAGCCTTGTGTTTTTCCTTGTCAAGAGGGCTGGCACCGTTGAGGACGAGTACGGCAACACCCCGGCACAGCGGGCAGAACTGGACTGGCTGCTATACAACAAGCCCTTGGAGTATGCACAGATGGTGCTGAGAGGAGAGACGGAGCATTATCTTTCCCTCGGCTGTGACCACGGCTGGCTGGAAGATTGAGCTATCTGGTGATTTGACGCAAACAGTGCCTGCCTACCGATGGAGCCAAATCTCCACGGTGAGCGGGCACTGTTTGCATTTTCGTTCGATCTGTTCCAGTAAAAACTGCTTTGCGTATCAATCAAGTCTTGTCAAGAGTGGTAAGCCCCCCTTTAACAGCTGTCTATGCCCAAAACAAGGCAAAAATATGGTTCATTCTGGAAGAATGTACCAAAGAAAGCAACAAATAAAGCCACGACAAAACCGCATTTATAAACGGTTCATCGTGGCTTTTCTTGTGGTCGGAGTGGCGAGACTCGAACTCGCGGCCTCCTGCTCCCAAAGCAGGCGCGCTACCAACTGCGCAACACCCCGGAATCCGGCGGCACAACTGCACCGCCGAAGTATAGTATATCGTTTTTTGCGCAGTTCGTCAATACAAAATCCTCAGTTGAAGGAGCGGAAGCCCTTACCGATGATCTCGCTGGAGTTGACGATGGTGATAAAGCTGTGGGGGTCGTTCTCCCGCAGGAAGTTGCGCAGCTGCAAAGCCTGACGGCGGGTGAGTACGGTCACCAGCACGCTGAGCTCGTGGTGGGTGTAGGCACCGTAGGCCTTTTCCACCGTGGCGGAACGGTTCATGTCGTGGATGATGAAGTCCAGAATAGGCTGCGGGTTCGCAGTCATAATGGTGCACACCTTGCGCAGACGGATGTTTTCAATGGCACCGTCCACCACGAAGGATTTGCCGATCAGGCCAAGGATACAGTATAGGCCCGTGCCCATGCCGAACCGCACGGCGGCAGCCAGTACGATGAGGATATCGCTGACCATCAGCGCCTTGCCGATCTCCATGGAGGTGTACTTGGCAAGAATCAGTGCTACGATGTCGGTGCCGCCGGTAGAAGCGCCGATATCAAACACGATGGCCGCGCCCAATGCGGGCAGGAACACCGCAAACACCAGATCCAGCATGGCATCGCCGCTCAGGGACGCGCCGGAAGGGTACAGCCACTCGCAGCAGGACACGAAAAAGGAGAGTGCGAAGGAGGAGTAGATCGTCCAGCCCATGCACTTGATGCCCAGAAACACAAAGCCCAGCACCACCAGCACCACGTTGATGATCCACATAAAGCCGCCCACATTGATCCGGGGGAACAGGTCTGCCAGCAGGATGGACAGACCAGAGGTGCCGCCGAAGGCGAAATGGTTGGGATTTTTAAAATATACGATGCCTACTGCCGTAAGCACAAGGCCGAGGTTCAGCAGGACAAAGAAATTTAGATTCTTCAGCAGATTTTCGCGGCTGAAGGCTTCTTTTAAACCGTTCATGGGGTTCCTCCATCAAAAAATACAGCGATTTGGCCTGAATGCCATGCAAAAATATACTCTCCTTGTACAAGGAAGTCAAGGGATAAAGGAGAAGTTGTAGAAAAAGACGGAAAACAGCCGCTGAAAGGTAAAAAAACCGACACATCCGGTGCACTTTGGGTGCAAAAGGGCAAAATAAAGCGCCGCCCGCAGACAAAGCTGTCTGCGGGCGGCGCGGAAGGATCTAATTCAGGAAAAGGGGAAAGGCCTTACAGATTGAAGTAACGCTTTGCGTTGTCGAAGCAGATACCCTTGACGATCTTCTCCAGAGCCTTCTCGTCGTTGGGATACTCGCCGTCCTCGACCCACTGGCCGATGATGTTGCACAGGATGCGGCGGAAGTAATCGTGACGGGTGTAGCTCAGGAAGCTGCGGCTGTCGGTCAGCATACCCACAAAGTTGCCAAGCAGGCCAAGGCTTGCCAGACGGGTCATCTGCTCTTCCATGCCGATCTTGTGGTCGTTGAACCACCATGCGGAGCCGTGCTGGATCTTGCCCGGGATCTCGCTGTTCTGGAAGCAGCCGAGGATGGTGCCGATCTGAGCATCATCGCCGGGGTTCAGGCTGTAGATGATGGTCTTGGGGCACTCGTCGGTGTCGTTCAGGGCGCTGAGCAGCTGTGCGATCTCGCCGCCGCAGGTGGCGGTGTTGATCATGTCAAAGCCGGTGTCGGGACCCAGCAGGCTGTTCATCTTGCGGTTCACGCCGCGCAGGCAGTTGTAATGGATCTGCATGGCAATGCCCAGACGGTGGTACTGCTTGCCCAGATGGATCAGGATGTAGGTCTGGTACTTTTCAGCCTCTTCCACGGTGCAGCTCTCGCCCTTCATCACCTTCTGGTAGATGGCGTTCACTTCGTCCTTGTCGGCAGCACGGAAGGGGATGTAGTCCAGACCGTGGTCAGAAGCGCGGCAGCCCATCTCGGCAAAGAACTCGATGCGCTTGGTCAGTGCATCGG
>ERZ1027229.600-NODE-600-length-18594-cov-5.889638_pt1 | contig 18594 bp, 17 predicted proteins | sample MGYA00519245_ERZ1027229 | MGnify/ENA primary metagenome ERZ1027229 (study PRJEB26926, sample SAMN06164466) | human gut metagenome | biome: ENVO:00009003; feature: ENVO:2100002; material: ENVO:00002003 | host: Homo sapiens | place: USA | collected 2012 ...
AATCTGTTTTACATCTGTTATATTGACCATCTTATCATCTCCACAAATTCTAATTTGTAAAGCTACTGCCTTACTTTTTGTTTAATACATTATACCACACAGCAACCAGAAAAGTCAACCATGAAAGGAAGTGACACTCATGTTCTACACCCTAACCCTCGAAAACGAAACAGGTCAGCAAATCGATCTATCACGCACAGCAAACAGGTTCATGTTCTCAAAGATTGAAGGGCTGAATCCGCCTGCCGGAACAGTCAGCACATCAAGCTATGCCGGAATGGACGGTTCCTATCTGAACAATGCCTTCATCGAAAAGCGAAACGTGGTCATTCCTTTTGAAATGCGTGGCTTTGATGTGGAGAAACGCAGGCATGAGCTGTACCAAGTGGTCAAGCCGTCACGATACATCAAAATATACTACTCCACAAAAAACATCTCTGTGTATGCCGAGGGTATTGTGGAAACCTGTGAAATGGAGAACTTTGAAATGCTGACCAAAGGGCAGATATCTATTCTCTGTCCCGATATTTACTGGTATTCCACAGAAACCCAGATTGCGGAATATTCCAAAATCCGTGGTGCTTTTCATTTCATCTTCCCTGATAACGATGAGCCGTTTCCCATTGGTCAATACAGCACACAAAACATCATGACCATTGTCAATGATGGTGATGAGGTGGGGTTTACCCTTGAAATCAGCGGAGGACCCGCAAAGAATCCGACCATTTACAATGCTTTGACGGACGAATATATGCAGATATTCGGCGATATCAAAGATGGCGATATCATCACCATAACCACGAAAACAGGCAATAAAACTGTTACGCTGGAACGTGAGGGCGTTGCCACAAACATCATCAATCGGCTTGTTTCGGGTTCCACTTGGCTGACATTAAAGCAGGGAGAGAACCAATTCTATGTCCGTGCGTCTGAGGGACTGTCAAGCCTGAAAGTCCGTCTGATACACCGCAATGCGTATTTAGGAGTGTGATTTATGCAGATTGAAATATACAACATGATTCCGGCTGATGACAAACTCTCCATAACACTGGAGGCTGTGTGTGACAGCTTTTCCTCGCTGCTCTGGGATATTGAATACTATGCCTGTGGTGTGTTTGAAGTGTACATTGCGGCATCTCCGAAAAATATTGAAATCTTCCGGACAGGCAGAATTGTGGGTCGTGATGATGATAAGGAGCATTACGGTCTGATTGAATCGGTACAGCTGGAAACAGACGCAGAGGACGGCGACTATCTCATTGTGAGTGGTCGCTTTTTAATGTGCCTTCTGGAGAGAAGAATCATTTATCCTACATTCAACTTTACAAAGAAAGTTTCATACGCACAGATCGTGAATAATGTGGTGCAGTATAACGCCTGCAGAACAGGTGCGAGAAAGATTCCGGGGCTTTCGATTGGTGATTCGTCCGGTTCTTGCTGGAATCAGAACACCAAACTGCAAATCAGCTACGATAACCTTATGAAATGGGTGTACACCATCTGCGAGAAGATTGGTGGTACTGCAAATGTACGACTTTCCAAGACGACCGATGAACAGTATGAAATGCTGCTGGAATTGTCAGAGGGTATTGATAGAAGTATTCTTCAGTCTGAAAATCCCCATATTGTATTCTCAGACGGATACAACAATCTGCTTTCTTTTTCCTATTCCACAGATATTTCCGTGCAAAGGAACTACGCCTACATATTGGGAAAAGGCGAAGGAGAAGAGAGAAAACGTACCACATATTTTGACGGTGATGAGCCGGAACATCTTGACCGCTATGAGGTGTACGTGGACGCAAAGGATATGGCGGACGAAGAACAGGAAGACGGCACAGCCAAACCAATCCCAGATGCAGAATACATCAACCTTTTACAGGAAAAAGGCAAGGAGAGCATGGTGCAGCCACTTGTGGTTTCTGAATCGCAGATTGCGGTACAGTCTACGCAGTTTCAGTATAACAAGGACTATTTTGTCGGGGATTATGTGACAGTGGAACACCGAAGATTTGGTCTGCGGCAGAATAAAATACAGCTGATCGGTATGATTGAGAGTTTCGACCAGAAGCACAAGAGCGAGAAACATAATCCAATATAGCATACGGTTAAATGATGTTGTTTCTGTATAAGCAAACAGATTTACTGAATATATGTATCCGTTAATCGGATTTGGATAAAGCGGAAGAACAATGAGTATAAATGAAAACAAATCGACTATACCTGTCAGCAAATCACATAATTTTTGAATATTTGATTTGTTTTCCTTTTCTGCAATAGAAATCAGTTTTTCTCCAGTCATTAATTCGTCGATTGTTACTGAAAAATATTTTGATATCTCCTTCAGTGAATCAATGCTGGGATATCCTCTGCCCGATTCCCATTTAGAAATGGCAGTTCTGGATACAAATAATGCCTCTGCTAATTCTTCCTGAGTTAAACCTCTGCTTTTTCTTAATGCCTGTAATTTTTCATTGAATTCCAAATCATAACCTCCAAATCAGCTCTTTTTCTTTTCACATAGTAAAACAAATGCTTTATACATACAAAATAAACCGACACTTAAAAGCACACCACCGATTATATCAGTAAACCAATGAACACCGGAAATCAGTCTGCCAATTACCATAAAAGCCGAAAATGCGACAGTCAGAACACATATAATTCTTTTGGCAGAAGTGTTTTTCAGTCTTCGGTTCATCTGTTCAGCAAGTGTCGGCATAACACTTAAAACAAGAAGTGTTGTTGATGAAGGATATGACGCCTCCATAATCCCATTAATAAGAACAGGTCTGTAATTGACAGGAATCATTTCAAAAACAGCATAACCAATTATCACTAAAATGTAATAAATGCCTAAAACAATAATGTCACAGTCTACTTTCAAAAGACTTCTTCTCTTAATAAGCTGACATAATCCAAGCACACCGAATCCTATGCAGACGAAAAGCGGTACAAGTCCCAGCCAGTCGGTAATGGTGTAAATTGTCATATGTACACCTGTAAGCTTATGAAACCAGCTGTTAAATGCCGCAAAGCCTATATCAGTTCCGCTTTGTCCGACTGGTTGTACATCCACAATCTGAATCAATAATGTCCACAATACAAATGCCCCAAGGAATGCTGCTCCCGATAATAAAAATCTTTTTCCGTTCTTTTTCATTTTTCTATGTCCTTTCAATTTGAATTTTACCTTTCGGCTGATTCAAAGTATATCATCGGGCATAGAAAACAACAAGAATCCCGCTGTCACATAACTGATACGATTAGTAACATTCCCGAAATTACGTTGTTTTTTCTCTGATACGTTCCGTATCATTCGCATAAATGCGTGGTTTTCCTTACTTTGTATATATAACCATAAAACTTTTACCCTTTACAATATCCCGTACATCCATTTTTTCAAAGCCTGTTTTTTTACCGAAGTCTATAAGTTCAGCGGGTTCATACTTATTAAACCCTTTTTCCGTAAATGATGAATCTCCGAACCATTCCTTTGTGTACACAACATTATAAAATGATTTTCCGGGTTTCAGTACCCGTCTTATTTCTGACAAACCCTAACAGCGTCATTCCAAAAATATATTGTATTTATTGACGAAACGCCTGAAAGTATATTCTCTTCATAGGGAAGATTACAGCAATCTCCGGTTTCAAGAAAAAGCTGATTGTTTTCAAGTGCTTTTCTGTTTCGCTTTGAGGCAGTTTTTTTCATATCTTCTGAAATGTCAATGCCATACATAACCTACTGACATAAAACTATATAAATTCATAATCTGAATCCCTGTTAAAATTACTATTCTAATTTACATTAACCCTATTTTAAACTGTATTGCCATCAAATCTCCCCACTCAGCCACACAGCCTCAAAGTAACGTAAAATAGGCGTTTAAAGGCTGTTTGACAACATATCTGCCGTTTTAATCAAATCTGCACACAAATTTTGCTTTCTGGGTTGGTTGTGTACATCTGATGACAGTTTTCAGCCTGTTTCGTTATGTTTCCTCGGACTGATTTTATGGGGGTAGATGAGTGTGGAAAATTGATATATGCCCGCAAACCACGCAGAATAGGGCTTTTTAGTCCTCATTTCTTGACAGCAGAACCACGCACTCAACGTGCCACGACTTACTTGATTTGATGTTTTCCTGCAAAATACTGTGCTTTCGAGTAGCGGGGGATATGTTCAATGCTCTTATCACTACGGGGAAACATAGCTGAAATAGTGCCAAGGTCGGCGTTCATACGCCCAGATGCTTCTCGAACACTGCCATGATTTCCTCGACGCGCTTGTCGCCGATGCCTTTGATCTGCCGGAGGTCTTTTTCAACTTCCCGGAGGTCAATGGACTTGCCGTCTTTCTCCAGCAGTCCGTCAGCGTAGCGCATCAGGAAGGCTTGTAGTTCTTCACGGCTCATTTTCTTGATAGCACGGTAGGTGTCCCGGTCGATAATCTTCTGTTCTGGCATTCGATCACTCCTGAATTTTCTTTAGTCATCCTGATACTCAGCCAGCGCATCCGTATCAATGGCTTTAATTTCAAATGTCTTTTTTGTAGCAACGCAGAAATTATACTCAATCATGAGGTTTGCGAGTCTCTCACCATCAATAAGAATGATGTGATGCGTGTTTGCATAGTCTTTAGCTTTCTGTGAAAACCTTGCTGTAGTAACAAAAAGACCATCTCCGTGCTTTCCTGCAATCGCACCAACAAAGCTTTGAATGTCTGGTTGACCTACCACTTTATCCTGAGCCCATTCTTTTGCTTGCATATAGATAAGAGAGAAGCCAAGCTTATCCTTCATGATAACACCGTCAATTCCGTCATCGCCGGAAGCTACTGTTGCATGACTTCCATATGCGATTGTACCATAACCCATTTTGGAAAGAAGATCGACAACGAATTTCTCAAAAGTGTAAGGTGTTATCTTAAGCACTTCACTCAATAACTCCGAAGCAAGGCTGGCATTGATTTGCTTATATGCATCTTCGAGTTGATCGTCTGGAGTTAGAGCACTTGATTGTGGATTTGATGGTGCTGGGCTATCATTATCTGTTTGAACTGTTGCAGATGTGAAATCAACAAATGCCGGGAACTGCTCGAGATACTTGGTATCAATTTTATCCGGATTATCGTTAACGACTTTTTTTCCTGCATCAGTGATTCGGATCGTCGCACGAGCAGGACTTTCAATAAGACCTGCCTTCAAGAGGTATGTTTTTGCCCAGCCGACTCGATTTTTAAAGACTGTCTGTCTGCCGCTTGGAAGCATCTCAGTGAGATCTGTTGAAGAGAAACTTAATCGTTGTGCCAACATAGTGGTGACATCTTTTATTGTATATGATTCGCCATCCTTAATTACTCCCAGCAAAGGTTTCGTTAACTCATCGAATTTCGGGACTGCCATTGAGAGACCTCCTTATCAATCGGAATTATCATTTTTAAAGCTTCTGCCTATGCCATAATACTTATCAAAGAAAGACTTGAGTTTATCAATGATTAGCTGCTTTTTCTTGGCACGATTTCCTCCACCAAATCTGCTGACTGGAGGCATTAGTTTATCTATGTCGGTTCCGACAGTTTTCACTTCGCCTTCTCTAAATGCATTTTCGAGATACTTGCGAGTTTCTTCAGGATTGAGCTTTTCTTCTTGAATAAGAGCTTCTAAATCAGTTTCACGCTGCTGATAAACATATTCATTCCATTCGTTCATCACATCATCAACGTCGTTGATACCAGCGATAAACGCCTCAATAAGCTGTTTTTTGCTGCGTAGTTCTGGACTTGCATCGACTGCCTTTCTGATGGTGACGAGAACTTCCTTATCTTCGCAATGTGTATCATGATATTTTTTCACAAGCATCAATATGTAATCTATGTTTATTTCAATCTGTTTGATAAGTTCAATTTCAAAAACAATATCGTCAATGATGTCAGTACTCTCTCCGCTTTCTCGACGCCGCTTCCATTCATCACGAAGATCCTGATATCGTCCAAGATAGTCCTGAAGATCCCGCTCAGAAATTATTTCGTTTCCTTTGAAGTCATCGAAAGAAAGTAATAGATTACGCATTCTAAGAATAGCGCCAAACAAAGCGATAAATTCCTTTTGTCTTTGCTCACCTACAATTATGGGTTCTGTAAGAGGAAACTTCGTAGTTAAATCCTCAATCATATCAACATATCCGGGCATTCTTTCGCCATCAACAGATTCATATCCATAATAATAATCACGAAAACTCTGCATAAGGACGATGCCACCTGCATTAGGATCACCGAATAAGGATATAGCCGCATCTACTCTTTTTTGCAGGTTACGGAAGCAAACAATATTTCCAAATGTTTTGATGCTATTAAGAATTCGATTAGTACGACTGAACGCTTGAATAAGACCGTGCATTTTCAGGTTTTTATCAACCCAGAGCGTATTCAGTGTTGTTGCGTCAAAACCAGTAAGGAACATATTAACAACAATAAGTAAATCGAGTTCTTTGTTTTTCATACGAAGCGAGACATCTTTATAGTAATTCTGGAATTTATCTCCAGATGTGTCATAGTTCGTATGGAACATAGAATTATAATCCCGGATTGCCGATTCAAGAAAATCTCTGGAATTCTGATCAAGAGCAGAAGTATCTTCGGGGTTCTCCTCATCTAACATACCATCGATTTCTTCTTCGTTCGCGGCATAGCTATAGATAACAGCAATTTTCAAGTCTTTGGTAGGATCATTTTTTATTATTCTACGAAATTCATCATAATACAGTTTTGCCATTGGGACAGAGGCAACTGCAAAGATAGAATTAAATCCGCTGATTCGCTGTTTTTGCTTTATCTCTTCAACCTTACCGCGATCTGCCGATGCTACTTCGGATATATTTGTCAAGGTGTTGAAAACGTATGTCTTATCGCCGCGATATGTTTTCTGATCAAAGTGGTCAAGAATATAGTGTGCAATGAGTGAGATACGTTCAGGCGCAGCAAAAGCCTTTTTCCTGTCAATATCCCATACCTGTTCATCATCAATATCCGCATCTATGTCCATAGTCTTGATATAATCCACACGGAACGGAAGGACATTTTTATCATTGATAGCATCAACGATTGTATATGAATGAAGCTGGTCACCAAATGTCTGTTCTGTTGTGAAATATTTTGGATTAGTCACAGGAGTGGCATTAAGCGGGAAAATAGGTGTTCCTGTAAAGCCAAACATATAGTACTGCTTGAAGCTCTTTACAATTGCTGCGTGCATTTCACCAAACTGACTACGATGGCACTCATCAAAGATTATTACAATCTGACGGGTATATATCTCATGCTCCTTATTCTTCTTTATGAAGGTGGAAAGCTTCTGAATCGTTGTGATGATAATGTGTGACTTTGGATCACGAAGCTGTCTTTCAAGCACCGCAGTTGAGGAGTTGCTATTTGCAGCACCTTTTTCAAACCGATCGTATTCCTTCATCGTTTGATAATCAAGGTCTTTACGATCTACTACAAATAACACCTTGTGAATAAAGGGGAGTTGTGTAGCAAGTCTTGCTGTCTTAAATGATGTCAGCGTTTTTCCGGAGCCAGTTGTGTGCCAAATAAATCCGCCGCCTGCAATATCTCCGTACTTTTTATAGTTGTGTGCAATCTCTATTCTATTGAGAATGCGCTCGGTTGCTGTTATCTGATATGGGCGCATGACCATGAGCGTTTTTTCAGAAGTAAAAATGCAGTAGCGCGTTAAAATATTCAGTAGCGTATGCTTTGCAAAGAATGTTTTAGTAAAATCAATCAGATCAGGAATAACCTTATTCTGAGAATCAGCCCAGAATGAAGTGAATTCAAAGCTGTTGCTGGTTTTACCTTTTTTGATGTTTCGAGAGTTCGCATCCTTTATAGCATTGCTTCTGGTGCTGTTAGAGTAATACTTTGTGTGTGTGCCATTTGAAATGACAAAGATTTGCACATACTCAAACAAGCCGCTGCCAGCCCAGAAAGAATCACGCTGATAACGCTCGATCTGGTTAAAGGCTTCACGGATGGCTACACCACGACGCTTTAATTCAATGTGTACTAAAGGCAGACCGTTGACTAAAATAGTAACGTCGTAGCGGTTATTATATGTTGCGCCCTGTTCTTTTCCATTGACATACTGGTTGATAACCTGCAAACGATTGTTATGGATGTTTTTCCTGTCGATGAGCGTGATGTTCTTAGTCATGGAATCATCACGCTTGAGAACCTGCACGAAGTCCTCCTGTATCTTAGCTGTCTTTTCTAATATATGTTCATTTGGATTTGCGATACAGGATTTGAAGAAGCGTTCCCATTCGGTGTCGCTGAACTTGTATTTGTTTAGTTCTTCGAGGCGTTCACGAAGATTAGCTATCAGGTCAGCTTCCGTATGGATGGGAAGATACTGATACCCCTGTTCTCCCAGTAAGCGAATAAATTCCTTTTCCAGTTCCGCCTCCGATTCATAGCTATCAGAGCGTGCTTTTACTGGTTCATATGTAGTTACAACAGTATTCTGGTTTGTTTCTGCTACAATGTTAAAAAATGGCATTTTGTCACCTCCTACGCTTATGCTTCTGTGAATGATAGAAGTAAATCTCTATAATACTCATATTGAGTACACCTTGCTTGGATTTCCGCGGGTATGCCCTCTGAAATGTCGTTGCACAGCCTATCAAAACGGTCAAGAATTGATACTATTCTTGTTTGTTCTTCTATTGGTGGAAAAGGAATTGGAATCTTATTGAGATTATCTTGAGTTAGTTTAGGCTGCGCTGCCGATGAAATATACTTTTCAAGATTAATGAAGTTGAGATAGAATTCAACGAATTTTCTTGTAACATAGGTATCAAAATGCAGAACATGGGCATGATTATTAACCCAATTCTTACCAGAAATAGAAAATGCGATAGGCGTAACTCTTGCGAGAAGGTTTGCACCATCTTCAGAGATGAGCAGATAATCACCATCAAAGATATAATCATCGACATAGTCAACTATCCCTGATGCGCCATAATAAGGATATTCTCCAGAAGTTCTGTTTTTCTTAGTAACAGGTTTCCTTTTAGAATCACAGTTTTCAGCTATTTCATTGAGTGTACGCCATTCGCATTTTTTATTTGAGCTGAAATCTAATAACAACTCAGTATAATACTTATATTGTGATTTTCGAGCTGTAAGCTCCGCTGTAAGCTCCGCTGTAAGCTCCGTGAAATCATCAAGAATCTTGATGATTTCACGCTGTACCTCCAGAGGAGGCACAGGTATTTTGAAATTCTTAACGTCCTTCTCTGATATGGCAGGATAACTTGCACCTTGCTGAAATTTCTCTACATGAGAAAAGAACTCTGTTGATGAAATGTTGTGATACAACCAGTTCGTAAGTATTAAATCAGTTTTCGCTCTAAGAACACAAAATCCTGTGCTGCAAATCTGATTATCGTATTCATCAGGTATAATGCAGTATCTTTTTAACATTGGGCGTGTTGTTCCTAAAAGAATATCCTCTTTATGTACAATCTGTTGTGCACGGCTTGGCGCATTTTCAGAATCTATAGTAATCGTCTCTTCAATTAAGTGCGTGTCTCTGTTTACAGATGTAAGATCGATGTATTGGAAGCTGTTAGTCTCTTTTTTCCAATTGATTTTTGTAACCTTATCAACGCACTGACTGATCGGCACATACTTCACTCCATTGGGGCAAAGCTCTTTAATCAGCAATTCAATTTTACTCATCGTTATCGTTTCCTTTATAAAATGGATTAGGTCTGCTTATACCATAAACTGTATGCGCTGATCCAATCATAGCACAGTGAAATTGGTATTTACCCTTGACTATTTTCAGTATCTCCGGAATGTTCTCTGTACAAATGATCTCGCATCGTTTTCCGTGAAACCCGTCATTATTGAAGAACGCAACATACTGAATTCTATCTTTGAATTGATATATGTATTCAAGCATGACGGAATCATGAGTTAATCTGTAGCCACCATATTCCGGTCGTTCAAGTAAATCGCCGTAGTATATTTCGGTTTTGATATTAGGGAATACAGCATCTAAAACCAAAGCCCCGTCATTGTATTGAACCATGAAGATACCCGTAGTTTTGTCACCAGTATATTTATCAAGACTATCAATATGATCCTGCCAGCTCTTTTTGAACGATTGGCAGAAATCGGCATAGGAATGTTTGCTATGCCAAGTATCGGTGATGATCGACTTTCCCTCATAGCAAGGTGTTTCATTCATCTCTGCCATAAGTGCAGCTTCTTTGGCTTCAGCTTCTTTTCTCAGCTTGTCCTGTTCGCGCTTCATAGTTGAGCCGTTTCGATTTGAATGAGATGAAGTGACCTCAAACTGCTCTATAAAACCGCCGTTGCAAATGAAGTCAGGAAAACTATTAAGATCAACATTAGGGCTTGCTGTCTGAAACATCTGTTCAATTAAATCATCATCCGCAATGGAACAAACATAGCAAATGTTCTGCTGTGAAAAAATAATGTTTTTCACATAATCTAAACAAGCCTGCTCTTTTTCTCCACGTGCCATAATTAACCTTCAATTTCTGCTATGATCTTATCGATTTCATCTCGGAGAACTTGTTCACGAGCGACAATCTCTTTGATCTCAGCGTTCAGCTTAACAATGTCGATTTTCTCTCTTGTGTCTTCCTGCTCCACATAAGTGCTAACCGAGAGATTATAATTCTGAGATTTTACTTCATCATAGTCTACCAATCGACAGAGGTACTGGATGTCCCTTCTATCAGTAAAGGCGCTTACTATAGTGTCGATGTTCTCTGGGAGCAGTTTATTGTTATTCGTAACCTTGACACACTGATTGCTGGCATCGATAAAAAGAAACTTATTATCGGTTTTTCCACGTTTCATCACCATGATGCAAGTAGCTATAGATGTACCAAAGAACAGATTACTTGGCAACTGAATGATGCAATCAACGAAATTATTATCTACAAGATACTTTCTGATTTTTTGTTCTGCACCGCCTCTATACATGATACCGGGAAAACATACAATTGCAGCGGTACCATTAGATGCAAGCCACGACAGAGAATGCATGATAAACGCCAAATCAGCTTTGCTTTTGGGAGCAAGTACACCAGCAGGTGAAAAACGAGGATCATTGATGAGTAGCGGATTATCATCTCCAGCCCATTTGATAGAATACGGCGGATTTGATACAATCAGCTCAAACGGTTCGTCATCCCAGTGCTGTGGATTGATCAGAGTATCCTCACATTCAATATCAAATTTATCAAATCCAATGTCATGGAGGAACATATTGATACGGCAAAGGTTGAAGGTTGTGATGTTTATTTCCTGACCGAAGAAACCATTTGTAACTGCATCTTTTCCCAGAATCTTCTCCACCTTAAGCAACAGGGAACCTGAGCCACAAGCCGGATCATATACCTTATTAATTTTTGTTTTACCCACAGTTCCAAGACGCGTCAGCAGAACAGATACGTCAGCAGGTGTAAAGAATTCGCCTCCGGACTTACCAGCGTTGGAAGCATACATAGTCATTAAGTATTCATAAGCATCACCGAATGCGTCAATTTCATGATCTTTTACGGAACCGAGGTTCATTGAGGCAATGCCGTTCAAGAGCTTAACAAGACGTTCGTTTCTCTTTGCAACTGTGCTTCCCAGCTTATTACTGTTTACATCGAAGTCATCGAACAAGCCTGCAAAACTCTTCTCAGAAATGCTACCTTTTGCTGATTCCTCAATGTGACGGAATACCTCTTCGAGTTTTTCATTCAGCAGCATATCAGCTCCGTTTTCGAACTTCCATGTTAGCCCTTTATCAGCTTTGGCTCTAACATTACAAAACAGTTCACTTGGAAGAATAAAGAATCCTTTCTCTTCGACTAAGCCTTCACGTGCTTCTTCCGCTTCCTCATCAGTCATTTTGGCATAATCAAAATCTTTATTGCCAGCCGCTTCTTCACCACTATTAATGTATGCAGTCAAGTTTTCAGAAATATAACGATAGAACATAGTGCCCAGTACATAGTTCTTAAAATCCCATCCGTCAACTGCACCACGCAGTTCATCGGCGATTGCCCATATTGCGCGATGAAGTTCATCACGTTCCTGCTCTTTTTTATTATCAATCGGCATTGTTTATTCCTCCGTTTTCATTTTGCTTATCTGCATCGGCACTCTCGCCACTTTCAACCCATGCATCAACTTCGGATACCCGGAATTTATATTGTCTTCCGACTTTATGATATGGGATAGTTTCTTTTTTTATCCAAGCTCGAATAGTATCTTTACTTACATCCAAATGATGTGCAATATCTTCGAGACTTACCCAGCGTTCTATATCACTCATTCAGATTCCTCCAATCATCTGTATGCATTCTTTTTTTGTTTTTTTGAAAGCTCAGCATAGTATTCTTTTACTCTTTCATAAGTACTTTGTACAGCACTACTATGACAAACTTCGAGAAGGTCTTTCAATTGATTAGGCGATTTTAAGACCGTAATGGGATCAACTTTGTAGACATATCCGAATAGTGCAGCATATCCATTATTATCTATTACTGGAGAAGGCGTAAACTCTAAATCTTGTAGGTACTGTTGGTCATGGATATACTCGATCTCAAATTGCAATCCTTTTAAATATACGGCTCCTTTATGCCTTGCTTCTTCATCGTCATTGCTGTGCTCATAAAAACCAGTAATAAAATGTGTAGCACCAGCTGAATTAATTGCTTCGTCAAATGCCCCTACTATAAAACTGTTCGGTACAGCGAGTGCCTCTTGTAAAAAGCCCATCACTATATTTTGTACGGAGTTGACTTCCGGGATATAGTCGAACACTTTTGCGCCTTTTCTTTTCTTGATATATTCATCTATTCTCGGCTTGTCCAAAAGTATATATGTTATTTCACCGTATCCGTATGACAAGTAACGCAAAAATGCCTCTGGTTCAGTTTTTCCTTTAAAAATGCTTTCAAGATAGGGTAAAATAACACATACCTCAACCTTTTCACTTGCTATTTCATAGAGCATTTTTAGTGCATTGAGGTTTCTAAATGAATCAATTTCCCGATCCCATAAAGCTCTACCCATCAGTTTAGTGGAATCGGCGTCTTCCTGATAGTAATACTCTGCAAAAAAATAGTCTTGAAAACCGGGATCTATGTAGTATATACCTGATTCTTGTTCATACATCATACACGCCGTTGCACACACATCATGTTGAAAATTACTAATTGAGAAAATCGACGGATTCTGCAGCTTTTCTTTGGATTTTAGCTGCTTAAAGTATTTTTCAAATGATCGATGATCAAATTCAAATATGCCGTCCATGTATGCAAGTGTACAAAATTCTCTGAATACTTCTGTAAACTCGTCGCTGCTTCCTACACTATGAAAAAACCTATCAAAGGATTCCTTGTCTTCATCATGTTCTTTTATTAAGGCGTTATACATTATTTCATAGAAACGAATACGACTTCCATTAACGTCACGGAGTTTAGCATAATTTCGCACCATTATTGTTAACAGCATCGGATTGGTGGCAACAAATCCGTTCTTCTTGATGAAACCCGATGGTGGTTCCATGAATGACAATACTGTCTTTTTTGCTTCCTCATCGTCTATGCCATGAAGAAGTTTGTCAATTAGAAGTTGGGACTGATCGTCATCCAGTGGATGTATATATAACTTATTAAAGCTTCTTATACCATTGATCGCCGAACACTGTCTTGAAGAAAGGACGATTTGATTATCAGGATAACGTTGACACAATTCCGCAAGTTTTTTCTGAAAATGCTTAGTTTCTTGGGGATCCATTTCATCAAGACCATCAAGTAAAACCTGTATTTGTCCTTTTTCCAAAAGATCAATCGCAGCATCATATGTAAAGGACAAATCGAACTCCCGAACTGCCTCTACCAAGAAGGTTACAAAATCATTATAATCCGGCGTAAAATTTCTTAACTCAGCGAATATCGGTAGCATTCCAGTTTCATTTCTATGCTCAGCAGCTTCAATAAACAGATGCTGCATCATAAGTGTTTTTCCATAACCGCAGGCTCCGATAAGAAATACTCGTCGCATTTCGCCTCGTCTGTCGTACTTACGAATTTTGGCTAATGTTGCATCTTTTATATAATTTCCGCGTATTCTGTGCGGAAACACAGCTGAAGATGTACCGATGTTGTTTATTACATAGAACTCACTAAGAAGATGCTCATTTTCGCCCGGTAATATCATCCACTTATACTTATTTTTAGCTCCCCGGAGATAGGTTTCAAAACCTGCTGACTCTGGGGGCTTTTTATATTCCTGCGGTACAAGATTCTCTGCAGAACCTGTTCCCGCAGCGATAGCCTTAAACTGAGAGACAATAGCATTGGCGAACTGTCTTTTATCTGGCACTTCTGTTATCTCGAGTGAAACTTCAAATCGCGTCAGTAATTCTTTAAGGGTAGATTCATTCAGCTCATGCAAGAGATTTTTCAAGAGTGTATCAGCATCAAAGTGATTGTTTAAAGCCTCCCAGATGCTGCTGTTAGGATTCCTTCCGGATTTAAAGTACTGTTCATAAGAACTATTCGATGTTGGAAGTTTTTCATGATAATCCGGTTGCAAAGCGTTTTTGAAGAAGAACTCTGGAATCTTAACTTGTGATTTATAGCCAATAAGCCCACCGCTTGAACGAGAAAAGTAGAATTTCTGAAAAAAATCACTGTAATTCATTGGCTATCACTTCCTATTTCATTTAATAAACATATGTAGGAGTATGTGTGTGAAATGTCTGTGTTTGTGTGAATAATGTCTGATTCAATGTAAGAGCTTTCTTTTTTGAAATGTTATATACTGATATTGTAAGGTTCGACAGCGCCTTATATCGCCTCGATAAAAAATCTGTCCATAGTAAATCCTACTTATTCCTATTTATTATACACCTATCGGGGCGAAAAAACAATATCTTCGTCGATCTTTGTATAAACTGCACAAGTGGATGCAGCAAGTTGCACAAACATCTACTTGTATAGGATGTCTCACAGCGGCGGGAAAGGAGGAAAACGATGTTAGATTCTATTATTAACAGCAGGAATGGCGGTCTAATTGCAGCTATCAGCGGAGTCGTTCTTATTTACATTGTTGATTGTATAACCAAAAATGGATATAGCGTTCACGCTGATAAAGAATCAGTCAAACTGACTCCGACAAGCACTAACACATCTGATCAGATGAGCGTTGATACCGATCAGTCTAATACGACTATTGATGAGAACGCTACAACCAATGGTAGGTAATCTTTACTACAAGTGCCTCAGCACTCTTGCAGAGGACAAGTTAATTCCCGCCGGGCGGCGGTCAAATAAATATTTTTAAAGCCGGAGTGTGTACAGCTCAGGGCATAGGGATATTTCATACAGGACACCAGTATCGCTGGTGGTTCAGTATCGAGATAGCCTTGCTTTGCTGTACCCATTTTTCGGTGACGCAGGAGCTGGCATCTCGTCGGCTCCTGTTTTTTATGCCCTATTGCCCTTTCTGTATCCGGCAGAAAGGACAATCATATGACAAATTTACCGTTTGAGAGAAAAAGTAAGATCAACACGAACAGTGACAGTTATCTGGATGCCAACGGCAACTATGTGTACACACGCATGATGCGCCAGCCTAATGGGAAGTGGGAGCGTGAGGTCATCGACGTTGTGCCGCTGACCGCTGAGAACATGGAGTGCATCATCGTTCTGGAGGAGAACGACCACGATGTTGATCTGGCACAACGCTATGATGCTGAGAACGCCGACTACGGCTTTCTTGCGCAGAAGGATGCAGACGAGGGCGATCCGTTCGATCGCATTGCAGTCCAGATGTTTGATGATGACAATCCAGAGCATCCGGATATGGAGAAGGTTCTCGCCTTCATTGAAACGCTCACGCCTGCACAGCAGGACTTGCTATACGCCCACCTCGGCGAGAGGAAGTTCCTCGAAGATATCCGCAGGGAGGAAGAAGCTGCAACTGGAAAGAAGATTACTAAGCAGGCAATGCACAACCGCTGGAATAAGATCATCGCAAAAGCGTGTAAATACTTCGGTGTTGAGAAACCGAAGCAGACACACAAGCAAGGGGGTTGACTATTTCGGCTTAAGGTGAAAGGCAGGTGAGATACATGAAGCACAAGGTCAAGATCGCCGTCTCCAATGGCGGCAAGAAAACACAGGTGTTGACCAGCGGCAGCATCAGACTTCCGATGAGACTTCTCCGCTGGCTGCTCGGCGACTTCTGCGAAGTCCTTGTCCTGACTCCCGGCAAGACGGTTCAGGGCGTGGAGATACAGGAGGTCGCTGAGGGGGTTGACTTTTCCGGCTAATTATGAAAGGAGTGAAAATCATGGACAAGATGATTGAACTGATCAATGCTCTGAACGCCCTGACCAAAGCCGTCGGTGCGTTAACAGAGAAGATCACAAGCGAGTATCTTAACACATTCGAGACCATCTACGATCCTGCGGAAGACGAGCCGCAGGCAGCGGAAGCACCGAAAGAACAGCCGACACCGAAGCAGGAAGAAGCGACTGTCACCTTTGTGCAGCTCCGCAGCCGCCTTTCGGAGATCTCACGTAGTGGCAAGACGGCGGAGGTCAAGGAGCTGATCGCCAAGTACGGCGCATCAAAGCTCTCGGATATTGCCGAAAGCGACTATGCCGCTGTGCTGACAGAAGCGGAGGGATTGTGATGCCCGGAACTCACGCGATTCTGTCACCGTCAAGCAGCGAACGCTGGATCAACTGTCCGCCTTCCGCAAAGGAGAACACGGGCGGTGATACCGGCAGCACTTACGCACAGCAAGGCACAGATGCACACACCCTCTGCGAGTACAAGGTCAAGAAGGCACTCGGCTTCAAGGTGCGCGATCCCACTGACGATCTGGAGTACTTTGACGAAGAAATGGCAGAATGCACTGACGCTTACTGCGAATTCGTCATGGAGCAGGTGCAGGAAGCTAAGCAGTCCTGTCCCGATCCGCAGGTATTGGTCGAGCAGCGCCTCGACTTCACGCGCTGGGTTGCTGAGAGCTTCGGCACCGCAGACTGTATCATTGTCGCCGATGGCACAATGACCGTCATCGACTTCAAATACGGTCTCGGCGTTCTGGTCGATGCCGATGGCAACAGCCAGATGCGGATGTATGCGCTCGGCGCTCTGAATCTTTTTGAGTCCCTGTATGACATCCAGACCGTCCGCATGATCATTTTCCAGCCCCGCCGCGATAATGTCAGCATTGCGGAGGTCACGAAGAAGGAACTGCTCGGCTGGGCGGAGAAAGTCCTTATCCCTGCTGCGGCACTTGCGGCAAAGGGCGAGGGCGATTATAGTGCAGGCAAACACTGTCAGTTCTGCCGCATCAAGGCAACCTGCCGGAAACGGGCGGAATACAATCTCCAGATGGCGCAGTATGACTTCGCTGTCCCGGACACCCTTGCCGATGATGAGATCAGCATGATCCTCGATCGGGCAGACACCTTCATCGGCTGGGTGAATGATGTCAAAGCCTATGCGCTCGAACAAGCAATCAGCGGGAGGCAGTACCCCGGCTTCAAGGTCGTGGAAGGACGCAGCAACCGCAGATACACAAACCCTGATGCTGTTGCAGCGGCTGTCACCGATGCGGGCTACGATCCCTTTGAGAAAAAACTCATGGGTGTGACCGCAATGACCAAGCTGCTCGGCACCAAGAAGTTCAACACCCTGCTCGGCTCTCTGATCGAAAAGCCGCAGGGCAAACCCACACTCGTACCAGAGTCGGACAAACGCCCGACATGGACAATCAATGATTTTCAGGAGGAAGATTAACATGGCAAAGATTATCAATCCCACAAAGGTCGTTACTGGCAAGAACACCCGCTTCAGCTACCTCATCGTGAATGAACCGAAGGCGATCAACGGCGGCACCCCGAAGTTCAGCGTTTCGCTCATCATTCCGAAGTCCGATACCGTGACCGTCGAGAAGATCAAGGCTGCGATCAAGGCGGCATATGAGGAAGGTCAGGGTAAGCTCAAAGGCAACGGCAAGTCCGTCCCGCCGCTGAAAGCCCTCAAGACGCCGCTGCGTGATGGCGATGAGGAACGTCCTGACGACGAAGCATACGCAGACAGCTACTTCATCAACGCCAACAGCGCTACCAAGCCCGGTGTTGTGGATGCTTCCTGCCAGCCGATTCTCGATACCAGCGAACTGTACTCCGGTATCTACGGCAGAGCGTCCATCAACTTCTACGCGTTCAACACCAACGGAAACAAGGGCATCGCCTGCGGTTTGAACAACCTCCAGAAGCTCCGCGACGGTGAGCCTCTCGGCGGAAAGTCCCGTGCTGAGGACGATTTCGCAGACATGGACGATGACGACGACGATTTCCTTTCGTGAGGTGACGGTATGAATACAGTATTCACGATGATTATGGGTGTGTCCGGCTGCGTTATGATGCTCTGCTGGACAACCATCTCGATCACTATTCTGATCGACACCTTCAAGAACCGTAAGAAATAACAACGCAATGTCGGGTGGGCGACTGACGGGATACC
>ERZ1027229.603-NODE-603-length-18514-cov-15.084241_pt1 | contig 18514 bp, 15 predicted proteins | sample MGYA00519245_ERZ1027229 | MGnify/ENA primary metagenome ERZ1027229 (study PRJEB26926, sample SAMN06164466) | human gut metagenome | biome: ENVO:00009003; feature: ENVO:2100002; material: ENVO:00002003 | host: Homo sapiens | place: USA | collected 2012 ...
TAGGAGTCCGTCTCGTGGGCTCGGAGATGTGTATAAGAGACAGGTATATCATTACCAAGATAAGTAAATGCAAGTGCTGAATCCAATAATGGCATAGGAGTATCTTTATTCTCAATATCTTTATACGCTTTAGCCAAAACACCTATCTTGAAAGACTGCGGTGCGGTAAGACTATATGTATCATCTCTCTTCTTAAAATCCTCAAATCCGACCTCTTCCTTAGATGTAATTACTACTGATTCAATAACGGGTCTTACAGTCATTGCACTTCCGTATTTCTTAGCCACTCTTACATTCTCTCTAACAATATTCTCCTGGATCAAAGGTCTAACTCCATCGTGAATAACAACAATATCGTCATCTGAAGCACCTTCACTTTGAATGTATTTGAGCCCGTTTAGGATGCTATCCTGACGATCCTTACCGCCGGAAATAACAGCTTTCACCTTTTTTATTCCATAACGTTGCAACAATGATTCCATATATTCGATATAAGAGAAGTGGCAAGCTACGATCACGTTATCGATATCTTCACAATATTCAAATTTTTGCAATGTATATATAATTATTGGTTTGCCAAATACCTCCAAGAATTGTTTTGGCATACCGGTTCTTCTCATTCTTTGCCCCACACCACCGGCAAGAATTAATGCATAGTTCATTCTCTTCACTCCCTAATTAATAATATCTACCTTTAAATTTCGTATATGGTTCATCCACACTGAAATAAATAAAATCATGATGCGGTTTTCTTTTTTCCTCTGGCGGTAGCTGCATATATGACTCGCCATATTGCTTCACGCAGTACGCCCTTGGATCTCCGGGACACGGCACCTCCATATCTTCAAATTTCAAATCACATGGATTTTCGAACCATTCAACCGGATACACAATCGACTTTGTCAATGAAACATCTCGTCCAAAATAAGTCGCTACATACTTCTTACCGCCATTGTACTTATATTCATTTTCTATTGCTTCTATTTTTTTCTTTCTCCTTGAACCTGAATATAGCTTAGAAACAATTGTTCCTAATGAATTTGCCAATTTCCCGTGATTTTTAGGTCCACTACCGGCCACAAGAATGCGATAAATAAAAGAATCTAGTATTATCTTCTGAGCTCTAAATTTATTATCCGGAAATGGATAATAAATATATATGTCTATAAAAATACCATGATTAACATCTAGATTTTGGGTTTCCTGCAAAAAGCAAGAAGTTGATGAATCACATAGTCTGTAATGTGATGACGTGAACTTAGGATCCGTTTTATAGCTCTGAACAAAATATTTACTTTCAAAATCATTCTGATGCTTCGCTAATTCTTCAGCATCTGACCATGACATATAAACATCAATATCATCATCCCACGGAATGAAACCTCCATGTCTGACGGCTCCCAGACATGTTCCACTGGAAAGTGCATATTTTAGTCCATTTTTTTTACATACTCTATCAAGTTCATGCAGCATCGATAATTGTTTCTGCTGCATTTGATATAAAATTTCATCACTATTATCCATTAATCTATTCTCGCTTTCGTATCCTATATATTCAGCTCAATCGCTTCCCTATAAACATTAAATGTCTTTTTCGTCATCACTTTCAGCGTAAAATTTCTTTCTCCTGTCGTACTAACTCATATAAATCAGAAATCTTCGAAATCTCAATTATGTCTAACCCAACATAATCCAGGCTATGATACAGCCCATCCTCATTCTTAAACCAGACGCTCTTTATTCCAAGCTGTCTGCAAGCCTGAAAATCCTTCGCCACATTATCTCCAACATACACTACATCTGCCGGGTTCAATCTCCAGCGTGTAGTCATGATACGGAATGCAATATCACAAGGCTTTCTGAACTGTACTCCTCCGAGATCATCTGTGATGATGACGTCATCTAAATTTAACCCTAGTGCTTCCAGTTTGTTTTTCTGACCTTCCGGTCTGCCATCTGTGATAATACCAACCTTGACACCTCTGTTCTTAAGCTCATCAATCATCTCTGCCACACCATCATACAAATGTATATCCGGCTTATGTGAACGGTAAATATTCAAAACAGTCTCTTTTTCTGCTTCTTTACCAATTTCTTTCAACAGCTCATCTATAGCCGGTTTTCCAGCTTCAAAGTGACTCCAGAGCTTCTCTTCATATTCTCCACCAAGATAATCGCTCACTGCTCTATATCCCGACTTCACATATTCCTTCTCGCTGTAGAGTGTATCATCAAGGTCGAAGATAACCCCCTTGATTTGGCTCTTGCCTTCTGTTATGCACACAGACTGATCAAAGCGACTGTACATAGCGCTATCAGCAATCTCATGTTCTTCTGCTATCTCTTCTACAATTTTACCATCAAGCATTTCCAAAATTGACTCAGCACTTCTCGCTCCTGCTTTCATGGAAAGCGGTGCACCACCACCAAAACGAGGATTAATCTCAATAAACCAGTCGATGCCCTTTTCATCTCTGATGAGCTGAACTGTCATCGAGCCACAAGGTTTAAAAGCCTTACAAAGTGCTTTGCTCTCTTCAATCATGGTTTGATCCATGCAAATCTGCGTCTTAAGAACCTCCCCAGCTCTTACCTGCACACGCTCCCGTGGCACAATAGAAATTGGATTACCATTGAAATCACAGAAGATGTCGATTGTATACTCTCTACCGCTGACAAATGGCTGAACGATATAATCCTCAACCTGTCCTGCATACACCTCAAGTTCATCAGCATCGTCAACCTTAAAAGCATTGATTGAACTGCTACCATCCTTTGGCTTTATAAATGCCGGATAGCCAGACTTATATTCCTTCCAGTCATTGACCGGCATAGGAGCATGCAAGCCACAATCTACAAAAAACTGACTTGTGTTGTTCTTGTCTCGACAGATACGAATCTTGTCCGGAGCACTTATCATCACTTTGGTTCCTATGACTTCAAACTTTTCCTTATTTTCTGCTAGAACCAAAAGATCTGTATCGATTGTGGGAATGAGTAAATCTATCTTATCTGCTTCACAAATAGACAAGAGATTATCTATATACTTCTCATCCTTCATTGCAACTACTTTTCTTGTATAGTCACAGTAAGCCAATGCCGGAGCTGTTCCAGTCATATCAGCACCATAAATCTTCAAATCCTTATTTAATACCAATGCAGCATTGCGAAATGCTTGAAGAAGTTCCACTCGACGACCAACACCGGTAAATAATATATTTATTCTTTTCATTTTCTCCATTATCTCGGTGCCCTCCAGTTATTAACCACGCCTTCCGGTGTTCCCATAAACTCTTCCATCGTAGCAGATGTTTCAGAACTAACACCGCTTCTCTTAAACACTACCATCACTGTATCAATCAATATCTTTATATCACCTAGAAATGTAATATGCTTCGTATACCACACATCCATTGCGAACTTGTCTTCCCATGATATTGCATTTCTTCCATGAGCCTGCGCATAACCTGTAAGTCCTGGCCTTACATCATGCCTATGATGCTGTTCCTCATTATATCGATCAAGATATCTAACAAGCAGCGGTCTTGGTCCCACAATCGCCATATCCCCTTTCAGGATATTGATCAGCTCCGGCAGTTCATCCAAGCTCGTGCTTCTAAGAAATCTCCCATACTTATTCAGTCTCACTTCATCAGGAAGCAGGTTCCCATCTTTATCCCTTCGGTTATCCATGGTTCGAAACTTGATAAGCTTAAATATCTTTTCATCCTTCCCCGGTCTTTCTTGTGTAAAGAAAGGATTACCACCCATAAATACTGCTCCTAACAGCATTAAAAGGAACAACAAAGGCGATAACACAATAAGACCAATGAGGCTTAGGCAAAAGTCAATCACTCTCTTAAAATATTTTGCATACATAGATTTATTCCTTATTCAAAACAAGCTCTGATCACTTCAATAATTCTATCCTGCTGTTCTACCGTCATTTTATTATCACTCGGCAGGCAGACTCCTCTTTGGAAAATATCTGCCCCTACGTCCCTTACGCCGCCTTCGATATAAGCATTTGTACGGCATCTGATGCTTCCATCTCTTCCAATACACTCATGCATTCTATACATTGGCTGCATATGCATTGGCTTCCAGATTGGTCTGCCCTCTGCATTAATACCCGCTATTGCCTCAAGAATTTCAGTTGGACAGCTCTTTCCTGCTTCCGGTATGTAAAGGACATCCGTCTCTCCTCTTACCTGCCTGCACATAGCTTCTTCATTGATGAGCATACTGCTCAGCCAGTAATTTGGCTCTGTACCTTCAGTAATCGGATTCATTTTTACAGGAAGATCCTTAAATCCTTCCTTATATCTCTCATAAACTGCTTTCTTCTGTGCAATATGTTCCTCGAGGTATTCATACTGTCCTCTGACTACACCTGCAATAACATTGCTCATGCGGTAGTTATATCCAACCTCTTCATGCTGATACCAAGGTGCGTTTTCTCTGGCCTGCGTGCTCCACTTTCTTGCTCTGTTTGCATCTTCCTCATTATTTGCAAGAAGACATCCCCCTGCTGAACCGGTAATGATTTTATTTCCGTTATAACTGATCGCACTTAAGTCACCAAAAGATCCGCATTGTTTTCCATCGATTGTTGCTCCCATAGCTTCAGCAGCATCTTCAATTAAAAGTGCACCATGTTTCTCACAGATTTTTTTGATTTCATCCATTCTTCCCGGAAAGCCATAAAGCTCTGCGGAAACCACAAGCTTCACATCCGGATACTGCTCAAATGCTTTCGCAAGTGCAATCGGATCCATATTCCAGCTTGCTTCTTCAGTTTCGATAAAAATTGGGATACCGCCTTCATAAACAACGGGATTCAGAGTAGCATCAAAAGTCATATCAGAGCAGAATACTCTTTTGCCTTCTAATGCGCCATGACTGATGGGCGGCTTTCCATAAAGCTTTTCTCCTGCAAGCTTCACGCAAAGATGAAGTGCCGCCGTACAGCAGCTGAGTCCTACTGCATATTTTACTTCAGCTTTCTCCGCTGCGATCTTTTCCACTTCATTGATATTCTTTCCGACAGTGCTCATCCAGTTCGTATCATATGCTTCTTTTACATATTCCATTTCGCTTCCATGCATCGTCGGGCTTGCAAGCCATACTTTCTTTTCAAACGGCTTCCATTCCTTTTCCCTTGCAAACATATAGGTCACCTCTAACAAAAAATTCTCCCACCGCCAAAAAACCAAACTGGGAGAATCTTTATCAATTCAATCAATATTTATTTTCCTCGTTATCCCCATTGACGATTTTGCAATCCTTGCTTATCATATCATATGCTTACCTTTCATACAATATCCATTATGGCGAAATTAAGGTTTCTTTGTCGATAATCTTCGGCATATTGCACTCTTGTAATAGATCAGGAAACGCAGCGGTGCATTGGGCTGTACGTAGACCGGTGTTCATACAGATTCAGATAATTACTGATAAAAAAGGAAGCATCATGGTAATTCCATCCCATATTACTGGATTTGGTTGATATCATACGGGGTTTCCTGATATACATAGTAGTTAAGCCAGTTGCTGTAAAGATTGTTGGAATGGGCACGCCATTGCAGATGCGGTCTTTTCGTCGGATCGTCATCCGGAAAATAATTGACCGGAAGTTTGATGGAAAGTCCCTTTGCCAAATCCCTTTCGTATTCCTTCTGCAGGGTAACCCGGTCATACTCCAGATGTCCCATGACAAAGATCTGTTTGCCATTCTCTGTCATACATAAAAGCACGCCCGCTTCTTCGGATTCTGCCAGTACAATAAGCTGCGGGCAATCATGGATCGCCTTTGCACTGACCGTTGTATAGCGGCTGTTCGGTGCCATGAAATAATCATCAAAGCCTCTGACAAGCGGTATTTTTCGGTTCATTACCTTATGCTCAAAAATACCAAACAGCTTTTCCCGAAGCTGGATCTTTGGCAGTCCGAAATGATAATACAGTCCCGCCTGTGCGCCCCAGCAGATATGCAGCGTGGACGTGACATGCTTCTTGGACCATTCCATGATCATGCAAAGCTCTTCCCAGTAATCCACTTCTTCGAACGCCATCTGTTCCACCGGTGCTCCTGTGATGATCAGTCCATCATATTTATTATCCTTCAGCTCTGCAAAGGTGGAATAAAAACGATTCAGATGGTTCGCAGAAGTATTCTGCGAAACATGTGTGCTCGTTTTCATAAAATCCACATCCACCTGCAGCGGTGTATTAGACAATGCTCTCAGAAGCTGAAGCTCTGTTTCTTCCTTGAGCGGCATCAGATTCAGAATACAGATCTTCAACGGTCTGATTTCCTGACTGATTGCTCTTCCTTCGTCCATGACGAATATATTTTCATTTTCCAGTATTCCCTTGGCGGGGAGGTCGCTTTGTATTTTAATTGGCATTTCTTACCATCCTCTGTTTTTGTTTTTGCTTCGCAGTCGCTTGGTTTCCTACGGACTCATTACAGTATAGCACATCTGCGCGGATTTGATAATAGTTACAGCATCCGCATAGCCTCTTCTTCTGTGATGATCGGAACCGAAAGCTCTTTTGCTTTTTTGTTTTTTCCGGATGTCGAGGTAATATCATTATTGATCAGATAATCTGTCTTTCCGGTCACAGAGCCTGTTACCTTTCCACCACGCTGCTCGATCTGCTCCTTGAGCTCATTCCGGTTGGCAAAATGCTCCAGTGAGCCTGTGATCACGAATACCTTACCTGCCAGCGTCTGCTGTTGTGTGTTTTCTTCCGGTTTCTCAAGTTCCAGTTCTTTCAATAAGTTGTCCAGCGCTGACAGATTTTTATTTTTCGTAAAATATGCTCTGATGCCGCCTGCCAGTACTTCTCCGACACCGTCTATTTCCGACAGTTCTTCCACGTCTGCCGATTTTATCTTCTCTATATCATAGTCAAAATATCTGCACAGTACCTTTGCATTGGCAACACCGATCCCTGCGATCCCCAGCGCATAGATCAGCCTTGGCAGAGTTGTCTGTCTTGCTTTGTCGATACTGTCGAGGAGATTTTTGCAGGACTTTTCGCCAAAGCCCTCCATTTCTTTGATCGTATCCGCATGCTGCTCCAGATGAAAGATATCCGCAAAGGAATGGATAAAGCCTTTACCGATGAACTTCTCCAGAGTTGCCTCCGACAAACCATCTACATTGAGTGCATCACGGCTGACAAACAGTGCAAATGACTTGATCTTTTTTGCCGGGCAGTCCGGGTTGGTACAATATAATACCTCTACCTCATTTGCCGCTTCGATCTTCGTGTCAGCACCGCACGCAGGGCAATGCGCGGGGATATCCTTCACGCCGCTCTTTGTCAGGTTTTCCGCGATCTGCGGAATGATCATATTGGCTTTATAAACGGTGATCTTATCACCGATCCCGAGCGATAATGCTTTCATCACACTGATATTATGGACACTGGCGCGGCTGACTGTCGTTCCTTCCAGCTCGACCGGTTCAAATATTGCTACCGGATTGATGAGTCCTGTACGGCTTGGACTCCATTCGATCTCCAAAAGGGTGGTCTCTGCTGTTTCGTCCGCCCATTTAAAAGCGATCGAATCACGCGGGAACTTTGCCGTCAGACCCAGAGAAGCAGAATAAGCCAGATCACAATAACAGAGCACCAGTCCATCGGACGGAATATCATATGTCTGTATTGCCTGTGCATACCATTCGATCTCTGCCATGATCGTATCTGCATTTACCCGTTTATACGGTACAACATCAAAGCCCTGCTCCTTTAAAAAACGGAACTGGTTCTCACGGTCATTTTCAAACGGCGGTTCTGCGCCGTCCAGCTCAGCTTTTACATAAGAAAATGCATAGAAGTACACGCTTCTTTTTGCTGTGATTTCATTATTTAACTGTCTGACCGATCCGCTGCAGAGATTCCGCGGATTTTTATATTTGGCATCCGCATCTTCGATCTGTGCATTGATCTTTTCAAACTCGGAGTACGGAATAACCGCTTCCCCGCGTAGCACCAGACTTCCCTGATATGGGATCCTGCCCGGTATGTTCCGGAACACTCTGGCGTTCGGTGTAATGACTTCGCCGACTTCCCCGTTTCCGCGTGTTACCGCTTTTACAAGCTGTCCTCCTTCATAAGTGAGTACGATCGTAAGACCGTCCAGCTTCCAGGAAAGCAGTCCTTCCTTATCGCCGAGCCAGCTCTTCAGTTCTTCCCGTTCCTTTGTCTTTGCAAGCGAAAGCATCGGTTTTTCATGTCGCTCCTTGGGCAGCGCATCCACGGCCTCATATCCGACCGTTACCGATGGCGAACCCGAAAGCACGATACCTGTTTCTGCCTCCAGTGCCTGCAGTTCATCATATAATCTGTCATATTCAAAATTGCTCATGATCTCTGTGTCCTGTGCATAATATGCTCTGGATGCTTTCTGTAAAACAGGGATCAGTTCCCGCATTCTTGCTATCTTTTCTTCCATCTTATTCTCCCATATTCTGCTTCTGTTATATATGCGTTCTTCCCTTAGGACGTTTCAAATCTGTTTTTGAAACTGTTCCGGGGCTTGAAGTCCGACAAGCGTATATAATTCCTCTGCCTCTTCCCTCGTCAACATACGCGACTGCCCGCTATGCAGATCACCCAGTGTTATATTCATGATACGTACACGCCTGAGCTGTTTTACCCGGTTTCCGCACGCCTGACACATTCTGCGGATCTGTCTGTTCAGTCCCTGGGTCAGAATGATCCGGAATGTATATTTCCCCTCCTGCGTGATCTTGCATGGTCTTGTTGTCTGATGCAGCTCCTCCAGATAAATACCGCCCGCCATCTTCTCCAGAAATTCAGGCGTGATCTCTTTCTCTGCTTTTACCACATATTCCTTCTCATGCTTTTCCGCACCTCTCATCAGCTTCTGGATGAGCTCGCCGTCATTTGTCAGAAGCATAAGTCCCTCAGAATCCTTATCCAGTCTCCCGGCGTAGGTCACTCTCGTTTTGGTATTCACATAGTCGAGTATCTTTTTATCCGCAAAACGGTCTTTCTCCGTGCAGGTCACACCAACAGGCTTGTAAAAAGCGATCAGCACTTTATCTGCTGCTCCTTTGATCTCTTTTTTGCCGATCCGCACCTTATCCGATGCGCCTACCAGACAGCCCAGCCCGGCGACCGTACCATTTACATAGACACGCCCCTGCCCGATCAGCTTATCTGCTTCCCGCCGTGAACAAAGCCCCGCCTGCGCCATATATTTATTTAAACGTATTTTTTCTTCCTGCATATTTTCCGCACTCTCACATTTTCTGTCCGCACTTCATCATTTCTTCCGCACAGAACAATAGTATCATAGCATATTTCTGCCGCTTTCGCGAGTTATTTGAATTTCTGTGATCTTCTCCATATCGATACAGGTATCATCCGTAAGCAATATTGTCTTCCGGTAACTGTCCAGTTTTTTCACATAGCCGGTCTTTTGGACAAATGCGCCGCCTTCTTTTTTCTCATCCGGCACAAAATATGTTATAGTTACCTGCGGCTTACTTTCAAGGTTCTCCGCCAGCCACCGGAGCTCTTCATCTATTTTCTCCATCACATACTCATCCAGCTCTATTTCATGTTCTGTCAGCCTTGCTGTTTCCGCGATCGCTGCACCATGTCCCGTCAGTGCGGAAAACGGTGCAAACTGCGCAGCCCTGTCATGGATCGACATATGCGGATGTGTTTTTGACTGATGGTGTTCCAGTCCTATGATATCTTCATAAGAATCCTTTCTGATCTGCATGTTTTCCCTTTCTTATGCCTTGTGACCGCCGATCTGCCGGTTTCGCTCCATTGTCGTGGCACCTTCCTGCAGACTCATGCCCTTGATCAGTGCGTTTTTGCCATATTTTTTCTGCACATTCAAAATTGCCTTCTGGATCTGCTTTTCTTTTCTGCGTTCTTCCTCTTTTTCCTGCTTTTCCTTATTTTTCTGCTCATAATCCGTGAAAAGATCCATCTGTTCGTAGGTCTCCTCCTGCATGACATCCTGTTCCCGCTGAAGGTGCGCCGCCACAACTGTGATACGGCGGATCAGCAGATCAGGATTGATGATCCTGTCATACAAAGAAAGCATACCTTCCATGATCCTTTTGGTGGAAGAAGTCGCCTCCTCCAGATTTTCTGTCCCATGGGCATGCTTTGGCACGCTTCTGCCATAGCGGTCTGTCGTGATCTCTCCGTGATATTTTTTCAAAATAACCGGATCAGTCAGATTATCAATATCATAACCGATCGTCAGCACAAGCTGGTCTGTCACATATCCCTTCTCTACCAGCTCCAGCACCAGAAGATCTGTCATCTCCTGCACAATAAGCCGCGCTTTGCCGCATGGATAAGGGCATTTCAGCACCTGTCCTGAGCTGATGCTCTTTGCCTCGGGCTTATATGCTTTGATATCTGCGATCGTACAGGGCTCCCAGCCCCATGCATGATCGATCAGAAGCTCCGCATTGATACCAAACAACCTGTACAAAAGCTCCTCATTATAATATTCCTCCGGTTTACCGAGAGAGCATCTGGCAATATCTCCCATTGTGTAAATACCGCATTTTTCCAATTTTCTTGCATAGCCTCTGCCAACCCGCCAGAAATCGGTCAGCGGTCTGTGATCCCACAAAAGCCGCCTGTATGATGGCTCGTCTATCTGTGCGATCCTAACGCCCGATGCATCTGCCGGCATTTTCTTTGCCACAATATCCATGGCGATCTTGCACAGATACAGATTTGTCCCTATTCCTGCAGTCGCCGTAATACCGGTTTCCTGCAGCACATCCCGGATCATCTGCATGGCAAGGTCATGCGCATTCATTCCATAGGTCCGCAGATAGGAGGTCACATCCATAAACACCTCATCGATCGAATAAACATGAATGTCCTCCGGTGCCACATAGCGCAAATAAATATTGTAGATCTTTGTACTGTATTTCATGTAATAGCTCATGCGCGGTGGTGCCACAAGATAGGATACTTTTTTATCCGGATCCGATTTCAGTTCCTCATCAAAGCAGGATTCTTCCGTCAGCGGATGTCCCACGCGCTGCTGGCGCATTTTATTGACTTCTTTCACACGCTGCACCACTTCAAACAATCTTGCCCTTCCGGGAATCCCATACTGCTTCAGTGACGGTGATACCGCAAGGCAGATCGTCTTTTCCGTTCTTGTCGCATCTGCCACAACCAGATTGGTCCGAAGCGGATCGAGCTGCCGTTCCACACACTCAACAGAGGCAAAAAAGGATTTCAGATCGATCGCAATATACTGTTTTTCCATTTTTACCTCCCGCTCTGTCATTTCCTGTTACGCAAAGAAAGAGAAATGGATATCCGTTTCTCTTTCTGTTTTCTGTTCTTATTCTATTATATACCGATATTACCTGCTTGTATACTTTTGTATCGTCTTAAGAGTGCTTCTTCATCGCCTTCTCTGCTTTGATCACTTTCTGGAATTCTTTAATATCCTTTGCGATTTCACCGCTCAGTGCAAGCAGACAGATCAGGTTCGGAATCGCCATCATTGCGTTTGCAATATCGGAGAAATTCCACACGATCTCCAGAGAAGTAGTTGCACCTACATAAGCGATCAGGGAAAAGAGAATGCGGTAGATCATATTATATTTATGTGTACCAAGCAGATATTCAAATGCTTTTTCTCCATGATATTCCCAGCCTAAAATAGTTGAAAATGCAAATAATGCGATACCGATGCAGACGAGCCATGCGCCCGGTGTTCCGAGTACAGTCTTAAAAGCGGCGATCGTCAGATCCGCTCCTTTATACAGTTCGCCGGTGTCCGGATTGACCGCTCCAAGCATACCTGAGCTTGCAATCGCAAGACCGGTGATCGTGCAGACAACGATCGTATCCCAGAATGTTCCTGTCATATTGATATATCCCTGTCTGACCGGATGATCGGTTGTTGCTGCAGCTGCTGTAATGGCTGCTGAACCCATACCTGCTTCATTGGAGAAAACACCTCTGGCAACACCAAACCGCATCGCACTCATCATAGATGCCACGATCGTACCACAAAGTCCGCCGCCCACTGCTTTTACGGAAAATGCCATATGGAAGATCATAGATACTCCTGCGGGCAGGTTACTGATATTTCCGATAATAATGATCAGGCCTGCGATCACATAAAAGATCGCCATAAACGGTACAACCACACTGGATACCTTGGAAATAGATTTAATACCGCCTACAATAATAAGAAGTGCCAATGCTGTGATCACAATACCTGTAACAGCAACCGGTACATGGAAGGTTGTTTTGACTGATTCTGCAATAGAATTTGCCTGTGTCAGGTTACCGATACCAAAAGATGCTACAACCGCAAACAATGCAAACAGCCAGCCAAGAATTGCGCCCAGTTTTTTATGTTTAAACGCTTTCTTCATCGTATACATCGGTCCACCGGACATTTCGCCCTTTTCGTTGACCTCTCTGTATTTGATCGCCAGCATACATTCGCTGAACTTGGAAGTCAGTCCAAAACAGGCGCTGATCCACATCCAGACAAGTGCGCCCGGACCACCGGATACCATCGCCGTTGCAACACCTACAATGTTACCGGTTCCGATCGTTGCGGCAAGTGCGGTTGTCAGTGCAGAGAACGGTGAAATATCACCGCTTCCTCTTGTTTTCTGTCTTGCCTCTTTACTCAGTGTACTCTTGATCGCATACCCCAGATTCCGCCAGGTCAGGAATCCTGTCCGTATTGTCAGAAAGACACCTGTTCCGACCAACAGGATCAGCATCACCGGTCCCCATACAAAACCATCGACTGTCACCAGCACCTCTGCCAGCTTTTCCATAAATCCATTCATACTTCATCCTCCTTATGGTATATTCTTTATTCTATGTTTGAATTCTGTATTTCCTTCCTTTTTCAGACTCGAAAATCCTGCCAGCTTCGCTGTCAGACGCGCTTCGCGCTTTCTGATTTTCTCGTTGTACGTTCGGGTGAAACCAAATACATGCTTCGCATGTGCTTGGTTTCCTTCCTCACTACAGAAAAAGGACAACACCTATGTGTTGTCCTCTTTGACATAAATAGTATATCTTATATAATTTTGTGCGTCAAGTGCTATTTGTGATACGGTTCACCCGCAATGATCCGATAGCTTCTGTAGATCTGCTCAAGCAATATAACACGCATCAGCTGGTGCGGAAATGTCATCCTGGAAAAGCTGAGCTTGTAATCCGCTCTTTTCAGCAGGCTTTCATGCAGTCCCAGAGAACCACCGATCACAAACTGGATCTGACTTTTTCCTGTAATCCCAAGCTGATCGATCTTTTGTGCCAGTTCTACCGAATCAAGCTGTTTCCCCTCGATCGCCAGTGCGATCACATAGGCATCTTCCCTGACATGGCGCATAAGACGCTGTGCTTCTTTCTCCTTGATCTGCTCACAGGCCACCTCGGAAGCACGATCAGGCGTCTTTTCATCTGCCACCTCTATGATCTCCAGCTTGCAGTATTTTGACAAACGCTTACTGTATTCCGTTATCGCATCCCTGAAATAGCTTTCCTTCACTTTTCCTACTGATAGTATTGATATTTTCAACTTTGCTTCCTACTTCACACTTTCTGTGCAGACCGGCTTCTATTCTTCGTTTTCTGCTGTCTTTTCATCTTCCTCAGATGATTCTTCTACTGATTCCTCATCCGATTCTTCTGAAAGCAACTCCTCGTCAGATTCGCCGTATAACTCTTCATACCAGTCATCTGCCAGCTTTTCTAATAAAGCCGGTTCCAGTCCGCCATAATGAGCCTCCAGGAATTCTTTGATCAATGCCAGACGGCTGTAATAGATCTGTGGCATTTCTTCCGGCTCTCCGGCAAGCTTGGCATCGATCACTTCTTTTGACATATGCTGTGCCAGAAGATCCATGATCTGTTCAATGTTCTTCTGCTCTTCCTCTGCAATACCCAGATATTTCTTATACGTCTTTATGGAAGAAACACCCATTCCGATAAACACCAGGAACATAGTTGTCATAATACCGGAAATAAGATACTTACCAAGACCGAACAGATGAATCGGCAGATAATCCATAACAAGTGCCACAATAAATACAACTCCGATTCCACCAACCAGAATAAGCGCAATCGCACTTGATTTTGCATCCTCAGCCTTATTGTTCTTATCTTCATAAAGCGCTGCCCGTTCCGGTGTCTGCTGTTCTTCCGGTGTTTCTGTATCCGCACCGTCCTCAGCATCCACATCCATGCCCATGGCAGCTCTTCTTTCTTTTTCCTGCTGCTGCATCATTGCCTGTACATAACTCTGCAGATAGGCTGTCGCACGCTCTGCATGTTCTTCTGTTACATACAGCTCAAATTCATCTTTTCTCTGACCCGGTCTGACAAAGCATTCCACATCCTTTGCCTGCAGAAGCTCTGCCATCCGGTTCATATCGTATTCCGCTCCCGCGATCAGGGCTCTCGGCCCTTCCTCGAGAGAATCTACGAGGTCTACATCACAGTCATTGCAATGTGTGTAGCCCTCTCTGTATTCATTTTTACATACGGGGCACCAAGGCATATCCGATTCCTCCCTACAGGAAATTATTTCTGTGACAGGTACTCATCGATACCCTTAGCTGCAGCCTTTCCCGCTCCCATGGCAAGAATAACGGTTGCTGCACCTGTAACTGCATCACCACCGGCGTAAACACCTTCTTTTGTTGTCTTACCGTGTTCTTCATCCGCAATGATACATTTGTATTTGTTGACTTCCAGTCCTTCTGTTGTAGAAGAGATCAGTGGATTCGGGGATGTACCGAGTGACATGATAACGGTATCCACATCCATTACAAACTCAGATCCTTCGATCGCTACCGGTCTTCTTCTGCCGGATGCATCAGGCTCACCAAGCTCCATCTTAATACATTTAATGCCGTTTACCCATCCGTTTTCATCGGATAAGATCTCGATCGGATTTGTCAGAAGGTCGAAAATGATGCCTTCTTCTTTTGCATGGTGCACTTCTTCAACTCTGGCAGGAAGCTCTTCTTCACTTCTACGATATACAATATGTACCTCTGCTCCAAGTCTTAAAGCTGTTCTGGCAGCATCCATTGCTACGTTACCGCCACCGACAACAGCAACTTTCTTACCATGCATGATCGGTGTGTGGGAATCTTCCTTGAATGCCTTCATCAGGTTGCTTCTTGTCAGGTATTCATTAGCGGAGAATACACCGTTTGCCTGTTCTCCAGGAATACCCATGAATTTCGGAAGACCTGCGCCGGAACCGATAAATACAGCATCAAATCCTTCTTCATCCATCAGTTCATCAATCGTTGTAGATTTACCGATCACAACGTTTGTCTCGATCTTGACACCGAGAGATTTTACGTTTTCAATTTCCTTAGCCACTACTTTTGTCTTTGGCAGACGGAATTCAGGAATACCGTATACAAGTACGCCGCCTGCTTCATGTAATGCTTCAAAGATCGTTACATCGTATCCCATCTTTGCCAGATCGCCTGCACAGGTCAGACCTGCAGGGCCGGAACCGATGACAGCTACCTTTTTATTTTTCTTTTCCTTTGCAGGAGCCGGTTTGATGCCATGCTCACTTGCCCAATCAGCCACAAAACGTTCCAGCTTACCAATGGAAATAGGTTCTCCCTTGATACCACGGATACATTTGCCTTCACACTGGCTTTCCTGTGGGCATACACGTCCGCAGACAGCCGGCAGTGCACTGGATTCATTGATAATATGATAAGCTGCTTCAAAATTGCCAAGCTTTACCTGCTCTATAAATGCAGGGATATTGATGGATACCGGGCAGCCCTTCATACACTGTGCATTTTTACAGTTGATACAACGGCTTGCTTCTTCCGTTGCTTCCTGTTCATTATATCCAAGACATACTTCTTCAAAATTTGTTGCACGAACCTTTGGATCCTGCTCTCTGACAGGTACTTTCTTTAACACGTCCATTACTTGTCACCTCCGCAATGACCACATCCACCGTGATGTGTATCACCTTCCTGCTGTTTTAATAATGCTCTGCCCTCTGCAGTTTTATAGATCTGCTGACGCTTCATAGCCTGATCAAAATCAACCAGATGACCGTCAAATTCAGGACCGTCTACGCAGGCAAACTTCACTTCTCCGCCGACAGTCAGACGACATGCACCACACATACCGGTTCCGTCTACCATGATCGGATTCATGGAAACGATCGTCTTAATGCCAAGCTCTTTTGTTGTCAGACATACAAATTTCATCATGATCATCGGACCGATCGCAACGCAGACATCATAAGATTTGCCTTCTTTTTCAACCAGATCCTTCAATGTATTGGTTACCATACCGCTTCTGCCGTAGGAACCGTCATCTGTTGTAGGATATACATTTCCCGCAACCTTTTTCATTTCTTCTTCATAGATCAGAAGATCTTTGTTTTTAGCACCGATAATAACATCTGCCAAAACACCTTGCTCATGAAGCCATTTTACCTGTGGATATACAGGTGCGGTTCCAAGACCACCAGCTACAAAAATGATCTTCTTTTTCTTAAGCTCTTCTATATCTTCCTTACAGAATTCGGAAGGCTGTCCCAACGGTCCAACAAAATCATGGAAGAAATCTCCCGCCTTTAAGTCTCTCATTTCGTTTGTACCGGCGCCGATCGTCTGTACCACGATCGTGATCGTTCCTTTTTCTCTGTTATAATCACTGATCGTAAGCGGAATACGTTCTCCGTCTTCTCCTGTTCTTACAATGACAAACTGTCCCGGCAAACATGCTTTGGCTACTCTTTTTGCTTCCACTTCAAAGAGATAAATGTTTGTCGTAAGTTCTTCTGCTCTGACAATTTTATACATTTTCTTCCTCCTCCAGTTCATTGACCCGCAGGCCCATATCTTTCTTATAGTAAAATAATTCTCAAAAAAGTGCAATGGTTTTTACTGTAATTTGTGGAGATCGTAGGCTCCAAGTCTGTTTTGCGCTGCTTCAAAACTCTCTCCGGTCGTAACACACACTGCATACAGTTTTCCTGTTTTCTGGGAAGTCCCATCCGGCGATACAAAGGTCTCCGACAACAGATAATAATACATATCATTTTCCGAAATGACCGCGATCACCGCGTACTGCCGGTTTCCTTCCACACCATCCACATGTCCGTCCGCATCTGTCAGGCTTCCCTGCAGGATCAGAGCCTGTTTGAGCAGATTGACTGCCTGATCCGCCGAAAGTGCCAGTTCCATCTGCAATGAATAATCTTCGTATATAATATCACTTGAATTATCCTTTTCGTCATACATGATGAACGCAAAATGACTTTCTCCGAGCGGCAGCGGGATCGGTCCTGTATACAGATTACTCTCAAAGCCCGGCTCTGAACCGTCTGTCGTATAATATACCTGATACATGTCCGATGGTGTTTCCACTTCTATCATCTGCGGCTCTGTATATGTGCCTGCTTCCAGCGATACAAACGGTGCAGACAGAGTTCTGACATCCACTGTATATGTTTCCTCTGCCACAGCACTTGTTACACCATATGTGTTCACATAGACTGCCTGCAGATGATAGATCCCCGAATCCAAAATGATCGGTGTGATATATCTGGTGCTGCTGCGATCCGGCTGTCTGCCATTTGTTGTGTAATAGATTTCTCCGCTTCCCGGTGCGATCAGCTTCACGGAAAGCATTTCATCATAAGATCCGCCTGTCATAGAAAACTCCGGCGCATCACAACGATATGCTACATATTTATCAAGTACTGTCTGCTCTTTACAGGAAAGCAGAAGCTGTCCGATCTTTTCATATTCCTTCCGGCTCTCATAGATCGGGACAAGCAGATCATATGCCTGCACATAAGCACTGTCTGCCGCAAGCAGTGCTTCCAGTGTCTTTTGTTCCATTTCTGTATTGTTCTGTCCCGCATAAGCTCTTGCCATCATCATCTTGGCATCCGAAGAATTTGGTGCAAGTGCAGCTGCCTCCTTGGCATAATCAAGCATCTGGGCATAATCCTGCGCTTTATACATATCTTCTGCCATTTTTAACTGATACTCATAAGAAGCATGATTGTTCCGATAGATCAAGGCTCCTGTCAGAAATACCAAAAGCACGACAGCCGCGATTCCAATACAGATCCCTGACAAAAATGTTTTTTTATGCAATTTTTTATTATCTGATTCAATTTGTTGTTCTTCCCCATCATCGGAAGATTCCGTCTCCGTTTCTGTTTTGTCCGGTTTCTGCTCCTCCTGCTCCAGAGGAAGCGGTACGATCTGCTGGGTATCGGCAAGGTCATCTGCAATCGAGGAAATTGTACTTTCCAGCTTTGCATCCACCTCTGCATCATACACCGGTACAAGAAGCCGCTCCTTACCGCATTTTTCACAGAAAATCTGATCTTCCTTCATGGGTGCGCCGCAATGTGGGCATTTCATATAGACATCACTCCGTTTGTAAGGCTACACTTTCTACACAGTTGTGCATCAGCATTGCG
>ERZ1027229.633-NODE-633-length-18077-cov-18.565198_pt1 | contig 18077 bp, 16 predicted proteins | sample MGYA00519245_ERZ1027229 | MGnify/ENA primary metagenome ERZ1027229 (study PRJEB26926, sample SAMN06164466) | human gut metagenome | biome: ENVO:00009003; feature: ENVO:2100002; material: ENVO:00002003 | host: Homo sapiens | place: USA | collected 2012 ...
CACCGATCATTGCACTGTATAACTGCTGTAAAATATAAGTACCACAGATCATCAGGTAAAATTTATTCTTTACCAACAGCTTGAATGCCTGAACCAGCCCATATTTTTCCTCTTCATCTGTTGTGTCTCTTTCATTTAATTCCTCTTCCGGAAGTTCTTTGACAGATAATACGGAAATAGTATTCACAACCAATCCGATCATGGCATAAATAATCGCAACCAGTCGCCATGCAGCTGCATCTCCACCACATTTTTCAACAAATCCAACGGTAACCGCCTGAATCAGAAGGCTGGTTGAAAAAGCAAAAATGAAACGGTAAGAACCCATCTGCACACGCTCTTTACTGTTCTTGGTAACAAGTGATGTCAGAGCAGAATAAGCAATGTTATTTGCCGTATAAAACACACCATTCAACAGCGTATACGCGATAAAGAACCACGCATACTGTGCCGTCCTGCCAAGACCTGTTGGAACTGCAAAACACGCTACCAATGTAATCACACAACCAATGTAACCATACAGCATCCATGGTCTTGCTTTTCCCATCTTACTATGCGTTTTATCAATCATTGATCCAAAAAAGATGTCTGTAAATCCGTCAAATAATTTTGAAACAGCAATCAGAGTTCCCACTATTCCGGATGCCAATCCAATCGTATCTGTCAGATATACCATCACAAACGATGTCAGAAATGCATACACTACATTTCCTGCAATATCACCAGATCCATATCCTATCTTGTTGTACCATTTTAAGCATTTCTTTTCCTCCATCAGAATCCTCCTTTACTATTTGTTATTCAGAAAAAATTTTATCCTTTTACAAACGGAATTAATTCGAACTGAAACTGAAATGCTTCCTCAGCAAACCGATATTTATCCAAAACATCCGGTCCGCAGCTATTTGAACCAATTCCATTCATTGCATAATCCATACAGAATACGATGCTATCCGATTCTTTCAATTCGTAATTGTGTGATACCCGTTCTAACTCCTCCTGTGTATAAACAGAAGCATTAAACGAAAATGGATTCTTTGAAACTGCTGCAATTCCACATTGACCATTTGTAAGCTCTACATAATCACAGTCATAATGGCTTCCATTCTCCTGTGGACGAATATAATCCTCATGCATCTGAGCCACCTTAGAGCGGAATAATCCATGACAGGAAGCCTGATGTTTATCCCGGTAGCTTTCCTGTGGTCCCATTCCAAAATAAGTAATCTCATCCATTTTCTTATTCAAAAACATCCGGATTCCAAACCTTGGCAGATCTGGGAATTCTTTATCTTTTATTGCCTCTATAACTGCCTCTATTTTCCCGTCTTCATTGATTTTCCATGTCATTTTCACATCCAAAATCTTTTGTACGGTATCAGCTACTACTGCCACATGCTCCATGATCAACACCCCGTGCTTGTTCTGAAGCACTTCTATGCGGTATGCTCTGGTATAGGCAGCATCATAATGTGCCTTTTTCCATTCCTGTTTTATATACATATCGTTATCCGTCGGAGCTCGCCAAATATTCAATTCCATTGGATGGTTCATATAGCTTCTTCCGGCAAACTGCATGTCCTCAAACAATCCGGTACGCTTATCTAAAACGTAAGTAAAATCCTTTGCCTGTAATACGATCTGCCTATCGTTTTCCTTGACATGAATGGTTCCGATTGCTTTTTCCTGCTCCATCCACTTTACAGCCTGTCTGTTTCTATCATCCTCATTTGCAAGCTTCATTTCATCAAAACCTAATTCATACCCCTGTTCAAGCAACGGCATTTGCTTTTTCAACCGGTAAATAAGCTTCAGATAAACCTTACCGGTATTCGGAACCTGCAGCTTCAACTCCACCTCCGCATCACTATGGGGTGCTGCAACAACATTTGCCAGCTTTCCTTTTTCCACAGTCAAGCCATCCTGTGTCATTTCATAAGAAATATCCACATAATCCTTCAAATTGTCAAAATCCATATAATTGTGAAGAACTATCTGTCCGTTTTTCTGATCATAGGACACAACCCTAACCGGACGATAGACATTTTTATACTCCAGCAGTCCTGTATGCGGTGTACGATCCGGATAAACCAGCCCATCCACACAGAAATTTCCATCATGAATGGTTTCTCCATGATCCCCTCCATAATAATATCTGGTCTTTCCATTTTCTGCCGTTCCATGTGCGATCGCATGATCACACCACTCCCAGACAAACCCGCCACACATTCGGTCATCCTTATGAATCATCTGAAAATAATCTTCAAAATCTCCCGGTCCGTTTCCCATACTATGGCAGTATTCCACCAGCAGAAATGGTTTGCTTCCATCATTTTTCAGATAATCCTCTATCTCCTGTAATGACGGATACATCCGGCTGTAAAGATCCAGATTTTCATAATCATAGGTAATATCATAATTACGGTATCTTGCACTTTCGTACTGTGTGATCCTGTCCGGATCAAACTTCTTTGTCCAGGCAAGTGCCTTTTCAAAATTGCATCCATACGCACTTTCATTTCCCATAGACCACATTATAATGCTGGGACGGTTTTTGTCTCTCTGTACCATAAGCCGGACACGATCCACAATTGCCTTTTCCCATGCCGGATCATCTGCAATCTTTTCATTCCAATGTTGAAAACGGTTCCGGTCTGTGTCCTCCTTCCGGTACAGCATAAATGGTCCATGCGCCTCAATATCCGCCTCGTCAATCACCATAAATCCATATTCATCACACATCTGATAAAAATATGGTGCATTTGGATAATGACTGGAACGAATAGCGTTAAAGTTATGCTGCTTCATTAACATTAAATCCTTTTTGATCTGCCGGGCATCGATCACAAATCCTGTCTCCGGATCAGAATCATGACGATTGACTCCACGGAATTTAATCTTTTCTCCATTGAAATAAACAACCTTGTCCTTAATTTCAATCGTCCGGAAACCAATCCGATCCACGATCACTTCATCCGGCATTGTCAAAATAACCTGATACAAATAAGGATTCTCTGCATTCCATAAAACCGGATTTAACACGGTCAGTTCTAATACACCATTCTCTGCTGCTTCCCCTCTTGCTACGACGGCTCCATATTTATCTTCTATAGTAACTTTTGTTTCCACCGGTTCTGAAAAATGCATATCCAATTTCACAGCAACGCTGTCTTTTTCTACATCTGTCGTAATGTAATAATCTCTGATTGTCTTTTCCGGTCTTTTCAGCAAATAAACATCTCTGAAAATACCACTCATCCGAAACTTATCCTGATCCTCCAAATACGACCCATCACACCATTTGAGCACAAGAACCGCTAATGTATTTTCCCCCTCATTCAACAAGTCTGTTACATCAAATTCACTGGTAGCGTGGGGTACCTGACTGTATCCGGCATAAGCACCATTTACCCATACATAAAAACAGCTATCGACGCCTTCAAAATTCAAAAATGCTTTTGGTGCCTTTTTTTCTCTGTGATATTCAAAGTTATGAACATATGCTCCACATGGAATATCCTGTGGCACATATGGTGGATCAAACGGAAACGGATAACGAATATTCGTATACTGATGCGTGTCATAACCATCCATCTGCCATACACCCGGAACCGTTACCTGATCAAACCCGGAAACATCATAGCCTTTCTCGTAAAATGATACCGTTACGTCATAAATACTGCTATAATACCGAAACTTCCACTCTCCGTTTAACAACTGAAAACGATCCGATCTTTCCCGATACTCCACCAGATCATTCATACGAACTGATGCCGGAATGTAATATGCCCTCGCCGGCATTGTCTTATCGTGCATAACATTCAAATCTTCATAAAAGCGTGGTACAATCATTGCAAAAACCTCCTTTGACATATATTTTTTTATTCACTACAATAAGTAGTCAATAAAATCCCGTCTGTTGTCATTATCTTCCGTCCTTGTATTACCTTGAAACTATCATACATTTTTATGGAAAAAGTGTCTATAAACAGAAATAGACAAAATATGCACAAAATGATACACTAAAGTGAATGCAGTTTTAGTTGTATCCCAATATTGACTGCTTGCAGTCAAATATTGGGATACGGCTAAAACTATATGAGCGCAGCTCTCACCGAAAAACCGCAGGTTTTGAGGTGGCATTCACTTTATAACTCCAGCTCATCATGAACTGCTTGCAGTCAGATATTCCACTTTCCAAAGGAGGATTCATAATGTATATAAATTCCGGTTATCACAACCACTCCCTTATAGACTTCAAAGACAAAAGCCGGCCACTTATTGTAGGAAGCTGTGGCACCTATCGTCTATCCTCACACCAAAAGCTTCCCACTTATCGTCCCAGAGGAAGACTTGACTTTCAAATCATCTATATAGCAGCCGGACGAGCGCATTTTCATTTTGACAACACAGATGACGATACTCTCGTTACAGCAGGCAACATAGTACTTTACCGCCCCAAGGAATTTCAGAAATATGAATACTATGGCATTGATAAAACAGAAGTTTACTGGGTACATTTTACCGGAAATGATGTAAAGAATATTTTAAGAAGTTATGGTTTCCCGAATGGCCAGCGCATCTTCCATGTTGGAACATCCCTGGAATATGAACGTATTTTTAAACGAATTATTTTAGAATTGCAAAGATGCCAGGATGACTACGAAGAAATGCTGGCACTATTACTGCGTCATTTACTGATCGTCTTTCACCGGGAGCTTACCCACAAACATGTACTAAAAAATGAATACCTCGATCATGAAATGGATACTGCAGCGTCCTATTTTAACGAAAACTATAACCGTGATATCAACATTGAAGAATATGCAGCTTCCAGAGGAATGAGTGTCAGTTGGTTTATTCGGAATTTCAAAAAATCTACCGGTACAACACCAATGCAGTTCATCACCTCCATCCGAATCACGAATGCCCAGATGTTATTGGAAACCACAAATTACGCCGTAAATGAAATTGCACGCATTGTCGGTTACGATAACCCACTGTATTTTAGTCGACTGTTTCATAAACTAAAAGGCTGTTCGCCATCCGAATATCGAAAGCTTTTAAAATAAAGCAACAAAAAGAGGCTCTTTATGCGACGAATCTCATTAGAACCTCTTTTAATCCTATACTGTTATTTACTTCCGTTCCATCTCCAATCATTTAATGGCTACATGACACCCTGCACCTATGCAATTATCTGGATAAAAAACAGGGGTTACCGTATAGAAACGCAATCACGTTTGCCTACCCTGCGATTTCATAGTTTTATTTACACGTGTTCCCCTGCCACAATAAAAGCGTCTGTGGCGGGAACCCGGTAAAAAAATATGAAATCTCGGTCGGCTACACTATCGATTGCTTATTCTATGCGGTAACCCCGTTATTTGTTGTTATTTGTTGTTCTTTGTTATTGGCTACTTGTTATTTATTCTGTATCATCTATTTACTTCTCTTCTTCCTCCGACTTCCAATGTAGCCTGTGCAGATTTCCGGACTGCTCCATGCTCTCAAAATTATTCTGGCGGAGTGCTTCGTAAAGCACGATCGCTACAGAATTGGAGAGATTCAGCGAACGGATCTGTGGCAGCATCGGAATACGGATACAGGTCGGCTCATACTCGACCAGTATTTCTTCCGGAATCCCCGCACTTTCCTTTCCGAACATGATGAAATCATCCGGTCCGAAAGAAACGTCCGTATAACTGTGCTTTGCCTTCGTTGTCGCCATCCAGATCTTAGCGCCCGGATGCTTTTCTTTGAATTCCTCAAAATTCACATATCTTGTCACATCCAGATGCTCCCAGTAATCCATACCGGCGCGTTTGATCTCTTTTTCATTTAGGCGGAAGCCCAAAGGTTCGATCAGATGCAGGCTTGTTCCTGTTGCAACACAGGTTCTTCCGATATTTCCCGTATTTGCCGGTATTTCCGGCTGATGTAATATAATATGCATAGTTGTTCCTTTTCCATCTATGATTATTTCTGACGGAGTCTTGTAATGAATTCCTGAATTCTTCCGATTGCCAGCTTCAGATCTTCCAGCGAATAAGCATAAGAAATACGCAGGAAACCTTCGCCGCAGTCGCCAAATGCCGTGCCCGGAACAACTGCAACCTTTTCCTCCTGCAGAAGACGCGTTGCAAATTCCTCGCTCGTCATACCGAATTCTTTAATGCATGGGAATACATAAAATGCACCAAACGGCTCAAAGCATTCCAGCCCCATTTCTTTAAATGCATGCATCAGATATCTTCTTCTCTGGTTGTATGCTTCACGCATCGTAAGTACATCTTCTTCTCCGTTTTTCAATGCTTCTACAGCTGCATACTGGCTTGTGGTCGGTGCACACATGATCGCAAACTGATGGATCTTTGTCATCTGCCGGATGATTGCTGCAGGACCTGTCGCATACCCCAGTCTCCAGCCTGTCATGGCAAATGCCTTAGAAAAACCATTGATCAGGATCGTTCTTTCCTTCATGCCCGGCAGACAGACAATGGATACATGCTCACCGTTATAATTCAGCTCTGAATAGATCTCATCGGAGATCACGAACAGATCATGCTTTTCAATGACCTCTGCGATCGCTTCAAGATCTTTCCGTTCCATGATCGCACCTGTCGGATTGTTTGGGAAAGGCAGGATCAGTATCTTGCTGTTTTCTGTGATCGCTGCTTCCAGCTCCTCTGCAGTCAGACGGAACTCGTTTTCATGCTTCAGCTCTATGATGACCGGTTTTGCTCCGGCTAAGATCGCACACGGTTCGTAGGATACGTAGCTTGGCTGTGGAATCAGCACTTCTTCGCCTTTTCCCGGATTGATCATGGCACGAAGTCCGATATCAATTGCTTCGGAACCACCGACCGTGATCAGCACTTCGTGATCAGCGTCATAAGTTACGCCCAGCTTACGATTTAAGTAATTGCAGATCTCCTGTCTGAGCTCTTTCAGACCTGCATTTGATGTATAAAACGTTCTTCCCTTTTCCAGAGAATAAATACCCTCATCACGGATATGCCACGGTGTATCAAAATCAGGCTCACCTACACCAAGTGAAATAGCATCCGGCATTTCAGCCACCAGATCGAAAAACTTCCGGATACCGGATGGTTTCAAAGAAACAACCTGCTCAGCTAACGGATTTCTCATGGTGTCACCTTAATCCTTTCATCTTCATATTTCTTTGTCAGGATCGTACCGTGATCCTTGTATTTCTTCAGGATAAAGTGTGTTGCTGTGCTCAGTACGGAATCCAGTGTGGAAAGCTTATCTGATACAAACTTGGATACTTCCTTTAAAGTACGGCCTTCCAGTGTCACAAGCAGATCATAGCCGCCGGAGATCAGATAAACGGAATTTACTTCCGGATATTTGTAAATACGTTCTGCGATATTGTCAAAGCCCTGTCCTCTCTGTGGTGTCACACGTACCTCGATCAGAGCGGATACCTTTTCGATATTGGTCTTCTCCCAGTCGATCAGTGTATGATAACCACAGATAATACCTTCCTCTTCCATTCTTTTCAGCTCGTTAGCAACCTCGATCTCAGGCTCGCCCATGATAACTGCCAGCTCATGCAGATCAATACGGCTGTTTTTTTCAATTATAGATAAAATTCTTTCTCTCATTTTTACTCTCCCTTACTTGTCATTTTTGCAGTATAATTTAATATTTTTCTGATCTGATCCGGTTTGGGCAGATCCAGATAGCGAATCTCCTCTCCGTTTTGAATGATCCTGTCATTTCCGTCCGTCGTCTGTCCGATCACCGCCGCAGGAATGCCAATTGCTGCCAGCTCCTCGCAAAGCTGCTGTCCCTGCTTTGCAAACAGAAGTGCCGATCCGGATGATAAGATCTCGTATGGATTCAGGTCATAATAGTTGCAGATTTCCACAACGGTCTGATCCATCGGAATTTTCATCAGATCTATATGAAGTCCAACGCCTGCTCTTTCTGCCAGTTCCCAGAGGGAAGCGAAAATACCGCCTTCTCTGACCGCCTGCATAAAGGAAACGCTGGACTTACCGGCGGTTGCAGCCTCCGGAAGGATAGAAAGATACTTCTCGAAGCCTTTCGCCTTTTCTACCATGACCTTCGGAAAACGTGCAAGCAGCTGCGCTTCTTTCTCCTGTGCCAGAAGCGCCGCCGCTTCCATTCCGATATATTTGGTTACAACAATATCCAGTCCCGCTGCCTTTTTCTCCGCCGGGGCAGCGCCTGTTCCGGTCGCTGTAACGCTCAAAACAGGAGTGGATACCGCATCTGAAACTTCTGTATGACCACCCAGGATCTGCAGATTCTCCTGCATGCAGACATCCTGCGCCGCTTCCATCATGGTTTTCAGTCTGATCTCCCGCATGCGCTCCGGGATAGAAATGCCCAGCAGAATATTCTGCGGTGTATATCCCTCCGCCGCCAGTGCATTGACCGCCGCATAAATGCCATGGCGCATCAATACATCTCCCGCTACAGGCAGCGAAATCGTCTGCATTTTATATGCCAAAAAGGCGCAGTCTGATCCTGTCACTGCGCCATTTGCTTTTTTCTCAGTATGCGATTGGATTGGTTTTAAAACAGAACGCTTTAAGACATTCTCTGCGATCTTTCCCTGTTTCAATACTGTCCACCTGCCACGTTTTCAACAATTTTTACTGTGCCTGCTGTTGTGCCTGCTCAATTGCAGCCTGCTGTGCTGCGATTGCTTCCTGCTGCTGACGGATCGCTTCCTGCTGCGCCTGCTGTGCTGCAAGAGCTGCTGCCTGTGCAGGATCATTGTAAGTACCTGCATTGATCGCTGCTGCTGTTGCCCTGCACTGATCGATGCTTCCTGTTGCGATCGCTGCGTTAATTGCCGCCGCTGCTGCAGGATTTGCTGTCGCGGTTCCGACTGTTGCGGTACGTGGTGTTGCTGCGTATGTACTCTTGTTGACCTGTGTACGGCTTTCTTCCTCACCATCCACGGTAACAACCTTCCAAAGCTCTGCAACATAGCCTGTATGTGCGGACTGTACACTGACGGAACCTGCTGCCATAGCACCGTCTGCTATGACTTTTTCTCCTGTCGGCTCTGTCTTGCTGATAACCTTACTCTCATATCTGACCTTGCGATTAGACGGTCTTGTCTCCTGACCGTAGATCGTAAATGTAATATGCTTATCGGATGTGGTATATCCTTCGATATATACCGGGCAATCCAGATTGTTTGTAAATTTCAGATCCTTTGCGGTTCCTGAGATCGCTGCATCTGCGGACGGATCCACATAATTAACGATCATGGAATGATTGAAACGCTCTGTCACGTCAAGCTCTGCTAAAAGGATAGCATTATATAAAGTCGTGGATACCTGACAGATACCACCGCCTAAGGACTCTACAACCATACCATTGCTGTAAGAGCCTGCCATATAATAGCCGTTTGCCTCTGTGAACGGGCTGACTGTTTCATAGGCGGAAAAGCTGTCTCCCGGATATAACAAAGTACCGTTGATCTTGCTGCAGCCGTTCTTTACGTTACCGCTTCTGTTGGCACCGGATGTAGAATAACTTGTTGTAAAGGTACCAAGCACATCCTTGACCTTGGAAAGCTCCTCCTCCGTACCACGCGGCTGTGTTGTCTCCGCTACCAGATCAATGGAAGCTGCTTCCTTATCCCAGTCATCTGACAGATAAGACTCGATCGCATCCACGGATTCATTTACATTGATCTCAACGCCGGTCTGTCCCGGCTCATATACGAAAGCACCGTTTTCTCTTTTTAAAGTGCCATCCACCGCTTCTACATTATACTGCAGACATTTTTCCTCGATAACGGATCTGACTGCTGCCTCATCAAAAGAAATAGAAAGCGGAAAGATCTCGTTCTGATGTTCCAGATCCTTCAGTGCTTTATAACGCTGCACGATATTTCCTGCTTTTCCAAGCTCTCCTGCCTCATCAACGACTTCCTTGTTATCCCATTCGATCCCAAGCTCCTCAGCCGTTACGGTAACGGTATTGCCGTTTAAGGCATTTAAAGTGATCTCTTTCTCCTTCAGTCCGTCCACATAGGAATTGACTGCATCTTCAGCTTCCAGCGTTGTCATACCGGAAACATCGATATCACCGATGAATACGCCGTTTTCAATCGTATTAAAGGTTCCTGCTGCCTCTGCATCCATACCTGTCATAACAAGCGCGGCCAGTATGACTGCAGGCAGTATGCTGATAAATTTTTTCATAACTTTTCTCCTAGAAAATACCCACTGCCGAAATAGCGAGCGGTACGACCATTGCAAGCACCAAAATGACAACAATAATAGTTGCTACAATGCGCCTTTTTTTGCTATTATTAAACATAGAATTTCACCTCATCTTTACGAAAGGATATTATAAATGAACTTAATTGTTTTTGCAAGTTTTATCATTTTTGTACTCTGGCTTACCGTAAACCTCAAAAAGACGGAAAAAACCAATCAACAGATCGAAGAAGAATTCTGGGAACGGGAAACAAAGGCAAATTCTGTCAGGAAGAAAAGTCTGGATCATCTTCCTTATATTACCTTTGATTTTGATGCGCTTCCAACTGCCGACTCCTTTTCGGAAAGCGGTGCCCAGGTTCCGGAAAGTCTGGAAATTTTACAAAATCTCCGTGACAAGAAGATGCTGAACCTGAACGGGATCTCCAACACCGATCTGAAGCTGAAATACGGAGCGCCCAATATCACGCGCCTGTCCGAATATGAGGAAAACTTTACCATCTTTTCCATTCACATCGTCAGACTTGCGCAGGCACTTTACGACATAGGGCGAAAATCCGAAGCAAAAACACTTTTGGAAAAGACGATCGTGACCGGAACGGATATCAGCGAACACTATCTGCTGCTTGCCCGGCTCTATCTGGAGGAAGGAAAGCCCGGTAAGATCAATGATCTCATCCTGCTCGCCGAAAAGCTTCCCACCATGATGAAGGATACGATCCTCACTCGTCTGAAGGAGCTTTTATAACGCCGCTTCGGATCTGGTCCGCCAGACGGCTCGCCTCGTTTTTGGTAAGCTGCGAAAGATCTCTGTCGCAGGGGATTCCCCGTTCTTCCAAGAGGCGCCGGATCTGCTCGATCTGCTTTGGCATGACAGGCACTTCTCTTTTGATCTGATAATGCAGCGGAAAGGGTATAAAAGCCGAAGGCGTCCCCTCTTCATAAAGATCCCACAGCTTTTCATATAGTAAAAAGGTCGCCTGCGCGTCCGCAAATGCCCTGTGCGGCTCATGTGGGATCTGAAAATAGGCAGTCAGTGCAGAAAGCGCTTTTTTCTGCTCTGCAGGCAGAAACCGTCTTGCAATTTTCAGCGTATCCAGTCCGTTTCGCTCAAAAGCAAAGCCCTTTGGCTGTTCATTGACAAGTGCCTTTTTCAGAAAGGCATAATCCGATATAATGCTGTGTCCCAGAAGCACATGCTCTCCCAAAAACGCCAGCAGCTTCTCTGCAATGTCCGCAAAGACCGGCGCATACTCCAGCATTTCATCCGTAATCCCCGTGATCTCCGTCGTCTGCGGCAAAAGCTTTCTGCCCGGACTGACAAATGTTGAGAAGGTATCCAGGATTTCTCCGTCTTCGACCAGAAGGGCTCCTATTTCTATGATCTTATCTGTTCTCGGGTTCAGACCTGTTGTTTCCAGATCCAGAACCACCGCTTTTCCTCTACTCATGCTTTTCCCTGCAAAATTCCTGTAAAAAGCATTCCTCACACTTTGGGCTTCTTGCAAAGCAGATCTGTCTGCCAAATGTGATGATCTGGATATTGAATAAGATCCAGTGATCCTTCGGCAGAACCTTCTCCAGATCATGTTCGATCTTTTCAGGATCTGTCTCCTTTGTCAGTCCCAGTCTGTTTGAAATGCGTTTTACATGTGTATCCACAACAATGCTCGGCTCATGATAAATATTGCCGCGGATCACATTGGCTGTCTTTCTGCCCACGCCCGGAAGAGACGTCAGCTCCTCGATACTGCGCGGTACTTCCCCGTGGAATTCGTATACAAGCTTTCTACAGCAGCCTATGATATTTCTTGCCTTATTATGATAAAAACCGGTGGATTTGATATCCTGCTCCAGTTCATCCACATCTGCCCCGGCAAAAGCCTCAATCGTCGGATATTTCCGGAACAGATCCTTTGTCACGATATTGACGCGGGCATCCGTACACTGTGCGCTTAAGATCGTCGCGATCAGAAGCTGCCATGCGCTGTCATGCTCCAGATAACATTTGTATTCGGTTGTGTACACCTCATCCAGTCTTCGTAAAATTTCTTTTGTCCGCTTTGCAACCATCTACTCTGCCTCCGAAAGAGCCGTCACATCGATCACGGAAACTTCGCCCGTGAGTGGACTCTTCTTTGTATAATCGTACAGGAAAAAGGATTCCTGTTCTCGTTTTTTCCCTGTTGTCAGGTCATAAAAATATGGTTCTATATGTGTCATCCTTGCGATCGTCCTTGCATCACAGCCCACATAGCTCTCCGAAAGCTGCCCCGGCTCCTTCGCTGCCCGCTGGCAGATCCTGCGGATCTCTTCCTTATATAAGACGGGATCTTTTGCAAATGCAGGTCTTGTCTTGCAGTTTTCACGCAGATACAGATCCTGCGTCAGTGCTTCCCGGAACAGCTCCGTTGGCAACCCCTTTTCTCTGATAAAGTCATACAATACCTGATACCGGTAGCTTCTCGCCGGTGCTTTCAAAAAATAGCCCTGTCCGGCAAAATAAGCCGCAAGCTCTTCAAAAAAAGCAAACGGAGAAGCAAACTGTGGAACAAGCAGCTTTAAGGTCGTTACAAACTGATTGCTGTTATAGTACAGCTCCACCATTTCCTCGATCTGCTTGAGCCTGCGCACTTCTTCATAACTGAGCCAGCTTGTATACAAAACCTCATAAGGCGGCTCGTCCAGATAGACAAGTCCGTATTTTTCACAGTTGTCATGCATTTTAGAGCCCTTCAGCACCTTTAAAAAGCCAAGCTGCAGCTGTTCAGGCTCCATGGCATACACATCGTCAAAGGAATGCCCGAAGGAAGTATAGCCCTCCAATGGCAGTCCGGCGATCAGATCCAGATGAATGTGGATATTATGCCCTACGTGGATCTTTTGCACGATCTGCCTGAGAAGCCCGACATCCATATGCCTGTCGATCTCCCGTATCGTTTCCTCATTGGTAGACTGTACGCCGATCTCAAGCTGCACAGCACCCGGTCTGAACTGATTCAAAAGCCGGATCTGCTCCTCATCCAGAATATCGGCGGCGATCTCAAAATGGAAATTGGTGATGCCATTGTCATGCGTAAGCAGATATTCCCAGATCTCCATGGCATGTTTTTTATTACAGTTAAAGGTACGGTCTACGAATTTTACCTGTGCCACCTTCCGATCAAGGAAAAACTGCAGTTCACGCTTCACAATGGAAAGATCCCGCAACCTGACCTTCTTATCGATGGAAGACAGGCAGTAGCTGCAGCGGAACGGACAGCCGCGGCTCGACTCATAATACAGGATCTTGTTTTCAAACTTTTTCAGATCATCATATAAAAAAGGGATCACAGATAAATCTGTCAGCACGCGTGGTCCGGTCAGTATGACCTTTCCGTTCTTCCTGATAGCAAGCCCCGCAATCCGGGAAAGTGCCTCTTCGTCGCTCTCACCGCTTCTGTAATGCTGTGCAAGCTCTAAGAAGGTCTGCTCGCCTTCCCCCAGCATAATACCGGTAAGCTGCGGATATTCTTCCATCACCTTTTCCGCATCAAAGGATACTTCAGGTCCGCCCAGCCAGATCTGTACCTGTGGCAGGAGCTTCTTCAGCTCCCTGACAAGCTTTTCAATATACGGAATATTCCAGATATAGCAGGAAAAGCCGATCACATCCGGTTTCTGTTCATACAGATCCGCCAGTACATCTTCCATCTGCTGGTTGATCGTATATTCTGCCACAAATATCTGCTCTTTCAGCGTCGGATCCTCCTGACAGGCATACGCCTGCAGGGAATACACCGCCGGATTTGAATGAATATACTTTGCATTAACTGCTGTCAGTAAAAATCGCATGTCTGCCTCTCTTATAAGAACTTCTCAATTTCTTCTTTTGTCGGAAGCGCCGGAATTCCGCCCATCTTCTGTACACAAAGACCGCCTGCTGCATTTCCGTATGCAAGCGCTGTTCTTACCATATCCTCCGTCACTTCTTCCGGCTTTGCGACGCCAAACATCAGCATACGGGATAAAAAGCCACCCCAGAACGCATCGCCTGCGCCTGTCGCATCAACTGCATTTACCTTCCTGCCTGCTGCGACATCACTGTTTCCATGAAAGAAATAGCGAGCTCCCTTACTGCCAAGTGTTTCTATTAAAACGGTGATCCCGTGCTCTTTCATAAAGGCTTCGATATTGTCCTCTCCGCCTACAAAGTAAAGCTCTTCGTCCGAAATCTTCATAAAATCAATATAAGGCAGAAGCTTTTCCACCTCCTGCTTGCAGCGGTCCCTGTCATGCCAGATCATATCTCTGTAGTTGACATCAAAGCTGACCAGCTTTCCATGCTTCTTTGCGAGCGACAGTGCATATCCGATCGCTTCCCTGCTCGGATCATCGGAAAGAGAAACGCTGCCCGCATGGAGCATTCTGCAATCTGCGATATCCGCTTCCTTCACATCTTCTTTGGAGAGCAGGATATCTGCACCCGGTTTTCTGGCAAACGTAAAAGATCTTTCGCCGCCTTCATATAAGGTAACAAATGCCAGTGTTGTGATCGCTTTATCTGTCAGATCGGGACAGAGCATCTTCACATGATCTTCTTCCAGTACTCCCTGCAGCTTCTTTCCAAAATCATCATTGCCCAAAATACCGAGAAATGCTGTGTCAAGTCCGTTTCTCGCCGTTGCGATCGCTACATTCGCAGGCGCTCCGCCCGGATTTGCCTTATAAGTTCCCTGCTGCTGCATCGGTGTAAAATCAATCAACATTTCTCCCGCACAAATAATATCCATCGGTTACCTCCTCTTATTGTATTTTCATCTGCTTTACCACTTAGTATAACGACAACTCATTTTTTTCACAATAGAATATTGAAAAAACTGTGAAACAATTTTATACTGTATATGATATCGTTTTCATACAGGTTTACAGCATAACATCCGGAGGTAATGATAAAGCATGAATATCAGTGACATTGCAAAAATGGCAGGTGTTTCACCTGCTGCCGTTTCACGCTATCTGAATCAGGGATATATCAGCGAGGAAAAAAAAGAAGCGATCCGCCGCGTGATCGCGCAAACAGGGTATACCCCATCGAAACAGGCACAGACGCTGCGGACAAAACGTACCAAAGTCATCGGAGTCGTGATCCCGAAGATTGATTCTGAATCTATTTCGCGCATTGTCGCCGGTATCAGCTGTGAGCTCAATGAAGCAGGCTATCAGCTTCTGCTTGCCAATACGGAAAATAATACCGATCAGGAGCTGACCTATCTCAGAACCTTCCGCCAGAATAATGTGGATGGCATCATTCTCATTGCCACCATGCTGACACCGAAGCACAAGGCTCTTTTAAAATCCCTGACCATTCCGGTTGTTGTCCTCGGACAGAAAACAGATCTTGCCTCCTGCATTTATCATGATGACTACCATGCAGCCTACGATCTGACAAAGTATCTGATCGAAAAGGGACGTACACATATCGGCTACATTGGCGTTACGCTGAAAGATATTGCCGTCGGAACAGACAGAAGAAACGGCTTTCTGGACTGTATGAAGGATCACAATCTGCCGGTTTCCGAAGAGCAGCTTGCAATCGGAGCTTTTGATATGGAAAACGGCTATGACAATGCCCGTCTGATCCGCAAAAAGAAACCTGAAACAGATGCTCTTTTATGTGCGACCGACACAATTGCAATAGGTGCCATGAAATACTTGCATGAATTTGGTGTTAAAATTCCGGAAGAGATCGCTGTGTGCGGCTTCGGAAACGGAAAAACAGCCGCCGTCGTGACCCCATCCCTGACAACGATCCATTATTATTACCGGACCAGCGGTATCGAGGGTGCAAGAATGCTGCTTGAAAAGCTGCAGGGAAAAAATGTACCGTTGAAAACGATCATGCTCGGTTATGAAATCATTGAACACGATTCCGTATAAATTTATCAGAAATTGTAAAAGCAGGCATTTGTACGTTTCTTTCCAAAACCGGAAGAAAGGCACAAATGCCTGCTTTTGATTTTATACATTTCCCTTCTCGATTATCCCCATCGAATGTATACCTAATATATGCATCAAATGCGCATTTATTACAATACCTTTTCCGCAAAACGACGCGAGTGATGCATATAACGACACGAAACAGAGAAATACTTGTCCGGTAATATCGATTTTGCTATAATAATATCATTATATTGAGAATGCAAATAGAAAAAGGGAATTTACACTTGATGCAAAAAATACTAATCGTTGAAGATGACCCGATCCAGCTTGAAATGCTTTACGAAACTGTCCATTCCAGGTATCCTGCCTGGGAGATCAAAAAAGGATCCTCTTTGGAAGCTGCGCAGGCATTTTTGCAGGAATCTGTTACAGCAAATGAATATTTCACTTTATTTTTACTGGATATCCAGCTGAGCAAAGAACCGGGAGACCGGAACGGTTTTCAGCTGGCGCAGTCCATTCGTGAGATCAGTGTATATTACAAAACACCGATCCTCTTTCTGACATCTGTCTCAGAAGAATTGTCCAGAGCATTGACACAATTTCACTGCTACAACTTTATCACAAAGCCCTATCAGAAAGAAACCGTGCTGGAACAGCTCAGACAGATGCTTTTGACCGGTTATCTGCAGGATGTACTGGACATTGCGGACACGCAGCGGATCCACCACCGTTTGCAGCCGCAGGATATCCGCTATATCGAATCCAGATCACACACTATTTTCATTTATACGGTCTATGGCTGCATCCAGACAAGAGAATACTCCCTTTCTGCCATGGCAGAGCAGCTTGGAACCTCCTTTATCCGCTGCCACCGGCGTTATCTGATCAATCCGGAGCATATCACAGGCTTTGACAGATCTACACGTTATCTGCTGGCAGACAAAGACACGATCCCTGTCAGCCAGAGCGGTATTGCTTTACTGAAAGATTACATTTAAATAAAAAGGCAGACAACTATGAACAGCATACTGATTCTTATCATTACATACATTTTAAATCCCATTCTGGAAACCTCCGCAGGGATCTGCGCGATCAAATCAATGAATCACAGATCCTTGCGGCCGACCCCCGCAGATTTCATCTTCTATCTCAGCACCATATTGGCCGTACTGCTCGTTCCTTCTGAACCGGCGATCTTTAAATGGGTATTCGGGCTTTTGTTATACCTTGTTTATACTTTTGTAACTGTCGAAGATACTGCATTAAATCGCTTTCTCCTTTTTATGCTCACACATGGCAGCATTTTTCTTTTGCAATGCATACTTCTTGGCATCATGTATTTTATATTCCGGATCGAGGCTTTCAACGGAACCGGCATCAGCCTCCTTGGCAACTTCCTGACATTTATCTCTGCTGCTGCATTTTTTCAGCTTCCGTTTGCGAAGCATCTGTTTGACTATGTAAAGCAGGCTTCTTATCTGCTTCGTATTCTGACACTGAATACATATCTTGTGATTTTGTTCTGCCTGGCTTTTTTCAAGATCTACCCTCAGCAGATCTATGAAATACTGTCCCTTGTCATTACACTGTTGACACTGCTTGCAGCGATCAATATCTGGATCCTTTACTACGACCAGCGCACCAGACTCCAGCAGCAGGAAATCGACAGCTATCAGAAAAATATGCCGATCTACGATTCTCTGATCCAGGAGATCCGGGCAGGCCAGCATGAGTACGCAAATCACCTGCAAAGTCTTGCTAATCTTTCTGTTATGTACAAGGACTATGACTCGCTTTCCAGAGCGCTGCAGTCTTATTCGCAGGAGCTTTCCAATCCGATGGCAAATTATCCGCTTCTACAGATCAACATGCCACTGCTGGCAGCTTCTCTGTACAGCATGGCAAGCCATGCGC
>ERZ1027229.635-NODE-635-length-18056-cov-12.523971_pt1 | contig 18056 bp, 9 predicted proteins | sample MGYA00519245_ERZ1027229 | MGnify/ENA primary metagenome ERZ1027229 (study PRJEB26926, sample SAMN06164466) | human gut metagenome | biome: ENVO:00009003; feature: ENVO:2100002; material: ENVO:00002003 | host: Homo sapiens | place: USA | collected 2012 ...
ACGTAAGGAGTCGTCGGCAGCGTCAGATGTGTATAAGAGACAGCTCGGAAGAGGTGTCTGCGCTCTTGCAAAAAATACCGGCAAAAACACTAATTCAACTGTTATTGTAATAGACCCTGGCCATGGTGGAAGTGATCCCGGTAAGATTTCCACCTCCGGCGTCATGGAAAAGGATGTCAACCTGAGTATTGCAATGGCTCTTAAACAGCTGTTTGAAAACAGAGGCTTTACTGTTGTCATGACCAGAACCACCGACTGCGACCTCGCCCCGGATAATTCCAAGCATCCAAAGACAGATGATCTCACAAAGAGAACTGCCCTGATGTCTAAAAGCAATGTGGCAGTCAGCATCAGTATCCATCAAAACAGCTTTGAGGACAGTTCAAGCTGCGGTCCACAGGTATTCTATTATGAAGCCTCTGATGCAGGAAAAGAGCTCGCATCCTCTGTTCTTGGAGCTTTAAACACTTCTCTTTGTGTCGCAAAGCCACGAAGCATTAAGCCCAATAAAGAATACTTTATACTTAAAAAATCCACATCCCCGACCGTAATCGTAGAATGTGGATTCTTGAGTAATCCTGCTGAGACACTTCTTCTTACTGACAAAAACTATCAGGATGACCTGGCACATGCAATATATATCGGTGTTACAGACTATCTTGCGCAATCACCCTCTGGACATTTACAATAAACTGCTGGTCCTTTACCCTGCTGTTTACCGGTATATTAGTATTTAAATACAGCAACTCCGTAAGGCGCAAGTGGATAAGCAAATGAAAATGGTCTGCCGTCACACTCTGATTTGACTGCCTTATAGTCCAGCTTCTTATATGACTGTTTTGCTGCCTTGCCTCTGCCCTTTGCAGCCTTCTTTACAGGCTCTTTTACCGTTTTTCCGGTAAACTTAGGATCCTCACTATCTAAAACGAGCTGATATGTCTTGTGCTTTGGCACTCCGACTCTGTAATCAGGTCTCTCTACCGGTGTGAAATTGATGACAAAGAGCATATTATTCTTGCCATCCTTGCTCTTTCTGATAAAGCTGAAGATGCTTCTGTCTGCATCGTTTGCATTTATCCATTCAAAGCCTTCCCAGCTTGAATCCAGCTCATACAGACAGCGGTTTCTCCTATAGAGGTGAAGCAGCTCCTTTACCCAGTTCTGGATCTTTTTATGCTCCGGATTCTCAAGCAGGTACCAGTCGAGTTCTCTTTCCTCACTCCACTCCTGCTTCTGTGCAAACTCCTGTCCCATGAAAAGAAGCTTCTTTCCACAGTGTCCCATCATAAATGCATATCCTGCCATGAGGTTCTTGAATTTATCCCCTTCTAAGCCCGGCATTTTGTTGAGCATAGAACACTTCAGATGTACCACCTCATCATGTGACAGTACCAGAATATATTTCTCACTCTCATTATAGCTCATCGCAAATGTCATCTTGTTGTGGTTATTTTTACGGAAATATGGATCCAGCTTCATATAATCAAGGAAGTCATGCATCCATCCCATGTTCCACTTGTAGCTGAAGTTCAGTCCGTCTTCCTCTACCTTGCCTGTTACCTTTGGCCATGCGGTAGACTCTTCGGCTATCATTACAGTTCCGTGATTTCTTCCAAGTATGAGTGTATTGATATGCTTGAAAAACTCTACTGCCTCGAGGTTCTTATTGCCTCCAAACTTGTTTGGCACCCACTGTCCGTCGCTCTTTCCATAGTCAAGATAAAGCATTGACGCAACTGCATCCACACGGAGTCCGTCTACGTGGTAATTTTCTATCCACATCAATGCACTTCCGATAAGGAAGTTCTTTACTTCATTCTTACCGTAGTCAAATATCTTTGTGCCCCAGTCGGGATGCTCTCCCTTTCTTGGGTCTGCATACTCATATGTGGCTGTTCCGTCGAAATTGGCAAGTCCATGCGCATCCTTTGGGAAATGTGCAGGTACCCAGTCGAGGATTACTCCGATATTATTTTTATGGCACTGATCAACAAAGTATGCAAAATCCTCAGGCTTTCCATACCTCGATGTAGGTGCATAGTAGCCTGTCACCTGATATCCCCATGAGCCATCAAACGGATACTCTGAAATACCCATAAGCTCAATATGTGTATATCCCATAGTTTTCACATAGGATACGAGTGATTTTGCAAGCTCCCTGTATGTATAAAAGCCCTCATCATCCCTGCCCGGATGTCTCATCCATGAGCCCGGATGGCACTCATATATAGCCATAGGTGAAGAATATACATCAGCATCTGACTTTGCTGCTCTCTTATCCATCCACTCTTTGTCAGTCCATGTGAAGTGCTCGATATCTGTGATGATTGACGCTGTTCCTGGACGAAGCTCTGCGTAGTTTGCGTATGGATCCGCCTTGTACAGCTTATCACCCTGTTCAGTGACTATAATAAACTTATACATCTGACCCTTTTGCGCTCCCGGTACAAAAAGCTCATACACTCCCATGGTTTCCGGCTCTACACGCTTCATCTCATGACTGGTCTCATTCCAGTCGTTAAACTCACCAAACACGTATACTTCCCTCGCATGTGGCGCCCAGACGTCAAAGCACACTCCTTTTTTTCCTTTGCGCTCAGCTAAGTGAGCACCCATCTTCTTGTAGATGTCATAGTGTGTTGCCTGACCAAACAGGTAACAATCCATTGCTGTAAAATTACACATATATATACCCCCATAAGTATTTATTTTTCCCTGAAATGATCCTCTTTGAGTACAATTCGGTCATCATCTGTATATCGCTTGGCTGTCAGAATACTTATAGCCTTCTTCAGTCCGCTGTGAGCCTCCCTGTCTATGGCCTCGTCAATTATATCCTTGACCTCTGTCAGAGTGGTAGCCTGGTCTATCCTCTCAATATTGCTGATTCTGTTATGCAATGCCAGAATAGCCATCTCATCTATCTTGTACCCAAGCTCTGCAGAGTACGATTTGGCAAACAATACGAGTTCATCATTTGTAAAAATAGGAACCGATATCTTTTCCGTGAACTTGGATGCAAAGCCCTCATCCATTGAGAGAGCCTTCTTTATACCCTTTGATGTATCCTCAAGTATATAGAGTGTTCCTGTAATATCATGCTCCATCAAAAATGATAGCTTGGCAGCTATGCTGCGGTCGATATCTCCGGCTCTTTCTATGATGAGACAGCCTCCTGTTATCTTTCTGACTACCTGCTGCACATCCTTTTTATTGAGTACGGCAGCATCAATCTTGCCCATCTTTCCTGTAAGCTGTTCACCATCTTTTTGTAATACCTTTATAAAGCTTGTAGCAAGCATTGTTTTTCCGCAACCCTGCTCTCCCTGTATAATGAGGTTGCCTGTGGATGCGTTTTCTTTCCTGTTGAAATGATCAAGTACTGCATTATATGCCTTGCAAATCTGATCCTCCATACCCTTTACCGGTATGAAATATGAAAATATAGCTTTCTGTTCGCTTGTAAGCTCTTTTATATGTTTTGTTTCTTTCAATTTCGAGTCATCTTCTTCGCTGTCTAAATCCTCCGGCAATGAAATATCCGGCATTTTTCTTGTCTTAGCCATATCCAGCTTCTTCTCCAGTCCCGGATTCTTTGCTGTCATCTTGGCTATTTCTTGCTCGATAAATGATGTCACATGATCAAAATCTCTTTTCTCAGAAACGTTTTCTTTCTCCTGTGAAGTCTCATCATCTGATGTATCATCATCGACATTTAACATATCATCTGTTATTTCAGGCATCATGGTAGTCGGCTGCGTGAATATCTCGTCTTTCTCAGACTCCTCTGCCACAATTATATCCTCCGGCTCTCCAACTGGTTCCTTGGCTTCATATGCAGCCTCTTCCGGTTCTTCCTGTGACTCCTGCACTTCGTCTATAGCCTCTTCCGGTGCTTCCTGCGACTCCTGTGCTTCGTCTATAGTATCTTCCGGTACTTCCTGCGACTCCTGTACTTCATCCACAGTCTCCTCTGCATAAAGCTCCTGCATATCAGGTTTCTGCTCTTCTTCAGGTTCCTTCACAGCAGCTTTCTGCTCTATAATATCAACCGGCACCTTCAAATACTCCTCCTCAAGAAGTTCCTTCGGAGTGACACCTGCATCCAGCTTTGGAATGACATCATTTAGTCTCTCCATGATGTCTCCTGCCTCCTGAAGTGCTCTTGCCTTAGCTGACTCAAGCTTCTGCTGCTCAGCCTCTTTAAGTGCAATTTCAGCCGCATGTCTGGTCTTTTCCCATTCTTCAAGCACATCATGTATAGACATCTGTCCTGTAATCTGATGCTCAAGCTGAGTCTTTTCACTCATGACCATAGACATCTGTCCGTCAGCGTCTTCACCCAAAAGCTCCTTGAAATTCAACTTAAGTGAACCATCTATCTCTTCATCTGTAGCGATATGCTCTGTCTCTTCCGGCTGCTGTACATACTCTTCCTGCTCCTTTTCGAGCTTAAGATAAGGAATATCCTCAACTATCTTTTTGATGGTATCCATCGTATCAGCAACTTCATTCTTGCCCTTGGCCTCAATGATCTGCTGCATACCCTTGGCAATCTCCTGCTGTAAATTTACAGTATTGAACTTCTCCTGATTTACAGTAATCTGCGGAATAGTTACGTCATCATGCACTATCTCTCCGCCCTTTACCATCTCCATGGCACCTATCTCAGTGACCTCAGCATCATCCTTTATCTCAGCCGGCTTTTCCTTCTCTGCCTTGAATCGTCTGTACTTTTCCTCCTGAGCCTTGGTAAGTGGCTGATAAAGCATCTTAAGCTCCAGCGCACGCTCCACATATGGTCCGTCTCCGAACCACAGAATGAGCTCATCGCAGGCATCTATACACTTATCGGCTTTTCCGGCCTTGTGGTATAGATATGCAAGCTCATATGCCCACTCCTCAGTGTATTCTTCATCCTTGTACTCTTCAAGAATAGTGATAAGCTCATCAAATGAAGCTCCCTGCCCTTTTTTAATGGCATATCTTAATACATACTTCATATCATCATGAGGCGCTATCTCAACAAACTCATCATAATACTCTGTAGCAGCATCATAATCACCCATCTTGATGGCGACCTCAGCCAGTCTGTATATAATCATCCTGCCGATTGGTGAACGGTCATAGGCCATTAAAAGTATGTCCCTTGCATCCTGGTATCTTTCGGCCTTCTCGTAGATTTCGCCGATTTTAACGAGTGTATTTACATTTTTAATTTTGTTCCAATTTATGCTATCTGCAATCTCTGCTGCGCTCATATAGCCCTCCTCGGCGCTTAGGGCTTTTATCTGATCCAGCTTGAGATTGTATTCGTATTTATCCACTTATTTCACCTACTCGTATTTAAGCTTATTATTTTTTGTATCTACGCCTGTTGTCTTTGTATAATCCCTTGTGTCCTCAGGAAGCTTCTTTTTCCTGAGAGCATAATTAACAACTCTTTTCACAATATAGTATATCACAGCAAAGGTCGGAACACCAAGTAACATTCCAAGAAAACCAAACATTCCTCCGCCGATTAGTATGGCAAACATAACCCAGAAGGTCGAAAGACCGGTAGATGAGCCAAGTATCTTAGGCCCTATTATATTGCCATCCACCTGCTGCAGCACGACAATAAATATCAGAAGATAAAGCGCATGCCACGGACTCTGAATTACTACTATGAGTAACGATGGAATTGCACCGATAAACGGTCCGAATACCGGAATCACATTTGTGACGCCGATAATCACTGCAACGAGCACCGATGATGGAATCCTTAAAATCAGACATCCGAAATATGCAATCACACCTATAATCAGTGAATCTATAATCTTACCGCTTATGAAGCCTCCAAAAATCTCATTTGTCTTTCTGATCGTCTCAATGATGATATTGCCTGTCTTTGGCTTGCAGACAGCATATATTATCTTTTTACTCTGTCCTGCGAGAGTCTCCTGAATACTCATCACATAGACCATCACGATTATTCCGATAATGAAATTGAGTAAACCTCTGACTACCGAAATCACACCGGTTGTAATCTGTGCAACATACTTCTGTGCCTCAGGAATTATCTTTTCTGTGGCATAATTCTCAATGTAGTCGGTTGTATTCTGTAAACATGTGCTCGCGAGCTCAGCTATTTTGCTGCCTCCGAAATTGCCGTTCTTTATCATGTTGATGAATGCCGCAACGTCATTTGGCAGTGTCTTAATAAGTCCTGATATACTTGCTATGACAGAAGGCACAATAGCCGCAATGAGGAGCGAAATAATCGCTACAAGAATAATAACCGAGCCTGTGATTGCAAGAGCTCTTGAAACCTTTCGCAGCTTGCTTTCGCTTTTCATCTTTTTGGAAAGAAGCTTTTTAAAGCATCTTTCCAGACACAGCATGACAGGATTCATCAGGTATGCAAGCACAAGTCCCATTATAATGGGCATTGCTGCCGCAAGCAGCTTGCTCCATATGCCTGCAAAGCCCTCAAATCTGTACAGTGCAAAGAAAAACAGTATACTGACTGCAAACGTGACAAATACCATGACACCTATTCTGATCAGATGTGGCCATTCCTCACGCCCCGGGTGCGAATTCTGCTTCGCACCCTTATCTGCATTTATCTCAATGTTTGATTTTTTACCAGCTTTTCTGGTTTCTTCCATCGGATTAGACTCTCCTTATTTACGGTTATAGTTGATGAGACATCCCTTTAATATTATCTCTCTTTCATCATCTGTGAGCTCACCCATCTTCAGTGTAAATGGCTTTAATTCACCATCCTTGACAACATATGCCTCAAACTCCGTCTTTGCATCCTCGATTTCCTTCTTGATTCCCGGAAGGAAGATATAGTCGAGATTGTGGAACGGAAGCTCTCCCTCATCGATGATGAATGGGAGCATTCCCCAGTTGATAAGGTTTGAACGATATCTCTTTGTGGCATACTCGTTTGCGATATTTGCCCAGCCTCCGAGTACCTTCTGGCAGCTGGCAGCCTGCTCTCTTGCTGAGCCGTCACCCGGCTTAACAGCAAAAATTGTGCTTCCGAAGCCCATATTCTCATGGCTTGCCTCAGGGAATTTTTTCTTTACTACTCCCATGATTTCAGCAACCTCAGGAACAGCCTTTCCTGCGCACTCACCACTCTCTATAGCCTTCTGGGCCTTCTGGATTTCCTTTGCTCTGCCTACATACTCAGGATCCTTTCTTGAAAGTGCGAACTCTGCAAGGCCAAGAGGGTTTGAACGATATGATGATGTCTCTCCTGAAGGAATGAGTTCATCTGTTGTAGTAACAGGATCATGAATCTCTGAAACCACCTTAAGGAGCATATTCTCCGGAAGCGCACTCATTGCCGGCCAGTCCTTAATGTTTGGTCCGAACTGGATTTCAACTGAAGGATCTGCCACTCCATGGCTGTCAAATACACGGTTCTCATATATAGTCTTGTCAAAGAAATATTTTGGCTTTGTAAAGTTGACATCAATATCCGCTGCTGATGTAAGGAAGCCCTTGTTTGCTGCTGTTGCAGCGATTGAACGTGCATCCATGAGTGCCACTGAGCTGATCTGTCCGTTCTGTACCTTAGAACCCTCTCTGTTAGGGAAGTTTCTTGTTGAATGACGGATAGAGAATGCGTTGTTGGCAGGTGTATCTCCTGCACCAAAGCAAGGTCCGCAGAAAGCAGTCTTTACGATTGCACCTGTCTCAAGAAGCTTTGCTACAGCTCCGTTTTTCACAAGCTCCATGTATATTGGAGTAGATGCCGGGTAAACACTCAGTGTAAACTCGTCTGCTCCGATTGAATGTCCGTTTAATATGTCAGCCGCATCGCAGATATTCTCAAATCCACCGCCTGCACAGCCTGCGATGATTCCCTGGTCTACATACATTTTTCCGTCTCTTACCTTACTCTTTAAATCAAGCTTCACCTTGCCGTCAAAGCTTACCTCAGCTCTCTTCTCACAGTCATCGAGAATATCCATGAGGTTTGCATTGAGCTCATCGATAGTATAGGTATTGCTTGGGTGGAATGGCATAGCTATCATTGGGCGGATCTGGCTTAAGTCAATCTCAATAAATCTGTCGTAGTAAGCCACCTCACCCGGATTAAGCTCCTTGTGGTCCTCAGCCCTACCGTGAATCTCAAAGAATTCCTTAACCTGGTCATCTGTTCTCCAGATAGAAGAAAGACATGTAGTCTCTGTTGTCATAACATCGACACCTATACGGAAGTCAACGCTCAGATTAGACACACCCGGTCCTACAAACTCCATAACTTTGTTCTTTACAAATCCGTTTCCGAATACCTCTCCGATAATTGCAAGTGCGACATCCTGTGGTCCAACGCCCTTGATTGGCTCTCCTGTCAGGTAAATGCCTACTACCTCAGGCATATCAATATCATATATCTGTTCGAGAAGCTGCTTAACAAGCTCAGGTCCACCCTCGCCGACTGCCATAGTACCAAGTGCACCATAACGTGTATGTGAATCAGAACCAAGTATCATTTTTCCGCCGCCGGCAAGCATCTCTCGTGCAAACTGATGGATAACTGCCTGATGAGGTGGTACATAGATTCCACCGTACTTCTTTGCACATGTGAGACCAAACATGTGGTCATCCTCATTGATTGTTCCACCAACTGCACAAAGGCTGTTGTGACAGTTTGTAAGTACATACGGGATAGGGAATTTCTCAAGTCCTGAAGCTCGTGCTGTCTGGATGATACCTACAAATGTAATATCATGCGATGTAAGCTTATCAAACTTAATCTGAAGCTTGTCCATATTGCCGGATGTATTGTGCTCCTTTAAAATACCGTAAGCAATTGTCTCCTGCTTAGCTGTCTGTTTATCGATGTCCATGCCAGTCTTTCTTTTGACAGCTGCCTGAGCCTCCGGTCCATCAATTATTACTTCCTTACCGTTTAAAAGGTAAGCACCATTTTCATATAATTTCACTTATTCTACCTCCGTATGTGTATTTCAAAATTCTTTTATTTACTATTATATAATATTATAGGTAATTGTGGCAATAAATAAATCACCATCTACCTTAATTTCGAATTTTCCTCCCATCAAATGGGTCAGATTCTTTGCAATCGAAAGTCCAAGTCCACTTCCTTCAGTGGTTCTCGATCTCTCTCCCCTCACAAAACGCTCTGTCAGGTCTACATTTCCGTTGCTTACTATGTCAAGCTCGTTCTTAGACACATTCTTTATTGTAAAAACTGCCTTTTTATCTGCCTTTTCAAGCTCTACATATACTCTGGTATTTTCCAGTGCATATTTTGCGGCATTAGTATACAGATTTTCAATAGAGCGGTAAAGCTGACGCCCATCCGCATATATAAATATCTGTTCTGATGGAATTTTTGTAACTATTGTCAGATTTCTCGACTCAAAGCGCTCATTGAATTCACCTCCGGTCTGGTATAAAAGCTCAACCAGATCAAGCTTTTGCATATTGAGCTTCACATTTCCCGAGGTAATCTTTGATGTCTCTACCAAATCCTCTGTAAGCTGCTTTAAGCGCTGTGACTTTTCCTCCAGCACATGTATATAGTATTTGGCATTTTCATTTTCCAGATTTTCCCTCTTAAGCAGGTCAACATAGTTGACTATTGAAGTCAGAGGTGTCTTTATATCATGTGATACGTTTGTTATTAGGTCTGCCTTTAATTTTTCATTCTTAAGACTCTCATTCACCGAGCTCATAAGACCCTGGCGTATATGGTTGACAGCCTCCGCCACCTTTTTCTGCTGCCCATGAAACTCATTGACATTGAGTGTAGTGTCAAGCGCTCCTTCCGAAATAGCTTCAAGAGCCTCCTGTATGCGCATTATCTCTTTGTTTTTTTGTGTGTGGATATCCTTTTTCTCAATAACTCTTTTCAAAAGCTCATAGCCCTTGTACATCAGGCTGTGTGTGCAAAGTATATTGCCTTTTATCTTCCTTAAAATGCTCTGGTATAAAATAATAAAAGCCAGATCAAACAAAAAAGTAAATGTGCCGGCCGTCATAATGAGTGATGCATAGTCAAAATGCTGGTTTTTTACGCCTGAAATCACTTTTCCCATAAATACCATGAGCAGTGTAAATATCACCAGCATCACATCAGAGTATACCTTGTCAATCGGTAAATAGTATATTGTGTAATCATCCTCTGATTTTCTGCCGGCCACGTTTGCCATATATGCAAGGCTCACAAAGCTGCCTACCAGGCCCGCAAGAGATATTAGTGTATATATATCAATATTTTCATGCGCATCGTGCCTGAATGCATAGCCTGTGGCAAACACTCCTGTTACCATAAGTATCATGCATAGCTGATGTAAGACTATGACCGCTGCTTTTTTTCCTATCGTATACTGCTTCATTTGTTGTCCTCTATCTTATAGCCTACTCCCCAGACCACCTTCAGATAGCGTGGCTCCTTAGGATTTATCTCTATTTTTTCCCTGATATGTCTGATGTGCACAGCAACTGTATTGTCGGCGCCTATCGCCTCCTCGTTCCATATGCTCTCATATATTTCGTTTATTGAGTAGACCTTTCCCTTGTTTTTAAGGAGTAAAAGCAGGATATTGTACTCAATCGGTGTGAGCTTTACCTCCTCGCCATCCACAGTCACCTTTTTTAAATCATCATTTACCAAAAGGCCTCCGGCTTCATAAACCTTGTCTCCGGCTGCATCATTGCTTGACAGAGTGGTATATCTGCGAAGCTGTGACTTTACTCTTGCCACAAGCTCAAGCGGATTAAAAGGCTTTGTAACATAATCATCAGCCCCCACATTGAGGCCTAAAATCTTGTCAGCATCCTCTGTCTTTGCCGAGAGAATGATTATCGGCACCCTGCTTTCCTTTCGTATCTGCAGAGTAGCTCTTATTCCGTCGAGCTTTGGCATCATGACATCTATTATCATGAGGTCTATTTTTTTATTCTTCATAATTTCAACCGCCTGTATGCCATCGTAAGCCTTCTCCACGTTATAGCCCTCCTGCATCAGGTAAATCTCAATTGCCTCAACTATTTCCTTGTCGTCATCACAAACTAATATTGTCATATTATCCTCCTTCTATGAATTTTGATTAGAAACCTTCTCCTGCCGTTAGTCAGCTATATTTTATCAGATTATCCACTTTGTTTTTCTTAAAATCTGCTTAATATTACCCACTTTTAAATATAAGCCAAAAAGCAGCCGTTCTGTTTTGAACTGCTGCTTTATATTACATAGGCGTGTTTCATTTCCCTTTATTTCCGGTGATGCTCTGCCACATTCTGTGGATGCCGGCTGTGAGCTCCTTCCCTTCCATTGTGTTGATAACAGGTGGATTGCCGGCTTTTCTGCTTATTGCCTTATAATCCTCATCAACAGACGATTTTGAGCCGGCATCCTTGGCTTCATCCTTATCATTGCCATGATTTAATCCGGCATCAGGTGTATCGTCTGCAATCTTCACTTCACCCACTACACCATCTCCCAGGTCCTCGCCCTCCGCAAGTCCCAGTTTTCTGATATAATCCATATTTACCTTGATTTCAGTCTGTCTGTTTGCATAGATGGACTTCTCTTCATTGTCAATAGTACGCTCCTCTACAGGTTTACCTGCATTTTTCTGACGTTCTATCTCCTTATTTCTGTCATCGATAATCTTAAGATACTTCTCCGTATCGGACAAATCCTGAAGCTGTCCCTTGAGCTCATACTGGTTAGTTTTAACTATCTTCTCCTGTTCTGCAATCTTATCCTTCATATTCTTGCACAGCTTTTCAAGTGACTCGTTGGTATCATTGATGATATCACGCACTCTTGAAAGCGCCTCATCCGTATAGATAACCGATGCTGCATACACATCCTCAGCCTTTCTGCTTGCATCCCAGACTATCTGATCCCCCTTCTTTCTGAACTCTCTCTCTGCGTGATTGCGACTCTGCTCAGTAAGCTCATACTCATCCTGCATTGCATATATACACTTATTCAGCTCAGCAAGTAAATCTATCATTTGCTGCTTGTTTATGATCACCCTGCTCGGCTCCGGCTTATACGGCTCCGCCTTTGAGAGCATGATATGAATTTCTCTTAGTACCTTTTCTGTTTTATCGTTCGCATTCATTTTCTATTTCCTCGGATTTAAATTAACATTATAACTATTCAGGGTGTTTCTGAATACTCACCACTTACCCATATTTTATATGAAAATCCGCTTCTCGTAAATAGCCAAATGAATAATAATGATATGAGGGTCAAAAGGTATTCTGCCCCCTCGTTTATAATTAAATCAAACCCGCTGCCGCATTTCTCAGTTCATCTGCCGCATGCTTTATCTCGGCAGCCTGCTCTTCGCTCACATTTCCGGGCTTTGTCCTTGAAATAAGCCTCTTCACATATGAAAGTGACGATTTCACACTCTTTTTCTGTGCGCTGTCCATAGCCTTTCTTTTTTCCTTGTCAGCCATGACATTTTCCACCTGTCGCACAAGCGTATCAGCCTCACTTCTTGCATCAATATAAGCCTTTCTCTGTCCGTCTGTTGCCTCATACTCCTGTGCCTCGCGGATTGCCTGCTCAATCTCAGAATCAGACAAATTAGAGCTTGCGGTAATCGTAATCTCCTGATGCTTTCCTGTGCCCAGGTCCTTTGCAGAAACCTGCACAATGCCGTTTGCATCTATATCAAACGTCACCTCTATCTGCGGCACACCTGCCGGAGCCGGCTTGATGCCCTTTAGCCTGAAGTTTCCAATCAGCTTATTGTCCCTTGCAAACTGCCTCTCACCCTGCAGTACCTTTATATCCACAGAGGTCTGGAAGCTTCCTGCAGTTGTAAAAATCTGGCTGTATCTCGTAGGAATAGTCGTATTTCTGTCAATAATTTTGGTTGAGACACCACCAACTGTCTCAATTCCGAGTGAAAGCGGTGTGACATCCATCAGTATAATCTCTGCCGCACTGCTGCCTGCGACAATTGCTCCACCGAGCTTGCCACCCTGTACTGCTGCACCGAGTGCCACGCACTCGTCAGGATTTAGGTTGTGTGAAGGCTCTTTTCCTGTAATTCTTCTGACCTCCTCAACAACAGCCGGCACACGTGTCGAGCCTCCTACCAACAGCACCATTCCAAGCTCTGCTGCACAAATCCCCGCATCTGAAAGTGCCTGATTGACAGGAATAGCAGTTCTCTCCACCAGATCCTTTGTTATCTCATTAAACTCAGCCCTTGTGAGGTTCATCTCCATGTGGACCGGCTGTCCCTTTACAGTGGTGATAAACGGCAGGTTGATAGTGGTTGAGGATGAGGATGAAAGCACCTTTTTTGCCTTCTCAGCCTCCTCCCTGACACGCTGCATAGCCGTATTATCCTTTCTCAGATCCACATTCTGCTGTCTGTAAAACTCTGTGACAAGATAATTCGTGATTCTCTCATCAAAATCATCTCCACCCAAATGATTATCACCGGCTGTGGCAAGCACCTCTATCAGATTGTCCCCTATTTCGATAACAGACACATCGAAGGTTCCTCCTCCGAGATCGTAGACAAGAATTTTCTGCTGCTGTCCATGGTCCAGTCCGTATGCGAGTGCCGCAGAGGTTGGCTCATTTATGATTCGAAGCACATTAAGCCCAGCAATCTTTCCTGCATCCTTAGTTGCCTGCCTTTGCGCATCCGAAAAATATGCAGGAACTGTGATTACGGCGTCTGTCACTGCCTCACCAATATAGTCCTCTGCATCCTTTTTCAGCTTTCTGAGAATCATAGAAGAAATCTCAGGAGCTGAATACAGCTTTCCGTCCACTTTTGCCCTGAAATCGCTTCCCATCTGTCTCTTTATTGAGAAAAATGTCCTGTCCACATTGACTGCTGCCTGCCTCTTTGCAGCCTCGCCCACCAGTCGCTCTCCATTCTTTGTAAAAGCCACTACAGACGGAGTTGTTCTCTGACCCTCGCTGTTAGTTATGACTACCGGCTGATTGTTCTCCAATACTGCCACACAGCTGTTTGTTGTTCCTAAATCTATACCTATAACCTTGCCCATTTTATGCCTCACTGTTTTTTTATTTAAGTCTCATAAATAATTGATTTTTTTGACTTACTATTTCATCCTAATACTACTTTAAGCTTGGAAAATTCACTCGTCAAGGCATGAGGCTGTTATTTCAGAGAATGTTTATACTTTTAATTTTTAATACACAACATAACAACAAAGGCACCGCCGAAGCAGTGCCTTTGTTGATTAGTTTATAGGTTGGATTAAAAAATGATAATTGAGGATTGCTTATTCACTTACTTTCTTTTTGAGTAATCCGAGTAATCCACATGCAATGAAAGATCCGATTACTAATGCAACAAGATACATTAACGGATTTCCGATTGTAGGAACTACAAAGATTCCTCCGTGAGGTGCCATGAGTGTACATCCAAATGCCATTGAAAGTCCACCTGCCACTGCTGAACCGACTACACATGCCGGAAGGACATGAAGCGGATCAGATGCTGCGAATGGGATTGCACCCTCTGTGATAAATGATAATCCCATGATAAAGTTTGTAGGTCCTGCCTTTCTCTCCTCTGCTGTGAACTTGTTCTTGAAGAAGATTGTTGCAAGAGCGATTGCGATTGGTGGAACCATACCGCCAATCATAACTGCTGCCATAATATTGTAGTTTCCGGCAGCGATTGAAGCTGTACCAAATACATAAGCGGCTTTGTTTACAGGACCACCCATATCTACTGACATCATTCCTCCGAGAAGTACTCCGAGCACTACTGCGCTTGCACCATTAAGTCCATTAAGACCATTGTTGATAGCTGTATTTAAAGCTCCGATTGGAGGCTCAACTACAAACTGCATTATAACGCCTACCAGGAATATACCAAGCAGCGGATAAAGCAGAACCGGCTTCATACCATCAAGACTCTCCGGAAGTTTAGAAAATACCTTCTTTAAGAGAAGCACAATATATCCTGCAACGAAACCTGCTACAAGTGCTCCAAGGAAGCCTGATGTACCGTTTGCTGCGATTGAACCGCCTACAAAACCAACTGCAAGACCCGGACGGTCAGCAATACTCATAGCGATAAAGCCTGCAAGAATTGGAAGCATAAATCCAAATGCTGTTCCACCGATTCCCTTAAACATTGCTGCGGCCTGTGTAATAGTACCGAAATTTGCTCTCTGGTCAGCCGGCAGTGAATTAAGGTCAACACTGAATCCATCGATAAGGAATGCGATTGCGATAAGGATACCACCACCAACTACGAATGGAAGCATATGTGAAACACCATTCATCAGGTGCTTGTAAATCTGATGTCCAACGCTCTCCTTTCCACCAACTGATGAATGTGAAGCCTCCTTTTTACCTGATGCCTTAAATACAGGAGCATCACCGGCAGCAATTCTCTTTATGAGCTCTTCTGCCTTATTGATTCCGTCAGAAACCTGACACTCAATAACCTTCTTTCCGTCAAAGCGGTCTGTAGGTACATTTGTATCACAGGCAACTATAACACCTGCAGCCTTTGCAATCTCATCATCTGTGAGCACATTTTTGGCTCCGCCTGAGCCTCTTGTCTCAACCTTTACCTGATATCCAAGCTCCTTGGCTTTTTTCTCGATAGCCTCAGCAGCCATATAAGTATGGGCAATTCCTGTAGGACAGGCTGTAACTGCAACGATAAATACATCGTCCTTCTTCACCTCAACAGGCTCTTTAGCCTTTGCCTCTTTGGCAGCCTCTTTCTCATCCTTTGCTTTTTCAGCGCTATCGATGATATTTAAAAACTCATCAACTGAACCGGCATTGATAAGAGAATTTGTAAACTGCTCGTCCATCAGCATAACTGAGAGCTTGCTAAGCACCTGAAGATGCACATTATCCTCTGTGTTTGGTGCAGCGATAAGGAAAATAATCTTTGCAGGTGTACCATCGAGTGATTCAAAGTCAACCCCATCCTTTACAACCATTGCCGCAAGACCTGCTTTAGTAACAGCATCAGACTTACAATGAGGAATTGCTATACCCATTCCAATTCCTGTTGTGCCTTCCTCCTCTCTTGCAAAAACACCCTTGCGATACTTCTCCACATCGGCTATTTTGCCACTTTTTGCCATCAAATCAATACACTGATTCAATGCTTCGGTTTTTCCGGCAGGCGTACCATTCAAATTGATACTCTCAGCTGCCAACAAATCCCTGATTGTCATACATCATTCCTCCTAATAGAATATATTAATTATTTATATCAACCTTTTTGATACCGTTTGTTTAATTGGAAGCACTGTCCCATTTATCAATAAGTGCTTCAACCTCAGGCTTTGTAGCCAGCTCCTCAGAAAATGCACTTGCACTTCCTGTACATACTCCATAAATAAATGCCTGCTTATAATCATTTGATTTGAGGTATCCGTAAACAAATCCGGCTACCATCGAATCACCTGCGCCTACAGAGTTTTTGAGCTTTCCTTTAGGAGCCTGTGCCTTAAATTCCTGTCCATCCTCGGTCACAAGCACTGCTCCGTCACCTGCCATTGAGACAAGCACGTTTCTTGCGCCCTGCTCCTGAAGCTTCTTTGCATATTTTATCACATCGTCCTTGTCTGTAATCTCAACCCCGAATATCTCACCGAGCTCATGATTGTTTGGCTTGATGAGGAATGGCTTATATGCAAGCACATTTGTGAGCAGATTTCTTGTCGCATCAACCACGATATTTATTCCACGGCCCTCAAGATGCTTCATAATATCCATATACATTGATGAAGGCATCACATCAGGAATACTTCCTGCGAGCACAAGCACATCAGACTCCTTTAAGCAGTCAAGCTTCTCATAAAGCTTTTTAATGTTGTCCTCAGTGATTACCGGTCCCTGACCATTAATCTCGGATTCCTCATTTGAGCGAAGCTTCACGTTAATACGTGAAATACCATCCTCCACCTCTATAAAATCAGTATTAACGCCTTTTTTTCCTAGAAGTCTTTTAATTTCATTTCCTGTAAAACCCGCTGTAAAACCAAGTGAAGTATTGCTCATTCCAAGATTCTTAAGAACCATGGAAACATTGATGCCCTTACCACCTGCAAAAATCTTCTCTCCAGTCGTTCTATTGACCACTCCTGTCTTAAAATCTGTTACATCAACTATATAATCTAGTGATGGATTAAAAGTAACTGTATAAATCATGTTAGACCTCCTTAATATTTTTGTATTTCTTATAGTTGTCATTACTTAGTGCATTTGTAATAATTACAGCATCTTTAAAATCAGCAAACTTGATACTTGATACCTGTGAAAACTTACTGTCATCCGCAAGAATGTATTTCTCCTTGCTATTCTCCATGGATTTCTTTTTAATCATGGCCTCCTTTATCTCCGGAGTCGTAAATCCATTCTTCACAGTAATTCCGTTGGTTCCCCAGAAGCCCTTCGTAAAATTGTATTTATCGAGCGTCACAACGGCCTCATCTCCGACAATAGCCTCAGTAGTAGACTTGAACTCGCCACCCAGAATATATACTGTATATCCCCTATCGGAAATTCTCTTGGCATTAGTCAGGGAGTTTGTAACAAAAACCACATTCTTTGCAGTAATATAATCAATCATGACTGCCGTTGTAGTACCGGCATCTATATAAACAAAATCATTATCCACAATAAGTGATGCCGCATATCTGGCAATCTGTTCCTTTTCGCTGCGATTCTGCTTAAGCCTGTTGATAACCTTCTCATCCTGAGTATGGATATTCGTATTATTTGCAATCGCACCACCATGTACCTTGGTGAGATAACCCTTCTTGTCCATTGCAACCAGATCACGCCTGATTGTTGACTCAGATATATCAAGTTCATCCATAAGCTGCTGAACAGTCACACTTCCCATCGAATCTAATATATCGAGTATTTTTTTACATCTATCTTCCGCCAGCATCTAATCACCCCTGTTTATCAAATTATTCAAAGACTTAATTTTATAAGCCATTTATTTAATGCTCATTTTCAAATTACTGTATTAAACATTTCCTGTCTCTTATACACATCTGACGCTGCCGACGACTCCTTA
>ERZ1027229.644-NODE-644-length-17903-cov-4.758292_pt1 | contig 17903 bp, 19 predicted proteins | sample MGYA00519245_ERZ1027229 | MGnify/ENA primary metagenome ERZ1027229 (study PRJEB26926, sample SAMN06164466) | human gut metagenome | biome: ENVO:00009003; feature: ENVO:2100002; material: ENVO:00002003 | host: Homo sapiens | place: USA | collected 2012 ...
TCTCCAGATCGAGCGTCGTGACCTGGAACATCTCGCCCGCGCCCTCGCAGTCGCTGGCGGTGATGATGGGGGTGTTGACGTAGACAAAGCCCTGCTCCTGGAAGAAGCGGTGGATGGCGGCAGCCGCGACAGAGCGGATGCGGAACACGGCACGGAACAGGTTGGTGCGCGGACGCAGGTGCTGCTGGGTGCGCAGGAACTCGACGGTTGCGCGCTTCTTCTGCAGCGGGTAATCCGGGGCGCTGACGCCCTCGACCTCGATGGAAGTGGCAGAAAGCTCGAAAGGCTGGGGCGCATCGGGGGTCAGCTTGACGGTGCCGGTGCAAATGAGTGCGGCCGAGACGTTTTGATGGGCGATCTCGTCGTAGTTGTCGAGCGCCTCGCGGTTCATGACGACCTGCAGGTCGCGGAAGCAGCTGCCGTCGTTGAGCTCGATAAAGCCGAAATTCTTCATGTCGCGGATCGTGCGCGCCCAGCCGCAGACGGTCAGGGTCTGGCCGCCGAAGGTCTCCGGGGATACGTAGATGCCGGCGATGTGCTGTCTTTTCATATCATCAGCCTCGTTTCCGATGGATTTTTCAAAATAACTTCTTTATTATACGCACAATGCGCGTTTTTTTCAACCGGTTCTTGCGCGCGTAAACGCAAAGCCGGCGGATTTTCCGCCGGTTTTGCGTATCTTTTCCGCCATTAAGCGATGATATGGATCGCCGCGTGGTTGTTGCGCAGCGTCACGTCCGTCGTCACGCCGCCGGCCTCGCCATCGCGCGTCCAGGCCACAGGCTCGTCAAACGTGAAGCGCAGCGTTTTGGACTGCACGAGAATGACATTCTCATTGTCATAGTTCTGGTTGAGCACGCCCGAGATGATGCGGCTCAAGTCGCCGAACTGCTTCGGGCGGCGGATGAGCAGCGTCTCAAACAGGCCGTCGCCCAGACTCACAAGATCCTTGCGCAGGCGCACCATGCCGGCCACAGAGGTCGAGTTCGACACGCCGCCGAAGATGAAGTCGCCGTCGACCGTGCCGCCGTCATACTCCACGTGCGCGCAGTAATGGTCGATGCTGTTGAGCCGGCCCATCGCCTCAAGCACATAGGCCAGGTGGCCGAGCGCCTGCTTTTCGTTCTGCGGCGTCTCATAGCTCACGGCCGTAAACGCGCCGAACGCCGCCACGTAGGTGAAAAAGCTCTGGTCGCCGAAGCTGCCGACGTCAAACGCCGTCGGCGTGCCGGTCACGATGCGCAGGGCCGCATCCGTCGCGTTTTTCGGCAGGCCGAGCGTCGAGGCCACGTCGTTGGTCGTGCCCATCGGGATGTAGCCCAGCGGGGGCGGGTTCGGCACCTGCATCAGGCCCGAGACGACCTCGCTGAGCGTGCCGTCGCCGCCGATGCAGGCCACGGTGTCATACTCCGCCGCGTGCTGTGCCGCCATCACCGTCGCGTCGCCGCGGCCCTGCGTGAAGTACACCGTCGTCAGGTATCCGCCGCTGTCGAGAATGTTCATCACCTCGCCGAAGCCGGTCTTGTAGCCGCTGCGTCCGGCCATGGGGTTGATGATCAGCATCATACGTTTTTTCATAGTCAGCCTCCTGTCAGGGTAGCAAAAAGGGCATGGCAAACTGCCATGCCCCCGAGATTCTGTGATCAGCCAAGCTCGTTCATTTTCTGAGCCATCGCAGACTTCTTGTGCGCTGCGTTGTTCTTGTGGATCAGACCCTTGCCGGCCGCGCGGTCAACAGCCTGGACAGCAACTTTATAGGTACTGACGGCTGCGTCACGGTTGCCTTCGGCAACAGCCGCATCAAACTTCTTCAGGTTGGTCTTCAGGGCGGATTTCTCAGCCTTGTTTTTCAGATTCTGCAGCTTGGACTTTTCGTCTCTCTTCATTGCGGACTTGATGTTCGGCATTTCTCAATCGCCACCTCCTCCTATAAAATTCAGTCATGGATATGACCGTGCAATGTTCTGCAAGTGTTGATGATATCATCAAACCCTGCAAATTGCAAGCCTTTTTTTCAATTTTCATTATAATTGTATCCATTTGTGGCAACGCTTCCTGTGAGCCACAAGATGTGGCGTCAGAAAGGAGCCTGTTATGCCGAATTTCCCCCGCACCGACCTCGCTGTCGAGGCAGAAGCCATCCACCGCAGCGCCGCCGCAGTGACGGAGCTGCCCGGCGTGCGCGCCGAGGAGACCGAGCGCCGCGGCTTCGCCGTGACCGAGGTGCACGTGCTCGACGTCGCTGGCGAAAATGCATTATGTAAACCAATTGGTGACTACTACACCCTTGCGCTCGACCCATTGCTGCGGCGCGAGGACGACGCATTTGAAAACGCGGCGCAGACGCTCGCCGAGCTGCTGCGCGGCGTGCTGCCGCTGATGCCGGGCGCGTCCGTACTCGTCGTCGGCCTCGGCAACCGGGCGATCACGCCCGACGCCGTCGGCCCTGATGCGATTGACAGCATCATGGTCACGCGGCACCTGCGCGAGCAGCTCCCGGAGCATTTTGGGCAGTTCCGGTCCGTGGCCGCGCTCGTGCCCGGCGTGCTCGGCACAACGGGCGTGGAATCCGCCGATATGATCCGCGCACTCGCAGACCGCCTGCACCCGGACGCCATCATCGCCGTAGACGCACTCGCCTGCGCACAGCTTGACCGGCTCGGCCGTACCGTTCAGCTCACGGACACCGGCATCACGCCCGGCAGCGGCGTCGGCAATGACCGCACCGGTCTGAGCCGCGATACGCTCGGCATCCCGGTCGCAGCCATCGGTCTGCCGACCGTGATCGACGCGGGCGGCTTTTCGGACGACCCCCGCGCGGCGCAGATGTTCGTCACTCCGCGTGATATTGACGCAGTGGTGCGGGATGCGGCAAAGCTCATCGGCTACGGCATCAATCTCGCGCTGCACGACGGGCTGACCATCGGCGACGTGGACATGTTTTTGTCCTGAGGCAATGTTTCACGTGAAACACACCTGCCGCGTTTCGCATTGTTTCACGTGAAACAGCACAAAAATTTGCCGCGGGGGGCCCCAGACAGTTGAAAACGCGGCCGCGCGCTGGTATAATAGCGGCAAACACAATTCAGGGAGGCAAACCATGGGCAAAATCATTGCCGTCGCCAACCAGAAAGGCGGAGTCGGCAAGACGACCACGTGTGTGAATCTGACCTGTGCGCTCAAAAAGCGCGGGCGGCGCGTGCTCCTCGTCGACTGCGACCCACAGGGCAACAGCACCTCCGGCATGGGCGTGGACAAAACCGCGACGCCCAATTGCTACGACATGCTGATGAACGGCGCGGCCGCCGCTGACTGCATCCGCAGCACAAAATACGGCGATGTGCTGCCGGCAAATATGAATCTCTCCGGCTGCTCCGTGGAGCTTGTGAGCTCCGAGCAGCGGGAATACATCATGAAAACTGCGCTCGCCGCGGTACAGGGCGATTACGACTTCATCCTCATCGACTGCCCGCCGTCGCTCGAGCTGCTGACGATCAACGCGCTCGTCGCGGCCGACAGCGTGCTTATCCCGGTGCAGTGCGAATACTACGCGCTTGAGGGCATTGCCGACCTCATGCGCAGCATCAAAATGTGCAACAAGCGCCTGAACCCGGAGCTGACGGTGCAGGGCATCGTCATGACCATGTACGACGGCCGCACCAAGCTGTCCGACCAGGTCGTGAACGAGGTGCGCAAGTTCTTCGGCAAAAAGGTCTATAAGACCATGATCCCGCGCAACGTGCGCCTGTCCGAGGCGCCGAGCCACCGCAAACCCGCCATCGCCTATGACAAAGAGTCCAAGGGCGCGCGGGCATACCTGCATCTGGCAGGTGAGCTCATCAAGCGCGAGGAAAAGGCGGCGAAAGCGGCGCAGGAAACAGCGGCTGCCGCTACGGAGGTGAAACATGGGTAAAGACGGAAAGAAGGGCCTCGGCATGGGCCTCGGCGCGCTCTTCGGTGAGGAATATCCGTCCCCGCAGCCGGAGCGTGAGGAGACAGCGCCTGATTTATTGCCGATCGAAAAGATCGAGCCGCGCGCCGACCAGCCGCGCAAGCGCTTTGACCCCGAAGCGCTGGAAATGCTCGCGGAGTCCATCCGCACCTACGGGCTCATCCAGCCGATCACTGTCCGGCCGCTTGACAGCGGATTTTATCAGATCATCGCGGGCGAGCGCCGCTGGCGCGCCAGCCGCATGGCTGGTCTCAAGGAAGTACCGGTGCGCATCCTGACGGCAGACGAGCAGCGCGCCATGGAGATGGCGCTGGTCGAAAACCTTCAGCGAGAGGATCTGAACCCTATTGAGGAGGCCAAAGGCTACCGAGCCCTGCAGGATGTCTACGGCATGACGCAGGATGATGTGGCGCAGAGCGTGGGCAAATCACGCCCCGCCGTCGCCAACGCGACACGGCTGCTGGCTTTATCTGAGCCGGTATTAAAGCTCGTCGAGGACGGCACACTGTCCGCTGGGCACGCGCGTGCGCTCCTACCGCTCGGCGACCCGGAAATGCAGCTCGCCGCGGCGAAAACGGTGATCGAAAAGGGCCTGTCTGTGCGCCGGGCGGAGGCGCTGGCCGCACAGCTGCTCAAAGATACGCAGGAAAAACCGGCGAAAAAGCCCGCCGGTGTGGATTATCTGGGCGAATGCGCGCGGCATCTTGAGCAAGTACTCGGCCGCAAGGTGCGCATGACGCAGGGCCGCAAGACCGGGCGCATCGAACTCGAATACTACGACGCGGACGACCGCGAGGCGCTGCTGCAGGCGCTCGAGGCCATCGGCCGCAGGAACTGATATACATAGAATGTAGAGGAGACAGAGACACCATGATTGACATTCGATTGATCCGCGAAAACCCCGATCTGGTTCGGGAAAACATCCGCAAAAAGTTTCAGGACGCCAAGCTCCCGCTCGTCGACGAAGTGATCGAGCTTGACAAGGCCAACCGCGCCGCAATCAACGAGGCGTCGAACCTGCGCGCAGAGCGCAACGCCCTGTCGAAAAAGATCGGCATGCTCATGGGCCAGGCGAAAAAGGACCCATCCAAACTTGAGGAGGCCGAGGCAGTCAAGGCGCAGGTCACCGCGCAGGCGGCGCGTCTGGCCGAGCTCGAAAAGCAGGAGGAAGAGCTCGAGGCGAAAATTCACAAGATCATGCTCACCATCCCGCAGATCATCGACCCCAGCGTGCCGCTCGGCCCGGACGACAGCTGCAACGTGGAGGTGCAGCGCTTCGGCGAGGCCATCGTGCCGGATTTCCCGATCCCGTACCACACGGAGATCATGGAGCGCTTTGACGGCATCGATCTCGACGCCGCGCGCCGTGTCTCCGGCAACGGATTTTACTATCTCATGGGCGATATTGCCCGCCTGCACGAGGCAGTGCTGGCCTACGCGCGCGATTTCATGATCGGCAAGGGCTTTACTTACTGCATCCCGCCGTTCATGATCCACGGCAATGTGGTCGAGGGCGTCATGAGCCAAACGGACATGGACGCCATGATGTACAAGATCGAGGGTGAGGACCTCTACCTCATCGGCACGAGCGAACACTCCATGATCGGCCGCTACATCGACCAGATCCTCACCGAGGACCAGCTGCCGCAGACAATGACGTCCTACTCGCCCTGCTTCCGCAAGGAAAAAGGCGCGCACGGCATTGAAGAGCGCGGCGTGTACCGCATCCACCAGTTTGAAAAGCAGGAGATGATCGTCGTCTGCCGCCCGGAGGAGAGCATGGACTGGTACGAGAAGCTCTGGCGCTACTCCGTTGAGCTCTTCCGCAGCCTGGACATCCCGGTACGCCAGCTCGAGTGCTGCTCCGGTGACCTCGCCGACCTGAAGGTCAAGTCCTGCGACATTGAGGCCTGGAGCCCGCGCCAGCAGAAATACTTTGAGGTGTGCTCCTGCTCGAACCTCGGCGATGCGCAGGCCCGCCGTCTGCACATCCGCATTAAGGGCAAGGACGGCAAGAATTATCTCGCCCACACACTCAATAACACCTGCGTCGCCCCGCCGCGCATGCTCATCGCGCTCCTCGAGAACAATCTGCAGCCCGACGGCAGCGTCGTCATTCCCGAGGCGCTGCGCGCGTACATGGGCGGCACGGAAGTCCTCGTGCCCAAGCACTGAAAACACAGAGAAAACAGGGGAGGCAGCATCATGAAAAAGCCCGGTTGGCTCGACGAATTCAAGGTTTTCATCTCGCGCGGCAACGTCATTGACCTGGCCGTCGGCGTCGTAGTCGGCGGCGCGTTCACGGCCATCGTCACCGCGCTCGTCAACGACATCATCAATCCGCTCATCTCGCTCATCATCGGCGGGCTGGACTTCTCCGGCGTGACCGTCGGCGTGTTCCCGATCGGCGATCTGATCATGTCCATCATCAACTTCCTGTGTATTTCATTCGTCGTGTTCTGGATGGTGAAGATCATCAACCGCTTCAACCGCAAGAAAGAAAAAGAGCCCGAGCCGGAAGCCCCGGCCAAGCCCACCACGGATGAGCTGCTGGCAGACATCCTCGCCGAGCTCAAGCTGCAAAATGGCCGCGCCGAGGCAGTTGAGACACTGGACGTCTCAGAAAAGGAAGAATCTTCTGTTTCCGAGCGCTAAAATAACACTTGACAACCCAAGGCTCATATGTTATAGTATATGAGCCTTGAGGGGTCAATTTCATATCGCGGAGTGGAGCAGTTCGGTAGCTCGTCGGGCTCATAACCCGGAGGTCGCAGGTTCAAATCCTGTCTCCGCAACCAAATCTGTTACCGTTGTTGATACAATATCAGCAACGGTAATTTTTTATTTTCCTCTTGTTTTAGGTGCTTACCGCATGAAAATGGGTGTTTTCCGATCATTTTCGGCTTTGACCGGCTGCACCGCTCCATCCGCCGCAGCTGGTTGTTCTCCAAAGCATGGCTTTGCAGAAATTGCAATCGTTATAAGATATAAACGATAAATGATTACTTTCTATATACATAGAACCGTCCATGGCCGGGTGCATCCCTGGCTGCGGACGGCTTTTCACTGATTCCCACGGGACAAAAGGGACAAAAAGGACAGAACCGAACCGATATCATTCTTACTGATTTGGTCCTGCTTCTTATATATAAATACTGGATTTTTTGCATCGAGTGCAGTATAATTTTAATAATGTCATTCGGGAGGAATTGCCATGCCTCGTATCTCAACGAAAGAAAATAAAAACATATATCAGACTACCAGGGAAGAACTTGTGCTTTCCCGTGAGGCAGCCAGTGAGCTGATGGAAACCATTTCTCCGGAAAGACTGGTTCGCATTGAGGGTGATTCATATTTGCCGCACCCGGAAGAAGTGCTGGAGATGGCAAAAGGCTATAAAAAACCGGCTTTGTGTAACTATTTCTGCTCACAACAGTGCCCCATTGGCAGGCAGTATGTTCCAGAGATAAAAATCAATGATCTGTCTCGGATTGTTCTCGGAATGCTATCATCGCTCAACTCCATGCAGCGGGAAAAGGATCGTCTGATTGACATTTCTGCCGATGGGATGATCGACAATGACGAGTTGCCGGATTTCATACGGATATAAAGAGAGTTGGAAAAAATGTCTGTTGCGGTGGAAACGCTCCAGCTTTGGGTGGAGCAAATGATGGCAGACGGAAAAATCGATATGAAACGGTATAGTGACCTGACGAAGAAATAAGACATAGCAGCGCTTCTGATTTGAGGAGCGCTGCTATTTTTCGCTATTTGCATAATATAGGATGCTTATTTTGCAGGACCCGTCATGTTTTTCTTGGTACGGAATCTGTATTATATAGATGTAATCGCAGAGCACGACAGAAGGAGGAGATGAAAATGAGTGTGCGTGAACGGATTCTGGCGATACGGATTGCGGAAGCAATTTCGAAACATCCGGAGATTGCTGAGGAACTCGGAATTTCTGCGGAGTTGGTTCTGTATGCGGCAGTTTGCACTGAAACCGGAAGTAAAAGCAGGTAGTATTATGAATGGAGGAAAATGTTTATAGTCCATCAGAATCCGACAAATATCAGTGCTGCTTTTTCCGGACAGAGCCAGCAGATAGATGAACCGCACGACTTTCGCCCCGACTTCATCGACTTGGATCTCGCCGCCCCGGTTGTGCGTATATCCCAATAGCCGCCCGGACAGATAATAGATTCCTTGGGCGTATCGGTGGCGGACGGCCCAAGTCACATTCTCGGAAATGGATCGACTTTCCTCTTCAGCGAAGGAACTCATCAGAGTGATGAGAAATTCGCCCGTGCTGTCTGACGTGTTGATATTCTCCTTCTGGAAGTATACCGCCGCTCCGGCAGCTTTCAGGTTGCGAATGGTAGTAAGGGCATCTACGGTGTTCCGAGCAAACCGGGACAGGGACTTGGTAAGGATCAGGTCGATTTTTCCGTCCAGCGCATCGTTCACCATGCGATTAAAGCCGTCCCTTCTACGGATGGACAACCCGGAAATACCGTCATCCGTGTATATCCCGGCGAAAACCCAGTCTGGGTGGTGTCGAATATACTCCGCAAAATAGTCCTGCTGAGACTGAAGACTGTTCTCCTGTGCATCTTTCATGGTGGACACTCGGGCATAGGCGGCGACTCTCTTCCTTGGCTGCGGCTGTGCCGGGGCAGGCAATTTCACCGGGAACTCAATCCGTGTAATTCTTTTCGACGGCAATGCTGTTCACCTCCAGTTCCCCGATAGGGGCGTGATATTGTTCTGCTGCCGCTCTGGTCGGGCGCTGGATATCTTCCTGCGAAATGATACCCTGAGCCGCCAGCGTAGCAAATACGCTCTTACAGAGTCGGAAGTTTACTTCCGATGTGCATTCTGATTGGGTCATCGTGACGCCTCCTTCAGAAACGACAGTATATTGCCGGTTCCGGGATCGTCAACGGTCAACGGGCAGAGTTATCAGAAAGTTATCATCTTCAAGAACAATGGTCGCACTTGGGTGCTGCAGATGATTGGGTGCGCAGTAGAGCAATAAATCAATATTTTTCCGAAAATGTTCACAGTATACTATCGATATTTCTTGACAAAGATTGATTTTGCGGGCAGCGCTTCGAAGAAGTATTTGCTGGGGAATGCACGAAAAACCCAGATGCTGCGGAAGCAAACAATAGCGTGGTTTGATTTTTGCGCATAGCATGGCATAAACAATAGGAGCACTAAAATTAACACAGCATAATTCGCGCGTTTTCTGTTGCGACGAACGCACGCGTGTGTTATAATAATTGCATTGGAGGTGAGATTTGTGTCCAATATCGGTTTCAAAGAAAACCTTGTAAATGAATTTAAAAGCGACAGGACCTGTTTGCCTGACAGTGACATCATCGACGCGGTGGTCGCCTTTGCAAACACCGACGGCGGCGACTTATATTTGGGCGTCGAAAATGATGGAGAAATCACAGGACTGCACAATAAGCATAAAGATATCACACAGCTTGCGGCGTTCATTGCTAACCGAACAGTTCCACCGGTTTCTGTTCGTACGGAAATTTTGGAATACGATTCGCCGGTGTTGAAAGTTTCTGTTCCCAAGCGCACCAGTGTAGTAGCTTCTTCGGATGGCAAGATTCAGCGACGCCGGCTTAAGCCGAATGGCGAACCTGAAAATGTTCCCATGTATCCATACGAAATAACAGCCCGGCTTTCTTCTTTGAGCCTGCTCGATTATTCTGCACAGCCTGTTCCGGATGCTACTTATCAGGACCTTGATCCTGTGGAACGCGAACGATTACGGAACATCATTCGTTCCTATCGTGGAGAAACAGCCCTGTTGGAACTGAATGACGAGGAGTTAGATAAGGCATTACAGCTGGTCACAATGCAGGATGGAGCTATTGTTCCTACATTTAGCGGCATGCTGCTGATTGGCAGGAAAGAGGCACTAAAGCGTCATATGCCAACGGCGGAAGCATCCATACAAGTTCTCGTAGGCACGGATATCAAGGTGAATGAGTCCTTCTATTTGCCAATTCTTGCGGCATTTGAAAAAATATCGGATACCTTTTCTGCCTGGAATCACAGCGAGGAAATGGAACAGGGGCTGTTCCGCATCACGATCCCAGACTATGATCCCAGGGCCTTCCGCGAAGCGTTGGTTAACGCATTCTGTCACAGAGACTATTCTGTCCTGGGCCGCGTTCTGGTTCAAATAACGGATGAAGGAATGACCATCAGCAATCCCGGCGGCTTTATCGATGGCATTCGAGCCGACAATTTACTGGATGCCGAACCTCATGGCAGGAACCCGGCATTGGCTGATGCAATGAAGCGTATTGGCTTGGCTGAGCGTACGGGAAGGGGAATCGACCGTATTTTTGAAGGCTCCCTGCTGTACGGCCGATTGCTTCCGGACTACTCAAATTCTACGCAATCCAGTGTGAAACTGTTTATTCCCAAAGGGCCAACTGATAAAGCATTTATTTGCATGGTTTCCGAAGAACAGCAGCGCCTTGGACGGTCGCTGCCGATCCATCTGCTGCTTGCACTGGATGCGGTAAAGCAATTACATCGCGCCTCGGTACAGGATGTCGCAGAAAGAATTCATACCGACGAGGGCCGGGTACGCGTTGTTCTTGAAACCCTCGTGGAGTCGGGATTGGTCGAACGCTTGGGGAATGGTCGCGGACGATACTATATCATGAGTTCGAGGTACTCTAAAAAAACGAACAATGCCGTCGAATATGTGCGAAATCGAGATATCGATGCGCTTCGGCATCAGGAACTGGTAATGCAACTAGCACAAACGAAGGGAGAAGTTACTCGTGCAGATGTGGTGGAACTCCTGCATGTGACACCTTCTCAGGCATATCGAATCCTGCAAAAGTTAAAAGATGCCGGGCAACTGTCACTGGAGGGAAAAGGCGCAGGAGCTAAGTATCGCACGATAAAATAAAAACGCACGCGTGCGTTAAAAACACACGCGTGCGTTTTCACGCGTTTATTGGGAGTATTCAAGAGACATCCCGGATAGAATTTGCTGAGAGGGAACCTCCAGTTGGCAGAAAAAGGTGCGGCGGAAAGAAGGCTCCTGGGAAGCACTCTGCATTTTGTCCCTTCTGTCCCCGTTGTCCCAGTGCGTCAGGATGAACCCTGCAAAAAATGCACCACGCCCGCAAAGCATGGTGCATGGTATCCACGGACGGTAGATTTGCCAGATCGAGTGTTCTTATAGCATTTGAAAGGCTGTAAGAACACTCGCTTTTTATACAGCGAGTTCACAGGGGGCGTAGTTGACGACTACGCCTTTTCTTGTATTTACGGACACTTCCGGGATCGGCAGGGGCAGTACCGTTGGAATCTCGATCGTTCCGACGCAGTTGTAGTAGAGGCGAAGCCGCTGCTCCCATACACCGTCGATCTTCTCAGCATTGAACACTTCGATCTTCTCAATCCGTTCGTTCAGCATCCGGGGCGTCAGTTTCCGCGCTCTGGTGTACTTACGAACAAGACCGATAAACATATCTGCTGTCACGGAACGGCTGCTCTGCTTCTCTATCTCGGAGCGGAGCTTTTTTATTTTTTCCGCCAGCTCCTTTTGCTCGTCCTCATACCGCCGGGACATTTTTGCGAAGCGGTCATCGGAGAGCTTGCCGGAAACATTATCCTCATAGATGCGCTCAAAAAGGCCGTCCAATTCTTCATCACGGGCAAGGAGCGTTCTTAGCTCTTTTTCCTTCAGCTTGCGGTCTGTCTGTTCCGCCTGCTGGGAATGACCGATCACAGCTTTTACAAATTCGTCCTCATAGAGGCTGGCGAATTTCGTTAAGCGCCGTAGCTCTCCCAGTACCACTTCCTCCAGGAAGTCCACACGGACATAATGGGTAGAGGTGCAGGTGCCGCGATTACCCTTGTAGTTGGAGCAGTTGAAATACTTGATCTCCGGATTGCCCTGATTGAAGTGAAAGTGAAGGTTGCTGCCGCAATCGGCGCAGACCAACAGGCCGGAAAACATATTGTGTTCTCAGCTGTTGGTGCGGCGTTTGCGGATTTTGCCCCGCTTCTGCTGCACCTGCTCATACATAGCACGCTCAATGATCGCCTCATGGACATCCTGAAACACCACCCAATTTTCACGGTCATTGCTGATCCGCTTCTTATTTTTGTAGGACTTGGAATAAGTCTTGAAATTGAGAATGTCGCCGCAGTATTCCTGCAGGGAGAGAATTTTGGTGATGGTGGAGCTGTTCCACTTGGTAGGCGGCTGCTGTTTGCCCTTGCCGGGGCGCTTGATGCCCTTTGTGAGCCAGTAGGCCCGCGGGGTCAGGACACCGTCCTTTTCAAGCTGAGTGACGATCTGCTCTGTTCCGAAGCCCTCCAAAGTCATGCTGTAAACGCGGCGCACAACCTGGGCTGCCTCGCCATCCACGATCCAATGCTTCGGATCGCTCGAGTCCTTGATGTAACCATAGGGCGGTTGGCTCATCGGCTCACCGGCGTTGCCCTTGATCTTGTTGCTGATATTCGACCCCCAGCGCACGCAGCAGGCCGAGCCGCACCACGCCGTTTCCGGCGGCAATGCGGTGCAGATAGTCCACGCTGCCGTCGAGGATCTCCAGCGACTGGCGCACCTGCTTGAGAAACCCCTCGCCGAACTGCGTCAGCTCCACGTTGCGCCCGTTCTTTTCAAACAGCGGCACACCGAACTCCTGCTCCAGCTGCACGATGGCGTGGCTCAGGCTCGGCTGCGATATTCTGACCGCGGCCGATAGCAAGGAGCTCTTTCCCTAAAACAAAGCATACGTAGCTCAAGGCTGCCAAGTGCCCTCGCAGAGCTTCTTTGGCGCGCTGCAATGTGCCGCTCAGGCTGCTGAACAGCTCATTTTTATTTTCTGTGCGCTCTGTTAAGGGCTTGACATTCCCTGCTTTTCGCGGTACACTGTTCCTGTCAGTTTAACTGACAGGAACAGAGGAGGCGAACGCACTTGCCGCACGAGGAGCAGAGAGAAAAGAATATCCGGCTGGTCACGGAGGTCGCGCTGGACTGTTTTCTGGCCAACGGGATCGAAAAGACCAAGGTCGCGGACATCGCGCTGCGCTCCGGGCTCACCGAGCGGTCGATCTTTCGCTACTTTGAGACCAAGGCCGATCTAGTCCTGGCCGCGTCCCTGCTCTACTGGAAGCGCATCCTCGAGCGCATCGACCGGATGTCCCACACCGTGGCCGACGGCGGCACGACCGGCCTGCAGGACGCGGAAAACGTTCTCGTCTGCTATTCTCAGCTCTACCGCCTCGACCCGAACGGCATGCGCTTCACGCTCGACGCGGAGTTGACGCTGCATGCCGCGGGCAGACTCCACGAGATCAAAAACCAGCCGCCCGAGCCGTTTGAGACCTCCGGCGGCCCGATGGCCAAGGCGATCCGCAAGGGACTTGCCGACGGCTCGATCAGCCCGGAGGTCGACGTGCGGGAGATCTACTACAACTCCTACGACGCAATCCTCGGCATCATGCAGCGCCTGTCTATCGGCGGCTCGCCGAGCGCGAGCGCGCTTGATTACGACAGCCGGATGCGCCACCTGAGCCAGATGTTCGTGCGCGCACTCAGTGGCAAATAACCACATACACAGCAGATCCCGAGCGATCGGGATTTGTGTATACCCGCTTATGTCAGTTTGGCTGACACGATCGGAGAAGGAAGACAGATATCAAAAGAAAGAAGGGCCGCAATGAAGGAACTGAAGCATTTGATGTACTTTGAGCGCCTGCTGGACGACGCGCACAACGAACTTGTCCGCCAGGCCGAGGCAGAAGGAGATCTGGCGATCGGCTATACCTGCTTTCACGCACCAGAGGTATTGCTGAATCTGGGCAGTTGCTTCTCGGTGCGTCTGCGCGCGCCGCACACCACCTCCATGGAGCTGGCCACCTACTACATGGCCAACAACAGCTGCGAGTTTTCCCGCGCGATCCTCGAGCGCGCGCTCGAGGGCAACTACGGCTTCCTGCACGCCATGGCGGGCGTCGACGTGTGCGAGGCCAACAACCGCGCCATCGAGAACATGGAGATCATGCACACGCAGGGGGCGGACAAGGACAAATTCTTCTACTGCAACCTCGACATCCCGTATTCCGACGATGAGGACTGCGTCGAGCACATCTGTGAGCAGGTCTCACGCAAGATCCTCAAGCCCATGCGCGAAAACTACGGCGTCGATACCTCGGACGCTGCCATCCGCGCCGCGGTCAGCGAGCACAACGAGGTCTGCCGCATCCTCACCGAGATCGGCGAGACGCGCAAGCTCGACAACCCACCCATCACGGGCTATGAATACGCCGTGCTGGTGCTCGTGAGCTACGTCTGCCCGAAGCGGCTGATCCTGCCGCTGCTGCGCGAGACGCTCGCCGAGATCAAAAAGCGCAAGCCCGAGCCGGAGTTCCCGTTCCGCGCGCGCGTCGTGGTCGCCGGCTCCGAGATCGACGATCCCGAGTTCACGAAGCTCCTCGAGACCTGCGGCGCGATGGTCGTGGCCGACCGCTACTGCTTCGGCAGCTTCCCGAGCCGCGAGCGCATCGAGATCCGGGACGGCGAGACCGCGTTTGACGCCATCGTCCGCCACTACCTGCACTGGAACCAGTGCGCCCGCTTCATGGAGGGTGCGAAGATCGACCAGCGCCATGCTGAGGTCAAGCGCCTTGTCGACGAGTTCCATGCCGACGGCGTGATCTACGAGAACATGAAGTTCTGCGAGTTCTGGAGCTATGAGAAGGTGCTCGCTTCCCATATCCTGACCGAGGAGATGGGCGTGCCGTGCTGCACGATCGAGAAGGAATACGCGCTCGGCTCCATCGGCCAGCTCCGTACCCGTTTCCAGGCCTTCGTTGAGAGCCTGGAAATCAAGAAAATCAATTCTTGAACAGGAGGGGAATGAAAACTATGAATTGCCCTGTTACGAAATTTATTGACTCCAAGATGCAGAGATTCGACCCCCTCTGGCAGGCTCAGAACGGTGTCGGCGGTCTCCGCAGCCGTTACTATGATAAGACCGGCGTCGCCAAGTACCGTGAGTGGCGTGGTCTGCACGACACCATGGTCGACTACCGCGCATGGCTCAAAAACGTCATGTCCATGGCTGCCATGGTCGCCTCCGCGCCGATCCCGTGCCTGAAGGGCTTCTGGGAATACCGCTGGATGGGTTCCTACCTCGGCACGTTCATGTTCATCGACCGCCTGTTTGAGGGCTATCGCGGCCCCGAGCTCGTGATCGCGCACATGAATATGCACGCCATCGTGCAGAGCCTGACCAAGAAGATCGCCCTTGTGCTGTCTCACGACCTGCGCATCGGCGGCAAGGACAGCGATAAGATCATCCCTGTGGACGAGGTCATGCCGCCGCTGTTCCTGACCGGCTTCAAAGACCTGATCCCCATCCCGCTGCAGACGCTGCCGGAGTTCATCATCTGCGATGTTGACCAGCAGCTCGAGCCGTACTACATCGACGTGGCCGAGTCCTTCGGTCTGCCGGCAGACGTCTGCTCCCGCTGCGCGGCGGAGACCGGCGTTGCCCTCAACGACGACTTCCCGCTCTTCGGCAAGGCCATGCTCTCCACGAACATGCCCTGCAATGCCTCCGAGGCGACGTCCATGTTCCAGCGCCGTCGCATCGGCCTGCCGGACTTCCAGATCACCATGGCCATGATCCACAACGAGCCGGCCGCCCACCCGTACTCCGCGCAGGTCCTGCGCGACTGCATCGAATTCGTCGAAAAGGAATACGGCGTTGAGTATGACTGGAACGCCCTGTTCAAGCGCGCCAAGCACATGAACGAGCAGAACCGTCTCGAGCTCGAGAAGTGGGATTACTTCAAGACTCCCTACTGCCCGCTGACCGGCATCAGCGAGACCCTGTACCGTCTGTACGCCTGGGCCTCCGCCAACGGCCAGGAGGACTACTTCACCAAGAACGACCGCAAGGTCATCAAGATCCTGCGCAAGTGCTACAAGAATAAGTACGTCCCATATGGCGGCACCACGCGTCACCGTGCGTTCCTGTGGGGACCGTCCGCCGTGTACTACACCGACTTCCCGACCTGGACGCAGAACTGCTGGGGCATCAACATCGTCCTGAACATGGACTCCACCATGGGTCACAACATGATCAGCACGACCGACCCCGATCAGGCGCTCAAGGATCTGGCGCTGTTCAGCGAAAAGGGCGTTATGCGTCACATGGCCGTCGGCGGCTGGGACAACGTCAACTCCGTCTGGGAGTGGGCCACGAACTTCAACTGCGACATGGTCCTCATGAACGACAACATCGCCTGCAAGGGTATGCTCGGCGTGCACGCCATGATGGAGGAGCAGGCACGCGACCTCGGCTTCCACTTCATCTTCATCGAGCACGACCTCGAGGACTGCCGCACCGTGCCGCGCCGCGATATGCGTAAGTGCGTCAACGAGTATATGTCCATCGTGCTCAACGAGCAGCCGCTCGACCCGACGCTGGTCGACTTCGACGACTCCGCGGCGTACTAAGAAAGGCAGGTACCGACTATGAATATGAAACTGGCTGCAAAAATTCTCGGCAAGGTCGGCCTTGCCGGCTTTATCGGCTTCGTTGCGACCTTCTCGATCTATATGTTCAACCTCGAGAACAAGCTCATCTACTATGTGCTGCGTCCCTTCCTGAACAAGCACTATGACGCGCAGGTGCGTGATAAGCGCATCGTCTGAGCGCTCGCAGAGCAACCACAAATCAGCAAAACCCCGCTGCTTCGGCAGCGGGGTTTTGTGACGTTACGGAATTTTTTGATTGTCTGACTGCGGCGGCTCGGCCGTAGCTGCCGGTGAAGACAGGGCTTAGGCACACGCTCCACAGAGGACCGCTTCGCTGGGTCCTCTGTGGAAGAGATCGCAGCTCGCTGCAGCGCACGCATTGTACACCAAAGGCGCCCAATGCGCACGTTTGCGAGCCGAGCAGGGCGCGAAAAAGCCCGCGTGCAGTGCACACGGGCTGATTTTCGCGAAGGTCGCAAGTCCGATCTTACTTGATGCCGTACTTCTTGTTGAACTTATCCACGCGGCCGCTGGTATCGACGAGCTTCTGCTTGCCGGTGTAGAACGGGTGGCACTTGGAGCAGATCTCGATGGAGATGTTCTGCTTCGTGGAGCGGGTCTCATACACGGCGCCGCAGGCGCAGCGGATCGTGGTCGGCTGGTAATTCGGATGGATACCGTCTTTCATAGTCATTCACCTCATAATAGGCTGTCTTGAGCACGGGCTGGTCCGTGGTTACAAAACGCAACCTGAATTCTAGCATACCGGTGACAAAATTGCAAGCGGTTTTCGCATTTTTTTACGCGTCCGGGCCCGGCACGTCGCTGATCCGGCCGCAGTGCAGGAAATACAGCACGCGGCGGCAGACCGGCCGCCCGGTGATGCGCGCCATGGCCCCGGCGTAGGCATGCAGCTGCGCGGCATAGTACGCCGTGCGCGCCGGCACGCCCTCGGGGCGGATGCGGTCGGTCTTATAGTCCACGATGACGAGGCCATCCTTTGTTTCGAACCACGCGTCCACCACGCCCTGCAGCAGCACCTGCTCGTCCCCGGCGCCGGGGAAGAACGTCTCCGCCGGGCACAGGAGCGAGAAGCGAAACTCGCGCCGCAGCGTGCCGGCAGCCTCCGCCGCCGCAAGCTGCGCGCCGAGCGGCGTTTGCCCCAGCCGCAGGAGCGAGGCCGTGTCCACGGCCTGCGCCTCGCGCCCCGTGAGTTCACCGCGCGCGGTCAACGTTTCTACCTGCGCGCGGATGCCCTCCGGCGTGCGCGCGTCGGCAAAGTGCAGGTACTGCAGGATGCGGTGCGTGGCCGTGCCGCGCTCGGCGGCGGTGAGCTTGCGCGCGCGGGCTGAAAAGTCCGGCCGGCGGAAGGTCTGCGTGCGCGGCGCGCCCGCCAGC
>ERZ1027229.678-NODE-678-length-17393-cov-7.718480_pt1 | contig 17393 bp, 11 predicted proteins | sample MGYA00519245_ERZ1027229 | MGnify/ENA primary metagenome ERZ1027229 (study PRJEB26926, sample SAMN06164466) | human gut metagenome | biome: ENVO:00009003; feature: ENVO:2100002; material: ENVO:00002003 | host: Homo sapiens | place: USA | collected 2012 ...
ACCTTGTGGTGGGCACCCACGCTCTGATGAGCGAAGGGGTGGAGTTTGCCCGGCTAGGTCTGGCGGTCATTGACGAGCAGCACCGCTTTGGGGTGCGTCAGCGCGGCGCACTGGCCGAAAAGGCCGCAAACCCGCACCTGCTGGTCATGAGCGCCACCCCCATCCCCCGCACGCTGGGATTGCTGATTTACGGCGATCTGGATATTTCCATTCTGGACGAGCTGCCCCCCGGACGCACCCCGGTCAAGACCCGGTGCATCACCGGCAAGCGGCGGCAGGACTTGTACCGCTTTCTGGACAGCGAGATCGACAAAGGGCGGCAGGTGTATCTGGTCTGCCCCGCCATCGAGGATGTGCCGGACGGCGGGCTGAACGCCGTCAAGACCTACTACGAGGACATTGCCAAGGCGTTGCTGCCCGACCGCCGGGTGGGGCTGATGCACGGCAAGCTGAAACCCAAGGAAAAAGCCGCCGTCATGGAGGATTTCAAGGCCGGGCGGCTGGATGCACTGGTGTCCACCACCGTCATTGAGGTGGGCGTGGACGTGCCCAACGCCAGCGTGATGGTGATCGAAAACGCCGAGCGCTACGGTCTGAGTGCCCTGCACCAGCTGCGCGGCCGTGTAGGACGCGGTGCCGCCGAGAGCTGGTGCTTTCTTGTCAGCGACAACACCAGCGAAGCCGTGCAGAAGCGGCTGAAATTTCTCTGCTCCACCACCGACGGCTTTGCCGTGGCGCAGTACGACTTGGAGACCCGCGGCCCCGGCGACTTTTTCGGCAGCCGCCAGCACGGCCTGCCCACCTTACAGATCGCCGATTTGATGAACGACACCCGCACCCTGCACGCCGCCCAGAGCGAAGCCGCCGCCCTGCTGGCCGCCGACCCGCTGCTGGAAAGCCCTGCGCACGCTTTGCTGGCTGTGCAGGTGCAGCAGATGTTCGACAAGGCCGGGCCGATGAACTGAAAAAGCGCTGTCACACGAAAAACTCGTGCGACAGCGCTTTTCTTTACGTTTCCTTGCTCCCAACAACGCTTTGCAGGATGCGGGTTGCAAAAACATCCACCTTTTCTTCCAGTACGGGCAGGTGCAGCAGACGGTAGAACCGCTGATACACGGCATCCACCGCGTAGCCCGCTACGGCGATCAGCAGCACCGCACCGGTCAGGTAAGCCAGCGAGGGCAGCAGCGCCCCGCCGAACCGGGGCAGGTCGACCAGCTGCCACAGCAGCGCCCGGGTAAAATCACTGTCGTGCAGCAGGTACACCCCGAAGGACAGCGGTGCCAGTCGAAAGACCCAGCGCCGCCAGTAGTCTGAACGAATGCGGATATTCTGGAACAGCAAAAACATTGCTGCCGAGGCGATAACCGTAGCCAGTGCCTGATAGCCGTTGACGGTATTCACAAAACCGTTCAGGTGCAAAGCGTTTTCCACCCGCAGCGCCAGCATCCGGTTGAAAAGCCCCGCCGCCGAAGCCGCCAGATACGCCAGCAGGCACAGCCCGCTGGGCACGGTCACCCGGTATTTGCGGAAATAGGCAGCCATAAAATACAAGGTATAGAACCAGATAAAGCTGTATCCGTTATTCACAAAGGTCGCATCCGTTGCCCAGTAGAACAGCGTGCCCCACACGCTTTGCAGCAGCAGCGCCACCAGCAGCAGTGTTTTGTACTGCCGCCTGTCAAGGCTTTGCACCACCGCGTTCAGCACCGGCACCGAGAGATACATCAGGAAATAGGCCGAAGCGAACCAGTAGCCGTTGGAGGTAAGGGGCAGCAGCGCCCGGAGCAGCGAAATGGCTGAAAGCGGGACTGCACCCGCCTTGACCGCAACGCAGAAGGTGAGCATGGAATAAAACCACACCTGTGCCCCGATGCGGAACAGCCGCCCGGCGCGGACAGTCCCCTTGCGCTCCGACAGGTAATAGCCGGAAAGCATTACAAAACAGTTGGTGGATACACGCGCCAGAATAAACAGCAGCCAGTAGATCCAGAATGCCGCTGTCCCCTGCGGTGCCGCACTGCCCAGCCCGCCGTGCCCGATGCCGTGCATCAGCACGATCATCACCATACTGAGGATACGCATCGTCTCAAAGCCGCTGTGCCGCTTTTGTTCTTCCATACCCCATTTTCCCCCTTTATCTCTCCCCTGCTTCCAGCTGCCGCAAAGCCTGCCGCACCTGCTGCTCCGGCCGCAGCCACGTTTGATAGTACGCCGCATTGTGCTGCGCCATAGCCAAGATCGCCGCCGGGTCTGCCAGCAGCTGCCGCAGCTGCGTCTCACACTCCGCCGGGGAGGTATACATTTTATAGTTTTTGCCTTCTTCAAAGCCGCCCGGCAGGGTATACCATAGCGGCTCGGTGACAATAGCGCGTCCCGCCGCCACATACTCGGCCAGCTTCCAGCCGATAGAGCCGTGCAGTCCGGTAGAAGCCACGCAGATCTCCGTGTGCTGCATCCGGTGCAGATACGCCCGCTTGCCGGTCAGCTTGTCCGGCACGATCAGCTCCGGGCACAGCTGCCGGGCACAGGCGTTGTCGGATACGCCGCCGGTGAACTGCTCCGGGAAGGCGCTTTGCAGCCGGTGCAGCAGCTCAATGCGGTCGGCGTTCACCTGCCGCCACTCTGCCTGCAGTTCCGGGTATTGCCGCACCGCCGGCTCCTCCGGGTCCCACAGACGGGTCAAAAAGAGGATGCGCGGCTTTTTGCGCACCCGGGTCAGGCAGGCTTCAAAGTCCTGCGGGTAGCAGCGGGTGGAAAGCGCCCACTGCTTCAGGCGGCTCTTTGCGCTGCGCTCCGCTTCCAGCGGCGAGCCCGGGCAGGTAACGTAGTAGTTCAGCCCCAATGGCCGCAGCTTTGCGGGGATAGCGCCCGGGAACTGCCGGTTCTTCTCGGCTGAAAAAGAACGTTTGAACACCACATCCGCCCGGTGGAACAGCGCCAGCACCGCCGCAGGGTCGTTGTAGAAGTAGCCGTCCATCAGATCAAACACCACCGTGCGGCCGTTGATCTCGGTTTCCAGCAGCGCCTCCCGTGCAAGGGGACTGCCCTGCCGCTCGTCCTGCACCCGCAAAGTCAGCTCCCCGCGCTTTGCCAGCAGAGTAAAGCCCGCCAGAATGCCGCTGACGTGCGCCGCGCCTTCCCGGGTGGCAAGTTTTATTGTGACCTGCATATTCCCTCCTATCGGTGGAACAGCCCGGTGCGCCGCTCGCCCATGGGGATGACATCACAGAACACACACCGGCTCTTGGTGGAAAGCTGCACATCTTTGTGGTAGCAGCCGAAAAACCATTTTTCGTAGGTCAGCTTGAGCAAGATCTCATCCAGAAACAGGTGCAGACGGTTGCTCTCGCCAAGGGCAAGGGCGGTAAAATCCAAAAATCTGCTTGGTGCATCGTGGGTCAGCACATAATCTACCTTGTAGTCTACTTTCTCTAAGTTGCGGCGGCAGGTGTCGTACTCCTCATCACTGGGCATCTCCTGCTTCCACCAGTTCACGCCCGGCTCCCGGTCATCCTTATCCCGACTTTCCGCGCCGCCGAAGCAGAGATAGGTCTTGCCCTCCAGCTCCAGCACGCTGCCCCGGCACACATGGTACACGTTGCCGCCAAGGCTCTGCACCCTGCCGCCGAACAGCTCGGTCTCCGGGTACTGTGCCAGCAGGTCGTAGTTTTCGTGGCTGCCGTCCAGAAACAGCACCGTGTAAGGGCGCTTGCGCAGCCAGTCCAGCCGCTTGCGCTCTGCGGCGCTGCCGTCCCATACAAAGCCAAAATCCCCCAGCACCACCACGGTGTCCTTTTTGCCCAGCCAGCGCAGTTTGCCCTGCTTGAAGCGCTGGATATCGCCGTGGGTGTCCCCTGTAAGATATACCATTCCTGCCCTCCCTGCCGGGGCGAAAGAACGGTGTAAAACACCGCAAGGCTCTTGTAACACCCCGGCAAACCTGTTATTATTATAGAACACAGCACACTTGCTGCAAAATTGATCCTCCGGCGCGCTGCACCGCGCAGCCTTATTTAGTATATTTTATCGCTTTTTAAAGGAATTGTCCACATGAAACGTATTTTTGCACTGGTTCTTTCATTTGTATTTCTGCTCAGCTGCCTTGTGCTGCCCGCCGGAGCCATGTTCGACCCCAGCCCGGTGTATCAGGTGCAGGCTGCAAGCGCCTATATCGTCAACACCGATACCAACATCATCGTCTACGATAAAGACAGCACGAAGCAGGTGTCTGCCGGCGGTCTGACCAAATATATGACCCTTGCCGTGCTGCTGACCAACTACGCCGACCAGCTGGACAACACCTTCCAGATGCCCTTTGCCATCTCGGACTATGTTTATAATACCAATAACGCAGATATGCGCTCCAACGAGACTTTCACCTACCGCGAAGCCATGTACGCCATGCTCACCCGCAACGCCAACGAGGCCGCCATGGGTGTAGCATACGCCCTTTCCGGCGGCGATCTGGACGGCTGGGTGGCGCAGATGAACACCTTATCCAAGCGCATCGGCACCACTGCCAGCAGCTGGACGGACGCCTGCGGCATCGACAGCAGCAACACCACCTGCGCGGTGGATATGTACCTGATCCTGCGCTACCTGATGAGCTTTGACGCCTTTGTAGAGGTGTCCGGTGCGCCCAGCTTTACCATGCCCGCCAAGGAGAAGCACCGCTCCTCCTCAGTGCTGGTCAGCCAGAACGCTGCACTGAGCAAAGCCAGCGGCGGCAGCTACTACCGCAGCGCCATGCAGGGCGGTATGTGCAATGTGACCGCCTTTAAAAACGATACCGGCACCCAGAGCTATGTTTCGTGGGGCAACAAGGACGGTGCCACCTATATCTTCTGCGTGATGGACAGCCCCGACAGCTGCGATACCCTTGGCTACGCCAACCGCCGCCCTGCCCTGTTTGAGACAGTCAAACTGATGGACTGGGTGTTTGACAGCTTTTCCATTCAGGCTGCGCTGGACACCGACCTGACCATTGCAGAGATCCCGGTAAAGTATTCTTCCGACACCGACACCTTGCAGCTGTACCCCAACGACAGCATGATGACCCTGCTGCCTTCCACCAGCGACGGCACCGTCACCCAGAAATACTTCCATCTGCCGGACTACGTCTGCGCCCCCATCCAGCAGGGCGATGTAGTGGGCACGGTGGAGCTGAAGCTGGCGGGCGAGACCATCGGCGTGGTGGATCTGATCGCCGGGCAGGACGTAGCCCGCAACCCGCTGCTGTTCGGGGTGGACAAGGTGAAGGAGTTCTTCACCAGCCTGTACCTGAAGGTGGTGCTGGTGCTCAGCCTGATCGCCGCCCTGATCTACGGGCTGTGGCTGCTGTGTGCCAACTGGAACCGCCGCAAACCCACTAAAAAGATCCACCGCCGCTATTGAACAGACGCAAAAATGCCCCGGCAGCCGCAAAGGCCGCCGGGGCATTCTGGTTGCGCCAGCAGGAGTCGAACCTACGATGGGGGAGTCAAAGTCCCCTGCCTTACCGCTTGGCGATGGCGCATCATGCAGCTAAGTATAGCATATTTTCTGCCGTTCCACAAGAGGGACACTGCATTTTTGCAGCCTTTTCCCCGCAGTACCCAGAGCGTTTGCGGCGTTTTTTGTCGTTTTTTGGGCTTTTAGACGCTGTTTTTATGCTTTCCATTTCCTGCCATGTTTTTACGAAAGACAAGTTTTAAAGGATGCAATTTTCAAAAAATGCGGTCTATCGGAGCATAAAATTCATCTTGCAAGGGTAAAAATCGTTTTTTTCATAATTTTTATTATTTTTTCAGCCAAAAGCTGTATTTTTTGTTGCGGTTCTGGTACACTGGATGTGATAAATATAGATTGAAGAAACTTCTCCGCTGTCCGGGCTGCGCCCGGGTGGGGCAGGGTCTCCATCTTTGTGAAGGAAAGCGAGGGATCTCATGAAAAAATTCCTGAAAACGCTGGTGGTCGGGATCTGCCTGTTCACCCTGCTGTGCTGTGCGCTGCCGGCTGCGTTTGCTGCCGGCAACACTTCAGGGAGCAAAAAGGAACAGAACGTGTTCGCCATTGGTATGGATGCCCAAGGCGGCATCTGCTCTACTGTGGTAACCTACACGAACCTGTCCGGCAAACTGGAGAGCACGCCCGAGCAGCCTACCATGACGGGCTACACCTTTGACGGCTGGTACACCGAGCCGGTGGGCGGCAGCAAGGTGACCACTTCCACCGTGTTCACCTCCGATGCTACCATCTACGCACACTGGATCGCCAAGGCCGGTGCTTCCACCGTGCCGCAGCCCGCCACCCAGCCCGCCGCGATTCAGTGGCAGAAGTATGTAGGGCCCGCACTGGTAGCCGGTGCCCTGCTTACCACCCTGCTGGTCTCCACCATGTTCTGAACAACGCTGTAAAACGCATTGATACCAATGAAGAAAGGGATCTTACCATGACTACTTCTACCATGAAACTGCCCGCCAGCTACGCCGTGATCGACGCCGAGGAGATGACCTATCTGGACGGCGGTGCAAGCAGCGCCTACCAGTCCTTCCTGGACGTTGGCAAGGTGTTCAACTACATCGCCCGCATCTTCTCCGGTGCAAGCTCCATCATCAACAACGTCAACGTCATCTACCAGTCCTTTGTCTCGCTGAACAGCCTGCTGACCAGCTTTGGCAAGTAAAAGGCTGACCCCAAAGTCTGCATACGGGAGCCGCGCTTTTTTTCGAAAAAGTGCGGCTCCCGTTTTTTCGTGCGCGCAGCAGTTCAGTACAGTAGTGTGCAAAACTTCACATCTCAAAATTATGAACAAACTTTTTAAGTTTTTGGGGTCTTGCAGTCGTTTTTGGGGAAAAATACACACAAAATATAAAAAAATGCGATATTTTTTCGGCGTTATCTCTTGATTTTGTGTCTGTTTTGTTATATTGTTGTTACATGGGATGTGGTAAAATAAGGTAGCTTGTAAAGGAACGCTTCCGCACCCTTTACACCCCGCAAATCCTGTGGCGGCAAGCGCATTTTAAGCCGTTTTTGTTAAGTTTTTTCGTAGTTTACGAAAACCTTTTCGCTGGTTTGTACTTTATAGTTTGGGAGTTTGGACATACATGGCAGATCGTGAACTGCGGCGGATGCACCGCGCTGAACTGATAGAGATTATTTATGCATTGAAGCAGAGCGAGGATCAGCTCAAGGCGCAGAACGCCGCGCTTACCGCGCAGCTGCAGGACCGGCAGCTCCGGCTGGAAAAGGCCGGCTCCATCGCGCAGGCTGCGCTGGAGCTGAACAACGTGTTCGCCGCCGCGCAGGCCGCCGCCGATGACTATCTGCACTCGGTGCAGGCCAATCTTGCAGACACCGACGCCGCCGCTGCCAACACCCTTTCGCAGGCGCGCAGCGAGGCCAAACGCATTCTGGAGCAGGCACAGGCAGACGCCGACAGCCTGAAGGCGCAGACCCGGCAGGAATGCAGCGCCATGGTAGAGCAGGCCGAGCAGGAGGTGCAGCAGCGCTGGCAGACATTTGACCGCAAGGCCAACGCGCTGCTGGACCAGTACCGCAGCGCCGACAGCCAGCCTTCGGAGGAAACATGAAAAAACGCGATATCCGGTTTGCTTCCATCCCCTCCACCGAGGAAGTAGCCGCAGAACGTGAACGTCTTGCGTACCAGAACCGCTACCAGCGGGTGCTGCGCAGTACGGTCTATATATTGGTGGTGGTGGCCGCAGCGGCCGTGCTGCTGGCTACGCTGTTTTTACCGGTGCTTCAGGTCTCCGGCGACAGCATGAACCCTACGTTGAACGACAAGGACATTATTCTGCTGGTAAAATCCAACCACATTGAAAACGGTGAGTTATGCGGGTTTTACTGGCAGAACAAGCTTTTGCTCAAGCGCATCATCGGGCAGCCCGGTGATGTGATCGATATGGACGTGAACGGCGTGGTCTCGGTAAACGGCGAGGTGCTGGACGAGCCCTATGTGGACGCGCTGACCGTGGGCGAATGCGACATCCGGTTCCCCTATCAGGTGCCGGAAAACCGCTACTTCGTGCTGGGCGACCACCGCTCCACATCCATCGACAGCCGCAGCAGCGTGATAGGCTGCGTGGAAAAAAGTCAGATCATTGGCAGGGTGTTTTTAAGGGTATGGCCCCTGTCCAGTTTCTCGTTGATCCATTGAGCCCGGGAGGAGGTACTCTAAGTTATGAACGACATCCTTAAAACCTACAAGGAGCAGTTCCGCGAAAACCGGCACACGCTGCGGCGCTACACCGCATTTGTGCTGGCGCTTGCCATGATCACCACCCTGTTCGTCAACTGGCAGCTGCACGGCGTTGGCATCTCTATGACCGCGCAGTACCAGTGCGGCGAGGTGGAGCACGCCCACACGGCGGATTGCTACGACAAGGTGCTGATCTGCGGCTACACGGAAGGCCAGCTTGAAAATGCGGACGAAGTTGCCGCTGCCGAAGCTGCCGCCGCCAGTGCTGCCCAGAGCAGCGCCGAGGAAGAGATCATGCCGCTGGAGCTGGAGCCGCAGATCGAGTTTGTGCCCCACGAGCACACCGATGACTGCTATACCGAAGTGCAGACCCTGACCTGCATGGAGGAAGAGCACGTCCACGATGATGACTGCTACGACCCCGAGGACGGCAGCCTGATCTGTGAAAAATTTGAGCATACCCACGATGAAAGCTGCTACACCACCGAGTACGAGCTGACCTGTGGCCTGGAAGAGGGCGAGCTTGTGGAGCAGGTGGTAGAGCCCACCCAGAGCGCCGAGCTGGTGGCCATGGCGGTGGCAGAGCCTGTGGCGCTGGAGCCGGTGGTGGACACTGTGGAGCCTATCTACCACCACCACACCGACGCCTGCTACGAGGAAGTGCTGGTGTGCCCCCTGCCGGAGCATCACCACACCGTAAGCTGCCTGAGCGATACCTCTGCCGACCTTGAGACCCCCGAGGAGTGGCAGGCCGCCAACGCCGATGCCGTGATCACCGGCGAGTGGAACGAGGATCTGCTCAGCGTGGCAAAGACCCAGTTGGGCTACGAGCAGAGCGAGAAAAACTTCGAGATCGACCCGGCGGACGGCGTGACCCTGCGCTACTACTCCCGCTACGGTCAGTCCTACGGCAATGCCTACGGCGAGTGGGACGTGATGTTCCTTGCCTACTGCCTGAAGTACGCCGAGATTCCCCAAAGCTCCATCCCGCAGGAGGCCAGCGTGCTTGCCCTGCGCAGCTCCATGAGCGGCATGGACTGGCTGCTGGAAGAGGACGGCAGCGCCGCCCAGCCCGGCGACATCGTTATTTATAATAAGTACGTCACCCGCACCGTGGCTGTGGACAGCAGCGCCGACAGTGCAGAGCCGGATCTGGACGACCTGTTCAGCGTGGATGCAGCGTTTGAAAACAGCGCAGAGCTTGAGGACTCCGGCGTTTCTGCGCTGGATGCAGCCCCCAGTGCTGACGACAGCGCCGGCGCACAGGATACCGCAGCCACCTCCGGCACGCAGGACACTGTGCTTACCCCCGAGCCCGTTGACCCGCAGCCGGAGCAGCCCGCCGAAAAGCCGGTGGACAGCGCCGACACCGCTGCACCCAGCACCGTGACCTCCGTGTCCGGCGCGGACACCCTTGCCCCCAGCGTGGTATCCCCCGCTGCTGAGCCGCAGACCACCACCGTGACCGACGCTTTGCCCGTGGAGACCGTGGGCATCGTGAGCAGTGTGGACAAGGATGCCGACACGCTGACCGTTATTTCCGGCGATGTGGACGGCAAGGTGGCTGAGGTAACACTGTTCAACACCGAGGTCGTGGGTGTGGTGGATGTTGCCGCCGCTCAGTACGCCGACACCTACGGCGGCCAGCTGCCTAGCCGCCCGAACCGTGCGCCCACGCTGATGACGACGGAAGAACCGACCTACCTTGATTACTTTGTGGAAACGCCTGAGGGCGAGACAACCTCCACAGGTATGAAAAAGGGCGGCATTACCAAATATACCTTTAAGATCGACAACAACGAACAGACTGATAATTTTACGGTCAAGGCTGATCAATCCGTCTATTTTACCTTCGACTATCAAATTGCCGGCGGTGTGCTGGAAAAAGTAAATGGAAAAAACGTTCTGACCTATAACCTGCCTGCCGAACTGTGCCCGAAGGCAGAAACAGACACAGAGATTTATGACCGTGCTGGCAACAAAGTAGGCACACAGTATTTTCACAAGAACGGCACCACTACGCTTGTCTTTGATATTGACTCTCCTTATTTCAACCCGGCGGAAACCTTTAGTGGCCAGTTCAGTTACGATTGGACGTACAGCAAGGAGTCTGCTACCGAGAATAAAACGTTCCACTTCCCCGGCAGCAGCACGGAGATCACGCTGGAAAAGTATCAGGACATCAAGATCGAGAAGAGCCAGCCCTTGAATGATGACGGCACGATCCAAGAAACTTCCGATGGCAAGACCAAGATCCGCTATACGGTCACGGTAAGCTCGGAACACGGCTGGGATGATAAGGTGCAGATCTGGGACGGTCTGAAGCGCGTAAATGGCGACATTCAGGCTGAGTATGACAAGGATTCCTTTGAGCTGAAAAAGTATAAAGCGGACGGCACTTTCGAAACCGTCACCTGCACACCGGATTTCACAAAGAACGCCGATAGCAAATACAACGGCTACGAAAAGACCTTCAAGATCGAAGGTCTTGACGAACTCAAGGCCGGTGAACGCTACGAGTTGACCTACGATGTTCTTACCACCCGTACCAGTTACTCAGAGCTCCAAAATACCGCAACTACCGATAACGGCAACAAACAAGCCGATCGTACCGTTAAGCTGGACAGTCTTATTACAAAAGAACAGGGCGCATACGATTCCGCAAACAACTGCATCGACTGGATCGTCACTGTAAAGAACCCTACCGGCTCTGACCTGAACGGCTACACTGTAACAGATACCCTTGATAACGGTGCAACGATTAAAGGCGATGTCAAACTGTATGTGCAACTGGAGCACGATGGCTACACTTGGTCTAATCGTAAGATTGATACCGTCAATAATACGGCTGGCAAATCCACCTTTACCTACACCTTCCCTGCTGGCAGTGATGCAAAGCTGTATCAGTTCAAGTATCAGACTACTCTCCCGGCAGGCGTCACCTCGGTGAAAAACAAGGCCGAGTACAGCAAGGAGCCCGGCGGCAACAAGTTTACCGATGAAAAGACGTTTAATACCTCTGGCGGCGGTCAGGGCGGCCAGAGTTTCAGCCCGCAAAAAACTGCATCCGGCAAGCTTGCCCCGAAGGACGCTGACCACCCGAACCTTCTGGCAGCACCTTGGACGATCACCGCTGCGATCCCCGGCAAGGGAAAATACGAGATCAAGGATAATATCAGTGGCATCTGGAAAAATGGCAAAAATATCCACTATGGCATTGCCAGCGAGCTGCAAAAGCAGCTTGAGCAAAGCTTTGACCTCACCTACACCAATGGGGGGCAGGAATACACACTGAATTATAATGCCCTCACACAGAGGTCGGATATCACGTTTAAAGTAACGTACTATCCGAATGAGTGGTACAGCGGTACTGAGATTTCTTCTACTGACGATACCACGCAGGTGCGTTCCTTCAAGATCGAGCTTGACACCACAAATTGCACCCTTGCCCTCAGCCAGCTGACGCTGAAATACAGCACGCAGGTGGATATAAGCGATCTGTCGGAAGGCGACCGTATTATTATCTCCAATCAGCTGAATGGAAACAGTGTCAGCTACGATTACCAGAAGCCCAGTACCGGCCTTAAGATGTCCAAGGGCGTCAAGATGGTAAATAAAACTGACCCTGTCACCAATATTATCTACTGGTGCGGCGCTCCGGATCAATCCTCCGGCGGTACGCTTACTCCCAATTATTCCGATTTCCAGAACAAGGTACTCCAATATCAGATTCTTCTGGATTTCTCTTCTGTAAGCGATACCCTGCCCGCAACGATCACCCTGACCGATACGCTTCCCAAGGGTCTCACTTACCGCACCACCAACACCCCCTCGGCTGCCATCGTGTTCATCAACGGCTACGGTAAAGATCGCAAAACTGACCCGCTCCTGAAGGATGGTTCTCGTAAAATAAATATTCAGGACTACTTCAAAGATAATCCGAGCAAGCTTGTGGTCAACACCCCTGCCGAGGGTTCAGAGGATGGGCAGACCATTACGTTCCACATTGATGGGCTGGATCAGCTCGACTTTGCTGAACTCAAAAAGCAGGGCTTTACCGAGCTGGTGCTGTGCTATCAGGCCGAGCTGACAGATCCCCGTTGGAGCAACGTCAAGTTTGATGAATTCCTCTACACCAACAAGATCAAGTGGAAGGAAGAAAACAAACAGGACAAGGTCGATGTAAAGGTCACCCAAAAGGTCGATGTGCTTAAAAAGGAAGCCTTGCAGGTCAGAGAAAAAAACGACAGCCGCGTAAAGTACACCCTGACCATCAACCCCGCTGCCAAAGACCTTGACCCCACTAGCACCACGGTCACCCTGACCGATATTCTTACCGTGCAGCACGCAAGCGTTCAGGCATCGCTGGATATTTTCAGCGTAAAGCTGTATAATGCAGATACCAAACAAGAAATATCCAAAGTCGAGTACGGCTACACCCGGCCGGTGTTGGGTACAGATAGCAGCGGTTACCCCACCTACACCACCACCTTTACCCTGCCGGATTCAACACCGCTTGTGCTGGAATATGAATATGTTACCAACGCTACCGCCAATATCAACCTGAGCAACGAAGCAAAAATTTCCGGCGGAAGTGCTTCAATCAAAGACTTCGAGCTTGAAAAGGTTGGTGCGTCCTCCACGGTGCATCAGGCTAAGCTGACTGTTTACAAGGTGGATAAGCGCAACTATTCAAACGCACTGACGGGTGCAACCTTCGATCTGGATCGTTTCGATTCCAGCACCGGTGGTTGGGTTTCCGTCCAAAACGAAGCTGTGGTAGATGCCAAAGGCACACTGACCTTCTACTTTGCATCAACGGACGGCCTGAAGGACAACACCTTGTACCGGCTTACGGAGGTAACCGCACCCGCTGGCTACAGCAAGGCATCCGCTCCGTATTACTTTATCTATCAGGCTAGCGGCTCTGACGAAGCCGCAGCCTATAGCGCCGCCGTAGGCGGTTACAGTGGTGCTGCAGATGTTCCCGCACAAAACGCTGCAAATCTTCTCTACTGCGCCAATGGCAAGGCCAGCGAGCTGTTTGTGCCCAACACCGCCAACAGTTTGACCATCATCAAGCACTGGCGCGATAAGGATAACAACACCCTGACAGCGGCGCAGGCAAAGCTGGATGAAGTGGAGGTATACTTGTACTGCTATAAGACCGGTGCTAAGAAGAGCACTGCAACACTTTATCCGCATCAAAACACCGTTACGTTGCTGAAGAGTGAAAACTGGACGGCCACTGTACCCATTGCAGACGAATATCTGAATGACTACACCTTCTATATCGAAGAGAAGGACGGCAACTCTTCCCGCTTTACCGTAGTCTACGACCAGCCGGCTGGCGTAACGGTGGGCAACACCCTCACCTTTACCAATACCGAGACCGACAACGCCGACTACGAACTTCCCTCTACCGGCGGGTCCGGTACACTCCCGTACACAGCCGTGGGCGGCACAATGATGCTGTCTGCGCTGGCATATAGCTTTATCCACCGCAAGCGCAGACGCGAAGGGAGGGCAGATGACTAAACTGCACTTCCCTGCCGGACGCCCGGAGCTTAAACCCCGCCCGCCCAGCGCAAAGTTTACGCGATAGTCCGAACAAAAACGACACCCCTACCCCCCCCCCTGCACAAAATGTAGGGGGCGGCAAGGGGCAGAAAAGAAAGGGGCTTTTTCCATGAAAAAAGCAATGAAGAAACTCATGGCTGCGCTGCTGGCAGTTGCTATGGTTTGCGCCATGGCGATCCCGGCGTTTGCAGATGGCAGCAGCTCTACCAGCACTGCTCCTGTTACCACCCTGTACACGATCGCCGCACCTCATAACGGTCATACCTACGAGATCTACCAGATCTTTACCGGTGATTATGATGCACTCCAACCGTCCATGCTCACCAACATCAAGTGGGGCAAAAACGGCACTGGTAAGGCTGGTGATGCTGTTGAGCAGACTGTTCTGGACGCACTTTCCAAGGTTGCTTCCTACACAAGCGACAGTGATAAGCTTGACGTTATCGATAAATATGTCACTCTGACCAATCCTGTAGAGACCATTACAAACGGTGGTTCTGTTGAAGTTGTTGGCGGCTATTACTTGATCAAGGACAAGGATGGCACGGTGCCTTCCTCTGAAACTTATACCCCTTACATCGTTTCCGTTGTTGGCAATGTTACCATCGAGCCGAAGAGCAATGAGGTTCCTAAATTTACCAAAAAGCTGAAGGACACCAACGATACTACCGGCGTTATTACCGGCTGGCAGGATTCTGCCGACTATGATATCGACGATAAAATCCCCTTCCGCCTGCAGGGCACTGTTTCCAAGGACTTTGATTCCTATAAGACGTATTACTACGCTTTCCACGATGTGGAAGAAAAGGGTCTGACCTTTGACCCCAGCTCTGTGAAAGTTTTTGTTGGCGATGAAGAGACCGGTACTAAGATTGATGCTAGCAATTATACTGTCGTTACCAACCCGGCCGATGGCTGCACCTTTGAGATCGTGTTTGATGATCTGAAAAATATTCCCAGTGTTACTGCTAAATCTATCATTACCGTTACCTACGAGTCCACGCTGAACGGGAACGCTGTTCTGGGCGCACAGGGCAACGTCAACACGGCAAAGCTGGAGTACTCCAACAACCCGCGCGGTAACGGCACGGGCACAACTCCTTGGGATAACGTCATCGTCTTTACCTACAAGGTGGTCGTGAATAAGGTCGATCAGAACCGTCAACCTCTGGAAGGTGCAGAGTTCACTCTGACCAAAAAGCTCAAGGACGGCACGGAAAATGTCATTCCTATGAAAATTGACACGTCCAACAAGGCTCTGTTTACGCTGTCCGGTCTGGATGACGGCGTGTACACACTGACCGAGACTGTAACCCCCGCCCACTACAACACCATCAGCCCCATCACCTTTACTGTCAACGCTGATCATACTATCACTTGGGAAGCCGATCCTCGTAATACTGTTCTGACCTCTTTGAGCGGCAACACGGCGAGCGGTGAGATCACCTTTACTCATAACGAAACCGATGGCTCTCTGACTACGGATGTCGTCAATAATATCGGCACTACCCTGCCCGGCACCGGCGGCATCGGCACCACCATCTTCTATGTGATCGGCGGCGGCCTGATGGTTGCAGCAGCCATCCTGCTCATTACCAAAAAGCGCATGGAGAACCGCTAACTTCTCCTTTTCCCCAGCACAGAGCGGGGCTGCAAAGCCCCCTGCTCTGGTCCTGAAACTATAACGTTAGGGAGTAGCCCATGAAAAAGAACAAAAGCACCATTATACTGATCCTCGTCTTTTTCGTGGGTCTATCCGTGATGTTATACCCCACCATCAGCGATTACGTCAACCAGCGCAACCAGTCCCGCGCGGTGGCAAGCTACGCGCAGGACGTGGACAACATGACCGATGCGGATTACAGCGGATACTTTGACGCCGCCGATGCCTTTAACGCACAGGTAGCCGCCAACGAGTACGCGCTCTACCGCCCGGATCAGCTTACCGGCTACGCCGACACGCTGGATATTACCGGCACGGGCATTATGGGTTACATCACCATCTCCAAAATAGGCGTGGAGCTGCCCATCTACCACGGCACCAGCGACAGCGTATTGCAGATCGCCGCAGGCCATTTGGAGGGCACCAGCCTGCCGGTGGGCGGCGCGTCCACCCACGCGGTCATCTCGGCGCACCGCGGCCTGCCCAGTGCAAAGCTGTTTACCAACCTTGACCAGCTGGAAGTGGGTGATACCTTTACCATCACCGTGCTGGATCGGGTGCTCACCTACGAGGTGGACAAAATTTCCATCGTGCTGCCCACCGAGACCGACGAGCTGAAGATCGCCGAAGGCAAGGATTACGTCACCCTGATGACCTGCACCCCCTACGGCATCAACACCCACCGCCTGCTGGTACGCGGCCACCGCGTGGAGACCCCGGATCAGTACAAGCACATCCGTGTTACTGCCGAAGCGCTCAAGATAGAGCCTATCATCGTTGCGCCCGTCATGGCGCTGCCCATGCTGCTGATCCTGCTGATCGGTATGCTGCTTTCCACACGCAAACGCAAGAAAACAAGAGGTGAAGAACATGAAAAGCATTGATCTGCGTCATCGTCTGGCAGCTGTGCTGCTGGCTGTGTGCCTTGTGGTATGCTGCGCCCTGCCGGCGTTTGCCACCAGTGCCAGCCTTGTGTCCGGGCGGCTGGGCTCGCTCCACGTCCGTCTGTACGACACCCACAACGATGTGCCCCTGCGCGGCGGCGAGCTGACCCTGTATCAGGTTGCCGCCGTCAAGCGCACCGGCGGCAACCTGTCCTACGCCTATACCGGCGATTTTACGGGCTGCGGCGTGCCGCTGGGCGATCTTTCCGACAGCACGCTGGCTGACCAGCTGGCAAAGTATCTGCCCACCGTGCCCGCCGTTGCCGCCCAGCAGAACGTTGACGAGGAAGGCTACGCCGACTTTACCAAGCTGCCGCAGGGGCTGTATCTGGTCATGCAGACCGAGGCTTCCCACGGCTACGAAGCCATCAAGCCCTTCCTTGTGTCCATTCCCCTGCCGGATGGCGACAGCTGGATCTACGATGTGGACGCCACCCCCAAGGTAGGCGCTACCATCCCGGATACGCCGGACACGCCGCCGGACACCCCCGATCTTCCGGAGCAGCCGGACACCCCGGATACGCCGGTGAGCCCCGGCACACCGGATAACCCGGTAAGTCCCGGCAACCCGGACAATCCCGTAAGCCCCGAGAACCCGGATAACCCGGTCTCCCCTTCCAACCCGGATAAGCCTGTTCTGCCCCAGACCGGTCAGTTGAACTGGCCCGTGCCGGTGCTGGCCTGCAGCGGTGTGCTGCTGTTTGCCGTCGGCTGGGTGCTGAACCGTCAGGGCAAAAAGGAACACTGAACCCTACTCCCTTCCAGCACGGCGCGCCGTGCCCTCTCCCCCGCAAGGGGGAGTTTTTTTGTACCCTCTTCCCTGCCGGGCACGGCACGATTTAAAATGCGCTCCGCGTTGCTCTGCGCATCATCAGCGGAAATATATTTTTAAATTTGCAATGCTGGAAAATCTGCGGATTTTCCAGCATTGCCTTTTCACGGGAGGGGGTGTTGCCGCAAGGCTGTACCACAGCACAAAGCGAGCTCGCCCTCTCAGGCG
>ERZ1027229.681-NODE-681-length-17355-cov-5.555318_pt1 | contig 17355 bp, 24 predicted proteins | sample MGYA00519245_ERZ1027229 | MGnify/ENA primary metagenome ERZ1027229 (study PRJEB26926, sample SAMN06164466) | human gut metagenome | biome: ENVO:00009003; feature: ENVO:2100002; material: ENVO:00002003 | host: Homo sapiens | place: USA | collected 2012 ...
GTAATAAGTTGTTTAAAAAATTAACAGGCAAAAAAATGAGATCTTTTAAGGATTTGAACGTTTCCTACAAGCCGGAAGACGGCAAGAAACGTTTTCCCGGCTCCGTGGTAAGCATCCGGGAATTAGTGAACTTACCCATCATCGTGAAGGACTTCGAAACCGGCATCCGCACCGAACAGGGCGAAGACCGCTGTATCGTAGCCATCGAGATGAATGGCGAGGCCAAGAAGTTCTTCACCAACTCGGAAGAGATGAAGAACATCCTCGCACAAGTGAGTGAAATGCCGGACGGATTTCCGTTTGAGACCATCATTCGGACGGAAACTTTCGGCAAAGGTAGAACCAAGTATGTATTCAGCTGATGAAAAAAGTGGAAGGAAACATCGGGGTACGGTTGCTTGAATGCATAAACCCCATTAAAAACAAATGGCGTGTTCGATGGGACGTGCAGCCGGGAGAGAACGGATCGGCCACCTACATGGAAGAGGAGTTCGACCATCGACCCACCGAAGACGAGATACGCTCCACGGTCATAACATGGCACAACCGGGAAACCGACAAGGATATCCTATCAGGTTTCACCTACGAGAATGTCCCGGTATGGCTGTCAAGCGAGAACCAGTTCAACTACAAGGCAGCCTACGACCTTGCCGTGCAAACAGCAGGGGCGACTCTTCCGGTCGTGTTCAAATTCGGAACGGACACCGAACCGGTCTACCGCGAATTTGCTACACTGGAAGACCTGACAGACTTCTATACGAAAGCCATGCAGCATATCCAAAACACGCTGGCCGACGGATGGAAAAAGAAAGATGTATTTGATTTGTCGCTATATGCGGTAGATTAAAAAAGCCTTCGGGGGTAAGGCTGTAAAAAAAGCCCCCGGCCTGTTAATTAGTCGTCTCACTTACTTATTAACACAAAGATACCTCTTACAGGCACGACCGGGGGCATAGACCCTCGTTCGCCTGCAAGAGGTTTTTTTGTGTACGCTTCTGCGCATAAATAAGTGAGACAATGCAAAAGTACTAATTTTTGTTGAATATGAAAGTAATTGAGATACTGAAATTGAATAAAGGAATGCTGAAAACATGCCGGAAAGTAGGAATCCGGATGGAAGACGTACAGTATATCGAACTATACAATGACTACAACAGGCTGTTGGACGAAGGCGAAAAGGTTTCCTACATCGTGGCAGTACTGGCCGAACGTTATAATGTTTGCGAGCGAAAGGTATACACGCTCATCAAACGGCTGCAAAGCGACTGTAACCCGTTTGCAGTGTAATGGGACGGCCTCCCCATTGAAGAGGGATAACGGTGCGGTACCTTTGCGGGGTATCAAAACAACACACCATGAACAAGTATTATCAAATCCTAAAAAAGGTACTTGCCGACGGCAAGACACAAAAAGGCAGGAAAGGTGAAAGCCGTTACCTGCTGAACGAGACGGTAACACTGTCTCCGGCAGAACTGCTCGATATTTTCGAGGGACACAATATCGCACGGAAAAAGCTCAGAAGCGAACTGTCGCTCTTCATGAGCGGGGAAAGACAGGTTGAGAAATACCGGGAAGCCGGGATAAACTGGTGGGACTACTGCGGCTCCATCCTCGTGAACTCCTACCCTACCTATTTCGAGAAGCTGCCACCTCTGATTGGCAAAATCAACCGGGAAAAACGAAGCAGCAAGAACTACATGCTGTTCCTCGGTTCGACCGGCACGGAAAGCAACCAGGCACCATGCCTCAGTCTCGTACAGTTCCAGATCGAGCAAGGCGAACTGGTCCTGACGGCCTACCAGCGTAGCTCGGACGCCAACCTTGGATTACCGGCTGACATCTATCACCTGTACCTTATATCCCGGCAAATAGAACTACCCCTGAAATCCATCACAATCAACCTCGGCAACGTGCATATTTACGAGAACAACATCACACGCACACAAGAACTGCTTGCCGGAAATCCTAACGTAAAATTCGAATTGAACGTATGAAAAAGACGTATCTGTCAGCCCCGCTGCCATTCGTGGGCCAAAAGCGCATGTTCGCACGCAAGTTTATGAAAGTATTGGAACAATATCCGGAAAGCACGGTATTCGTTGACCTTTTCGGCGGTTCCGGCCTGTTATCACACATCACCAAACGATGCAAGCCGAAAGCCACGGTCATATACAACGATTTCGACAATTACCACAAGCGATTGGAAAACATCCCAAGGACAAACCGGCTTATCGCCGACCTACGTGCCATGGTAGGGAATTCCGTTCCACGACACAAGACCATAACCGGAGAACTGCGTGAGCGCATCTTCAGCCGTATCCTCCAGGAGGAGCACGAGACCGGTTAAGTGGACTTCATCACCCTGTCCTCCTCTTTGATGTTCTCCATGAAATATAAACTGAGCGTACCGGAGATGCAGAAGGAAGCCCTTTATAACAACATCCGGAAAGCAGACTATCCGGAGTGCACGGATTATCTAGATGAGCTGGAAATCGTCTCCTGCGATTACAAGGAGCTGTTCAACCGGTACAAAGACACGCCGGGCGTGGTGTTCCTGGTGGACCCGCCGTACCTTTCCACCGACGTGGGTACTTACAATATGAGTTGGCGTATGTCGGATTACCTCGACGTGCTGAACGTGCTATCCGGGCATCCGTTCGTCTATTTCACCTCAAACAAATCCTCCATTCTGGAGCTGTGCGAATGGATCGGGAAAAACAAAAACATCGGCAACCCGTTCGAGGGATGTACCCGGATGGAGTTCAACGCCCACATAAACTACAGCTCATCCTACACGGACATGATGCTGTTCAAAAAAGAGGCTGCCTGACGGCGTTTCTTTGCCCCCTGTCGAAATAGAAAGCCTCCGGCAGTAATTTGTCCGCCGGAGGCTTTACTGTCTGAACATGGCCGTTTATCGAAGCCGTTTAAAGGCCACGCACGAATACACCTCGATATTTTCCACAATCTCCTCGTGGTTGTGGTTCGTCTGGCTCTCCACAAGGTCAAATGCCATGAAAGTATCGCCATCCATGCACGAGAGCCGCTCATGTATCAGTTCCGGCAGGTCAAACACCTCCAACGCATCTTCCTTGAACGGGCTGCCCTCGTTGGCTGCACCGGTCCAGTCCGTCACGATATGCAGTTTCACTTCCGGTTCGGCCCGATATTTCACCCCGTCCACAATCGCGTTCCAGCGTATCGGGCAGAACTCCACGAATACGGCAGGGCGTTCCCAATTCTCCTCCTGCTCGATAAACTCCACATTGTGGTTCCACAGGTCGATGTGTTTTATCAAGCCTCCGCCCACCTCCTTCAGCTCCTTGCAGAGCATATTATAAAGTTCCTTTCTCATTTCCGTCTTATATCAAATTCAACATTGAAATATTCCGTTATATTCTCCTCTATGATTTCACGGACAGCCTTCTCCACTTCGGGAGAAACCCCCAAGAAACGCCTTCGGGGAATCTTGATCATGCTGCCCTCCTTTTTCAACGCCATGAACTTCCAGAACTCAGCCTCACCGGTCAGCTGCACGGTACGTTTGTCCTTGCGTTTCTCTCCATTCTTCCTACGCCCGAAAGAACCGGTCGCCTCGTAGTATTTATGCCAAAAGTAACGCTTCATTTTTTTTGTCACCCTTATCTCCCCGCCGTCATTGTGGATGGCCGCATACGGAAGGTCGGTGTAAAACGTGATGCTGTTCTCCGTGATCCGGCTGGAAACGCTCCGCCTGAGCCGGCCGGTATCTATCAAAATAGAACCTCCGGGGCGTGTCGGGCTTTTACGCCGCTGCCATGCCTCGGAGAAAAAAGCCTGACGCTCAAAATTACGGTCGAACTCATCTGTCATCTCCACCCGGATATCCTGCAGGATCCGGGCGATTATCTTCTGCACGTCCTTGTTCATAGTCATCGTCATTAAAGAGTAAAAGCTGGCGGGTCTCCTCGTCAGCTATCTTCTTGCTCGCATCCGCGCTCGCGTTGAGTATATTGTAGAATGTACGTTCGGTAACGGCATATACAGGATATACGTACCGCCGCCAGATTTCGCGGTTCGGTACACCGCGTTTGGCATATTGGTCGTATATCCTGTTTATCTCCTCCACACGTTTCTCATAACTTACTCCGCGTCGCTTTGCCATCGCTTACTCCTTCTTTGGATTATATGGTTGAATGTCCAGTTCCATCTTCGCGCTCACTATCACCCGGCCACTGCCGCCACACTGGGGACAAGTTTCCTCAATAGTATTCACTTTCTTTTTTCTGAAAATCCGGGAAGGAAGTTCGGTCGTTCTCTGTATGACACCCGTGCCGTGACAAGCACGGCACAGGGCTACTTTGGGGCTCTTCTCTACATTCTGTATCATACTCTTTATTTTTAGGATTCTGTCATACCCAACGGGATGGGCTTCCACATCCCGTTATTGTCTCTTATCTCAGCTCTGATGAACTGCTTGCTCACCTCCGGTTGGTAACTCTCCTCGATGATGCGCACGCCTTCCATGAAACGCTCGTCACCGGTTTCCATCGCTACCTTGCGCAACTGAACGATGCGCGAGGCTTTCAACGTACCTTTGGCATCACGTGCCAACAGGCGGAGAACCATGCTCACCAGCGCCTTGGTCTTTTCGTCCTTGGCGAGGCTTTCGATATACTCCTTCACGATGGCAATTCCGTCCTCCACCGTATCGCGGTAACCGTCTGTCACATACACACCCAACGTGATACGCTTGCTTCCCTCGCTGTTGGTGAATGTGTGACTGCGCTGATCTTCCTTTGCTTTCGTCTTGAACAGGTCGGACTTCATTTCAAGGATGGTCTTGAAATTCTCCATCACCGTCCGCTTGCTCTCCTTGATGCGCTCGCTGATACCCTGCAACACCGGAATAGAGCGTTCGATCTCCTCGTCCACCATCTGCTTATACATCTCGCGGTCGGCTCTCGCCTTCTCCTCCGCAACTTTCTTGGCTTTCGCCTGACGGAAGGCATCAAACTCCGCCTTCTCGGTTTCCGTCATTACGACGGTCTGGTTCTTCTTTTCCATAATTCAAATCGTTTTTGTTGTTAATCCATCAGTTCTCATACTCCTCACCATAATCTGGCGTTTCCAACTCGCTTTCCAACAGGGCTTCCTCATATTTCTCATAAGCCCACTCGTTCAGCCTGTTGAAAAACTCTTCCCGATCATCCCGGTCCATTTCCGGGGACACGTCAAGTATCTGGTTCTTGACATTCTCAAGCAGTTCCTTGAATCTCTTATCCATATCCGTCAATTTTTAGGGGCTTTGGTGTCTATGAACATATAGGTCACCGCCGCCGGTTGTTTTACTTCCTCTTTCTTTTTTCCCTTGAGCCCGCCCTTGCGCCGGATAGAGCGCAGCTTTACAGCCAGTTGTTCCAGTTCGTCCGAAGAGATTTGACCGAACGCCTTTCCCGCAATCCGGGGATTCCGGCAGAAATCATTGACGCACGCCCAGTCCGAAGTGTCGATTCCCATCTTTTGCATGAGTTTCAAACACACGCTGCGCCAATATTTAAGCTCCTCCCGCATCTTCTGACGACGCTCGTCCACACCGGCCAATTTCTCCAATCCCTCACAACAGGTGTTATATTCAAGCCTCGTCATTTCACGAAGACTGTCTGTCCGGTTCCATGTGTACTGCAGCACGATGGACTTCTTGAACTCTTCCCGGTCTCCGTTGAACGGCAGCTTGTTGAACAAAGCGTAAAACCTGGCGAAATTGGTTACTTCCTGTGCCATATCATTTGCCATTAAGAATCATTTCACATTCCGTTGATTTGGTACTGACACGATAAATTATCTTATCCGGTTTCACTGATTTACCTTTGTATTCAGCCTCGATTTGTTCGGCATATATCTTTTTTAACTCATCACCGATTTTAGAAAGTATTTCCTTATTGTACTCCCCGCAAAATCCTATGCGTGAGTAGTGGGTTTCACGAATTATTCCTCTATATACCGTAGCAGTCAACGTTATCACCACGACACCGGTTCCCATTTTTATTTTTACCATATCGGACATTTTTACTCAAACAATACTTTAATGCCGCATGAACTCGCCACGTCAAGTTCCAACTTCGCACCCTTGCTCAGTTCCCAGTCCTTCAGCATATAGATATACTCACAATCCAGAAGCAAGGCGATATCCGCCCGCATGTGTTCTCTCCAATGAGCCTCATCCGGCAGTCCGTTCTTAAAAGGATTGACCGGGGAAAAGCCCATATTTCTCAAATTCTGTTCCGCATTGGCAAACGCACCCTTGCGCTCGTCGATGTTGTAGTGGGCTATTGCCCCGCTGATGTAAACCTTGTCTTTTTCCATATCACAAATTATTACTCGTTTGAATGATTCCTTCTTCCCACACCACATAATAGCTGCCGGCCTCACCGATGGCACGGCCTTGACAATATGCCTTATAACCGACCACCCGGATCTTCATGTCGCAGATATAACGCAAACGGATCGCACCGCCTCCCATCGGCTGGCTCTTCTTTTCCTGGCTGATCCAGATGAAACACTTTTTCGGGAAACGCTTCATCAAGGCTACCGCATCCGGATACTCCCATTCCGACACCTGATACGAATCCACGATGATAAACTTCGGGGACTTCGGCTTCTTCAATCGGTCTATCAGTTCCTCATAGGTCTCGTCCACAACCACACGAAACTTACCTTGCACCTCGTTCATCTTCAAATATTCCATACGGCGTTGGAATGTCTGGTTCACGCCCTCTTCATAGCTCAAGTACAACACAAGGCCGTATTTGCACAGTTCCTTGCCAAGCTGCATCACAAAGCTGCTCTTTCCGCTGGCACTGGCACCGCTGATGAACCAGGAGGCATTCTCCGCAGGGAACCCGAAAGGCTTGTTCCATTTCTCACCCCACGGCAACGTCACCCATTTCTTGGCGGCTATGTCTTTCGGACTATATGCTCGTTTCATGACTCTTTTTCTATTGATTCAATCCTATATTTCAGAAACCCTTTGATGATATGCGGAGGATGGTGTATCGGGCAGAATTGCCCTACGTGAAGCCCCCAATACGGGACATAAGCATCTTTCCATATTTCATTTTGAAATGGTCCGGCTTCCTCCACAAGACCACCTTCATTTACTTTGAGCCATAACAGGTCTTGACCTTTGTCCTCTAAAACTATCTTAACCATTACCTATGCCATTTTAAGTTTCTCTATCTCGATATACACCCGCCTCAGACCTCCACGTGTCTTGCGTACAATCTGCGCTATATCCGCATCTGCCGGAGCATTTACTTTAGCCACCGTCCGAGCTTGGGTATTCAAAAACGCCTCACGCTCCTTGCCGTCATCAGGTGTCACCTTGCTGTAACGGTCTCCATAACGGCTCAACATCTCAGTATAGCCCACTTTCTTACATTCTATCGAACGATTGATCTTTTCTTTCAAACCATCCGCACCCATCATATACCAAGCACAACTGCGTTCGGTGGCATTCCACAAAGCCTTCAGCTCAAGGAACGCCTCATACTGCAAATCCCCGGCCTCGTCCAAAATAATAAGCGGATTCTCAATGGAACGGAGGTAATAAGTCAAATCCTCGTATACATCGCTATATTTACCTTTGGCATCCACTCCGAACTCCGCAGCTATCTTACGCACCAGCTTCAGCTTAGTCTTCACCTGCGAGCAGTCGATATACACGGCATTCTTGTGGTTCTGCACATAATACCTTGCAGTAAAAGTCTTTCCGATGTTTGGAATGTCGCATAGGATAGCCGACAGGCTCGACTGCTGGGAGAACTCAAGCTGGGCGGTTATATACTCGAACGTGGCGGTCTTGGCAACCTTCCACTCCATATCGGCACGGAGGCCCACACCCAAACGACGGGCTATACTTATCCAGTTGGCATCACTAAGGGCTTTATCCGTCTGTCCGTTCTTAATGGCACTGTACACCGATGTGCTGATGCCAAGGGAGGCGGCATGTTTCGCGTCACTCGGATAGTTCGCACGGTTGGCAGCTATCGCTCCCAAAATCTTCTGTTTTTGCGCTTCTGTAATCATAATTCAAACGCTGTTATAATGTTATTCTAATCGTATTCTTACATATCTCCAATAGCCATTGCCGCCATATTGGTCGGCTGCCATTCGTAAGCTTCATCGGGTTCTTCAGGAACAGGTGCCGTAGGTAATACAAGGCTTTCCGTTTCCTCATCTTCTTCCTCACGTTGGACCGGTGCCACACCTACCTGACCGATAGCGTTATCACGTACCCATTTGTCAAAGTGACTCATTATCTTTGCCTGTTCCGTATAAGCTGCCTTATCTTCTTCGGTCTGTTCCGCCATTACACGGCTATAAGTCACAACCGGGCGCACCTTGTCGATATAGCGGTCATTCTGATACAGAAACACATCGGTCGGTTTGCCTTCCTCATCCGGCAAATAGAAAGCCGTCACCTTGCGGTTATTAGGCTCCAACTTCTCAAGAACCTCCGGACCGCTCAGCCACCAGTCAGCGTACGCCACACGTACCGTACTGTTCCGTCTTACGCTTGTTTCCACCCTCTCGCCGATATAACGGCTCAGGGTCAGTTTGTCAAGCGGGCGCAGAGTCGGGTTGATCCTCGCCACAAGCACATCCCAGCGGGTCATACCCGGATATTTCTTCTGGTTGGGGTGCAGCGTGTTGTTCCATTCAGCACAATCCCTGCGGTCATCTGCCACAAGTTCCTCAAACGTATAATATTTCCTATCCTCGTAGGTATGGTTCCCACTGTCGCTGATTTTCTTCTGATCCACACGCCGTGCCCCTTTACCGTACCAACGACCCACTCCTTCATGGTTCTTATGGGCGATGGTAGTCTTGAACGCGCCGTTCAACGGTTCGGCATATTTGTCCTGAGAGTTCAACGGTGCACAAAAGCGCACAAACTTAAACACCTCACCGGCTTTCAGGAAGCCCTCCTTGTACTTGCTCATCAAATGCTGCTCCACCTCGATACCGGCAGGCATCCCCCACCCGTTACGCTCAATCAGGCGGAACATATCCTGGAAACAGGCAACCACAAGAGCTTCGTCTTTATCACGGCCGTAAGCAAGCCCCACACGGCACTGGCTCACCACATCGTAGGCATAATAAGCATGTACGTATTCACCACCCTTCATGCGACGCGGAAGATCCACGTCATCCATCGTAATCTGGGACAAGGAGAACTCTCCACTGTGGCGGTGCATGTGTGGCATTTGCTCGTGGTAGAATTCCGACCACCCACGACGCTTTTTCTCTATGAGTACCTGGTTGGCCGGCTTGTTCAAGATGTTGCGAATGGTACTTTCGCTCAGTTCTTTCGGATCACCGTTCTTATCCGTAAAATCGTTATGGTTGAATATTTCCCCGGTTTCCAAATCCCATACCTCCAACTCACCGCACACAAAGGAGATATACATCTCGTGTACGTCACTGCCATAAGGCTGGTTCGGCAGCACCGTGATGCTCAGCACGAGACGCTCGGTCTTGTAATCCACTTTCCTCGCGCACTGGTTACCGAACTTTCCACTGATAAGGCACTCATAACCGTACTGCTTGTACTCGTTCACCTTCTTTCGGAAACGTAAGGTACTCGCCGGCAGATCATGCCCGAACTCTTCGCGCAGCGTCTCAATGGTAGTAGCCATCATGCTCCAATCATACTTCTCTCCCATTAACTTTCGATAATCACGACTACGATTGTACAACTTGATACAAGTATTCAGCACTGAAGCATTTATCGCATACTTTCTGGCAAGCTCATCAGAAGCCTTATCGCTGGACTGCCGGGCAGCCCAATCCATAAAGAAAGCGACGGCAGCCTGATCAAGCTCGTAATTCGATATTATCCAGCCACGTAAAAGAATAACGGCACCACCAGGATGTTTTTCATTTACTTGATCTTGATATTCTGTTGGAAGGCTATCGACAACAACCAAAGCGTAATTTCCCTTTCCACCACCGGAGCGAGCCATCTTCAGCCTGTTGCGTGCAGCAAGTTGACGGCAGTAATCCTGTGTCAAAATACCATCAGCCTCAAGCTCACGTACCGATATGCAAAGTTTGTTATCGAAAAATTCCATACTCACACCTCCTTATTCCAATGCAGCCGCAAAATTCTGGATGCTGTTTATATTGGAAAATGTCACATTATCATAATGTCTCACCTCTTCCCCTTTATAAGTCACCACACCCGTGCTGTCGTTTTTACTGATTTCCAACAATGCGCCATTCGGAAAATATTGGCGTATCACGTTATCATGGTCGTGTAGTGTCTCCATAACCGGAGCCACCGCCATAACAATACCACCACGCTCACGGGCGGCCTTCTGGACCCTACGGATGGTATCCGTATCCTGTTCAAAACGCAGGGCTTTCCAAACTGTCACGCTGCTTACGTTGAAAGCCTTGGCCAAAAACTGACGATCCTCACTTGTTACATGAATATACTTCTTCATATTCCACTTATTTAAATTCGTTTATAATCGGTTTCAAACCGCCGTAGCAGCTCATCAAGCGCCGAATAAGATTCTTTACATAAAAATCAGGTGCGGAAAACACAATCCCGGTCTCTTCAGTGTATCTGGAACTGATACCGTCCATCATCAACACGTAAGCGACTTTGTGCTTCACGCTTTGTGTCTGCCATTCTTTGATTTCTTCGTTCATTTTCTTTAAGTGCTAAAATTCGTTATTCTCGACCCTTTTCTGTATCTTTGGTCGCTCGTTAATTTCTTAATCCGGTGCAAATATACAGAATTTCTGTATACACCAAAAATAATTTCAGAAATAATGAATACAGAAAATCTATTTTTACAGAAATCCTCAATAGACTACCGTTTTGTAAGGGCAGTTCAAGAACTTATTACAGAAGAAATAGCACACACCAAGGGAGAAATAGCAAAAGAATTGGGAGTGAAGACTGCTAAATTTTCAGAAATCATGAATGGCAGAATGCATGTTGGTGTAGATATGCTTGCCATTCTTTCTGAGAATTATCTCGTAGATCCTGACTGGTTACTCACTGGAAGAGGTAAACGAATATTTAGGACATCATCTATTTTACCTGTCCGTTTAGAAGAAGGGAAAGAAAATCAAGAACACCCCTATAACTTCGAAAACGAAGACGAGGTACTCCGTCAAAGAACAAAAGAAGTAGAAGAAGAAATGTACATAGAACGAGAAAAAAACGCTGCTCCAACATTACTACAGTTGATTTCAGAAAAAGACAAGCAACTTCTCCAACAAGCAGAAGAAATTGGCCGTCTCAAAGAACAAATCCGCCAAATGAATCTTGAAAAAGGGAAGCCTGCATCGGATGCGTACACTTCCGAGACTGCAAATGCAGGGTAGAGCGCACTTTTACCATCCGGAGAACATGAAACGTTACCCTGAGGATACCCCTAATCATACCTTCAGACTCCCCATTCTCGGCATCCCCCCTCCATCCACCCCATATAATCGCTCGAAAAGGACTGATAATCCGTTATATAATAATGTGCGATTTTTGTAGGTGGTGGTTTTTAGGGTGGGTGTATCGAGGCTTATTTTACATCTATCATTCAAAAAACCATATTTTACCACACTGCCAACTACCCCCTCTCAAAACCGTGTTTTGTCACTCCAAATACAAAAATCTGTCACTCCAAACTGTCACACCAAGTGTCACCCCAAAGGGACAATCGTCACTTTGGGACACAAAAAAAGGAGACCATAAGTCTCCCCTACAAGAATAACTGCAGAATGGTGTTTTTCTTTCGTTCTAATGCCATTCTAATCTATTCACCTATCTCCTCTCCTACTCCCTGAAATAAGCGTAGATTGCTTGATTATAGCCCTTTTAGTGCATACTGTTCCATTACCGGACAGACCGGCATGTAACAGATAATTCTTGGTCGCACCCACCTGTTCCGCCGTCAAAACCGTATAAACAGCCGAAATACTACTAAAATACCAATCTCTTCGCTTTGTTCCGTCTATTCCGTGCGTCAAATGCACATGTATAACCTTTGCCATATCACTATATTTTATAGTGCAAATATACTAAATAATCATTATATGGAATATTTTATAAACATATAATCCAAAAACAAGGCATAAAAAAAGCGGTCTACAACCGCTATCTTCCTCTCCTACTTACACACCATGTAAACTTCATGTAAGCCCATTTAAAGCAATCGCCAAACCGATGAAGCCCAAACAGTCCCCCACGTAAACAGAAATTAAACCTGCGTAAACGTTTCGTTTTGCGGGAGTTCCTTCTATCCTTCCTCGTAACCTATTGTATTATAAAGCGATGTGTTGTTTTATTCAATATATCGTTTTATACGCTTCGTTCTGTGCCCCGTACATGCCATCGAAAAAGCCATTATCATCTGTGACAACGAAACCCTTCCTGCAGAACTGTTCCAGCTGGCACGGCGAACCGGCACTCCCGAAGCAGCCGCATCCACGCTCGAAGAAATGGAAATGCAGATGATACGGAAGACGCTCGACAAATGTAGCGGAAATCTCTCTGCCGTCGCCGCACAGCTGGGTATCACCCGCCAGACGTTGTACAACAAAATGAAGAAGTATGGCCTTTAATTATTCATTCCGCGTTGCCGTCAGTCTGGCAGTAGCACTCCTTGCAGGGGTGATGTGGACTGTAGACGTATTTTGGGGCGCGCTCTGTACCGCGCTGCTTCCCATAGCCTTGTACTGGCAGCAGAAGTTATACCGCCATCATGTGCGGAAGGTGCTTTTCATGCTCGACGCCATCGAAAACAACGACAATGCCATCCACTTCTCCGAAACGGAAAACACTGCCGACGCACGCCTCGTAAACCGTGCATTGAACCGGGTTGCCCATATACTTTATAATGTGAAAAGTGAAACAGCCCAGCAAGAAAAGTACTACGAACTCATTCTGGACTGCGTGAATACCGGTATCCTTGTCCTGAACGACAATGGTGCCGTATATCAAAAAAACAGCGAAGCACTCCGTTTGCTGGGCCTCAATGTCTTTACCCACGTCAGTCAGCTGAACCGCGTAGACCCGCGTCTTTCGTCCCTTCTTGTCAATTGCCGCCCGGGAGACAAATTGCAAATGCCTTTCAACAACGAACGAGGTACTGTGAACATGTCTGTCCGCGTCAGCGACATTACAGTCCGTAAAGAGCATCTTCGCATCCTCGCCCTGAACGACATCAACAACGAGCTGGATGAAAAGGAAATAGATTCCTGGATTAGGCTTACCCGCGTACTGACGCACGAAATAATGAATGCCGTCACTCCCATAACCTCCCTAAGCGATACACTGCTGGGACTGACCGAAGCGCAAGTTTCCAAAGAAGAAATCAGAAACGGCCTGCAGACTATCAGCAGTACGGGCAAGGGCCTGCTCTCTTTTGTGGAATCATACCGGAAATTCACCCGTATTCCCACCCCCGAACCATCCTTGTTCTACGTAAAAAGTTTTATCGGACGGATGGTCGAACTCGCCCGTCACCAGCACCCCGATGTTCGGGTCACCTTTCATATGGACATCGCGCCAAGCGACCTTATTCTATATGCCGATGAGAACCTGGTATCACAAGTAGTCATCAACTTACTGAAAAATGCCATACAAGCCATCGAATCGGATAAAAATACAGATAAAGAAGGACATATCAACATACGTGCCTACTGCAATGAAGCGGAAGCCATACTGATAGAAATTTCCAACAACGGACCTGCCATTCCCAATGACATTGCCGAACACATATTTATCCCCTTCTTTACGACCAAAGAGGGTGGAAGCGGTATTGGATTGAGTATTTCCCGGCAAATAATGAGGCTTTCCGGCGGAAATTTATCCTTATTGCCCGGTAAAGAAACCACCTTTATTTTAAAGTTCAATTGAACTATTTTAGATTTGTATTTGTTAAACACAATGCATATCTTTGTACTATTAGACATAAGAAACATCACATTTCAAACTATATAGCATAGAATTTATGATATTTACAGCAGGAAACATACTACTTATAGGTTCCATATTACTTTTCGTCAGCATCATTGTCGGCAAGACCGGCTACCGTTTCGGAGTGCCTGCATTATTGCTTTTTCTTGTCGTCGGCATGCTGTTCGGCAGTGACGGATTGGGATTGCAGTTCCACAACGCCAAGGAAGCACAGTTCATCGGCATGGTTGCACTCAGCATCATTCTGTTCTCCGGTGGCATGGACACCAAGTTTACGGAGATAAAGCCCATATTGACTCCCGGCATTGTTTTGTCAACTGCAGGAGTGCTGCTCACGGCCCTTTTTACCGGATTATTTATCTGGTGGCTGTCCGGCATGAGCTGGACCAACATCCACCTGCCGTTGATAACCTCCCTTTTGCTTGCATCCACCATGTCATCTACCGACTCAGCCTCTGTATTCGCCATTCTGCGTTCACAAAAAATGAACCTGAAGCATAATCTGCGCCCCATGCTGGAACTGGAAAGCGGTAGTAACGACCCGATGGCATATATGCTGACAATCGTGCTGATTCAATTCATCCAGTCCTCCGGAATGGGAGTTCCCCAGATATTAGGCTCTTTTGCCATACAGTTCATTGTCGGTGCCGCAACCGGTTATTTCCTCGGAAAGCTGGCTATCCTTATGCTGAACCGGCTGAATATAGACAACCAGGCACTCTATCCTATCCTGTTGCTGTCTTTTGTATTCTTCACCTTCTCCATCACCGACCTGCTGAAAGGCAACGGTTACCTGGCCGTGTATATCGCCGGAATGATGGTAGGCAATAACAAAATCATGTACCGGAAAGAGATTTATACTTTTATGGATGGACTGACCTGGCTTTTCCAAATCATCATGTTCCTCTGCCTCGGTCTGCTCGTCAACCCCCATGAGATGCTGGAAGTTGCAGTCGTGGCATTACTCATCGGTGTATTCATGATTGTTGTGGGACGTCCTCTCAGTGTTTTTCTCTGCCTGCTGCCTTTTGGCAAGAGAATCACCCTCAAGTCACGGCTATTCGTATCGTGGGTAGGATTACGTGGCGCAGTACCCATTATTTTTGCCACTTATCCCGTGGTGGCTAATGTGCCCGGCGCCCATGTCATTTTCAACATAGTATTCTTTATAACCATCGTCTCACTGGTCATCCAGGGTACCACAGTCTCCTGGGTAGCCCGGCTGCTGGGCCTCTCCACCCCGCTGGAAAAGACCGGAAATGATTTCGGAGTTGAGCTGCCCGAAGAGATTGACTCCAACCTGCACGATATGACCATTACACAAGAAATGCTGGACCAGGCAGATACCCTGAAAGACATGAACCTGCCCAAAGGCACACTGGTGATGATTGTAAAACGTGGCGATGAGTACCTCATCCCGAACGGAACATTAAAACTGCATGTGGGCGACAAGCTGCTTCTTATTTCGGAAAATAGCAAGGAATAAGAATTACAGATAAGTTTCTATCCGTTTCAGGGCAAGAAAAAAGCGGAAACTATTTGCTTTGCATCACTATAAGACCTATCTTTGCGCAGTTTTAACTAAAGTGTGCAACAGACGAATGGAACAAGAACAAGGGTTCATCGATTATATAGAACAAAGCATTATTAAAAACTGGGATCGCAACGCCCTGACAGACTACAAAGGAATTACACTGCAATACAAAGATGTAGCACGGAAAATAGCCAAATTCCATATCGTATTGGAAAGCGCCGGCATCAGGCCCGGTGACAAGATTGCCGTTTGCGGACGTAACAGTGCACATTGGGCAGTCGCTTTTCTGGCGACGGTTACCTATGGAGCTGTCATCGTTCCCATTCTGCATGAGTTCAAGGCCGACAATATCCACAACATCGTCAACCATTCCGAAGCCAAGCTGCTGTTTGTCGGCGACCGGGCATGGGAAAACCTCAATGAAGAGGCAATGCCCCTGCTGATGGGTATCGTACTGCTGACGGACTTCACTCCGGTAGTTTGCCGCAACGAGCAGCTGATGGAGGCTTTCGAACATCGCAACGTCCTCTATGGCACACGTTTCCCCAAGAATTTCCGCCCCGAGCATATCAGCTACCGCAAGGAGGAATCACCCGAAGAACTGGCTGTCATAAACTATACTTCGGGCACCACGGGATATTCCAAAGGGGTCATGCTCCCCTATCGCAGCCTTTGGTCCAATGTTGCATATTGCCATGAGATGCTCCCCGTACGTCCGGGCGACCATATTGTATCCATGCTGCCTCTGGGACATGTATTTGGTATGGTGTACGATTTTCTATACGGTTTTTCCGCAGGCGCCCATCTGTATTTCCTTACCCGTATGCCGTCTCCCAAGATTATTGCACAGTCATTCTCCGAAATCAGGCCACGGGTCATTTCGTGTGTACCGCTCATCGTAGAAAAGATTATCAAGAAGGATATCCTGCCCCGGATAGACAATAAAATAGGCAAGCTGCTATTGCGGATGCCCATTGTCAACGATAAAATCAAGGCTGACATGCGCAAAAAGGCAATGGAAGTATTCGGCAGTAATTTCGATGAAATAATCATCGGAGGAGCACCGTTCAATGCCGAAGTGGAACGCTTCCTGAAGCAGATAGGCTTCCCCTATACCATTGCATACGGAATGACGGAATGCGGCCCCATCATTTGTTCCAGCCGCTGGGAAACATTGAAACTGGCCTCTTGTGGCAAGGCAACCACCCGCATGGAAGTAAAGATAGACTCTCCCGACCCTCAGAACGTGGCAGGAGAAATAATCTGTAAAGGTGCCAATCTGATGCTGGGCTATTACAAAAATGCCGAAGCGACTTCCCAAATCATCGATGTAAACGGCTGGCTGCACACCGGCGACCTTGCAACGATGGATACCGAAGGATATGTCACTGTCCGCGGACGCAGCAAAAACATGTTGCTCACAGCCAGTGGTCAGAACATCTACCCCGAGGAGATTGAAAGCAAACTGAACAACATGCCCTATGTGTCCGAATCACTGATCGTATTGCAGAAAGACAAGCTCGTGGCTCTTATCTATCCGGATTTTGACGATGCATTCGCCCATGGTATGGAACAATCGGACATCGAAAAGGTTATGGAGGACAATCGGAATGAATTGAATCTGCAATTACCGGCCTACTGCCAGATAACAAAAGTCAAGATACACTTCGAGGAGTTCGAGAAAACGGCAAAGAAGAGCATTAAAAGATTTATGTATCAGGAAGTAAAAGGGTAAGGGGAATGTGTCAAAACCTTCTTTAACGCTTTATTTTAGGCGCGGATGACGCAGATTTCACGGATTTAGTTTATTGAATCCGCATTATTCCGCGTAATCCGCGCCTAATAT
>ERZ1027229.686-NODE-686-length-17247-cov-18.618660_pt1 | contig 17247 bp, 16 predicted proteins | sample MGYA00519245_ERZ1027229 | MGnify/ENA primary metagenome ERZ1027229 (study PRJEB26926, sample SAMN06164466) | human gut metagenome | biome: ENVO:00009003; feature: ENVO:2100002; material: ENVO:00002003 | host: Homo sapiens | place: USA | collected 2012 ...
TATCACGCTACGTTATTTTTTGATTTTTTCAAATAATCAAATTTTTATATCAAACTAGACAGCGAGAGAAATTCAAATTCACCACCAGCAAATTCAAATCTTCAGTTGCTTTCAATCTCTCCGTAAGACTGAAAGTTTACTCGCTATCTTTCTTAAATTTTTTTACAGTCGTATACGCTAAAACAGGAAGAGCAAGCAAATCAATTACTCCTATTATTCTTACAACAATATCAGGTACGTCAATTCCAATAATATTTAAACCGGTTAAAATAATTGTTGCTAGTCCTATTACCAACAAACTTATGCTCCATAATAAGTCATTTCTCTTTTTCATGGTTGCTTTCCTCCACAAAATTGTAACTCATCTCTCATACATATCTTCTTTTCCCAGCAATCTTCTTTTAAATGCAAAGACTTTACATAAGATTCCTGTCGCATACAGAATCCCCAAAACCATTGCCCCTATCGCAAAACTGATTGTACTGCCTTCAAAAAAACCGACAAAAAAGTTTTCCTGCAACTCCATAAACTTTATTGCGATATTCAAAATCAAAGCTATGATTCCAAGTACAAAGAAAATCAGGACAATTCTTGTACTCCTCTTCTTTTCTTCATTACTGTATTCTGCAACTTTCAATACAGTTTCTTTCAATTCTTCATTCATTTTCTCGCTTTTCCTTTCTCCATCAATTAATTCTCGCAAATCAACTTCATAATAATCTGCCATTTCAATAAGAATATCTACATCTGGAAGATTGCTACCCGTTTCCCATCTTGATACAGACCTACGAGATACATTAAACTGTTCTGCAAGTTGTTCTTGCGTAAGCCCCTTTTCTTTACGGAGTTCCTTTAGAAATCCTCCGATTTTAATCTGATTCATCAGTCTTTGACCTCCTTTCAAGAACATCTTACATATAGAGTCAAAAAAATAACAGGACACAGAGCGAGCAAAGCTCTATTTTTTCAAATGAGACACCTTTGTCTCATCTCACTTTCTATCACCAAACTTCAAATTTCACATTCCTTATCTTGTAATAACCATATTACATCTTCCCCATAATTCATCCTTAAAACGAAACGCATTCTCTATTAATGTACGTTCTTTAAATCCTACTTTTTCATAACATTTCTTTGCACTGGGATTCTCTGGAAAAACATTCAATTGCACAGCATCTGCTTTCGCTATTTCAAAGGCATATTTAACAGCCAGTTTTATCATTTCACATCCATACCCTTTATTCCTTATAGCATTGTCAACCACTACAAATTTGAGCATCCCTTCATTTGTATTCAAATTCACTGAAAAGCAGAAAAAACCAACCAACTGTCCATCATCCGTAGTTGCAACAAAGGGACTATCACCAAATCGTTCTTCCGCTTCTTGCAATAAATCATCAAAACCTTTTTTCTCCAGTGGATAAGGTATTAAATTCGCACACCATAGAGCATGTGAACGTTCCTCTGTTATCCATGGGGATATAGTATTAAAATCTTTATTTTGGTATGGTCTTATTCTCATTGTTCTTTACCTCGTAAACTTCAAATTTTCGCTCTCATCGAACACACCGATTATATCACGAAATATACAATTTTTCTGCATGCTTTTTTACCTATGCAGTATGTTGCGTTCCCCTGACATCATTCTCAATCAGTCTCTTTATCTTGTCCTTCATGGTTTCCTTTGCATCCTCATTGAAATGCACTCTCACAACATACATTGTGCCACCTATCTGCTTCCTGAGTGCTACCGGTGTGTGTGATTTTGTATTCTCCATTTTGTGTTCTCCTTTTCCCTGAATTTCTTTTTCTCCTCCATGGAAACCTCCTCTTAATTTTTATAAAGTGGTCATTTCAGTACAAAATAAACTATTCAGATCATATCGGCCTTTTGTGTGCAGATTTGGAAATTTCTGTGTAAAATCCGTGATTTTCTGTTTGACATTTCTGATCTTTTGTGCAAGAATGGCTTCGGATTAAAAAGCTCGTAAAAAAAAAGAACCTCTGTTAAACGATTAAGTAAGGTTCCTGGGAGCTGTCATGAAGGAATTAACAAAAGGTAATCCGACAAAACTACTATTATTATTTTCTCTTCCCATTCTTCTGGGAAATATCCTGCAGCAATTTTATAATCTAGGTGATACGATCATTGTAGGACGGACACTCGGTATTTCCGAACTGGCTGCGGTCGGTTCCACGACTGCCATCGTCTCTCTGCTGTTCAGCATGATCAATGGATTTTGCATCGGGTTTTCTATTCTGACTGCCAATGCATTTGGAGCCAAAGATAAAAACAGGATCAAAGAAACGATCGCAAAAAGTATCGTTTTGATGTTTCTGATCACAATTACCATGACCGTTCTGGGTCTTATCTTTATCAGACCGCTTCTGACCGTTTTACATACCCCGGCGGATATTATGGAAGATTCCATTGCTTATATCCAGGTGATCTTCCTCGGCCTGATCGTAACTGCTGCTTATAACCTGATCAGCAATATGCTGCGCGCCCTCGGAGACAGTGTTTTTCCGCTGATCGCACTTGCGATCTCCTCCACCTTAAATCTGGGGCTTGACCTGTTCTGCATCAAGGGGCTTGGACTTGGCATCCGCGGTGCAAGCATTGCAACCGTCATCGCCCAGCTCATTTCTGTGATCGTCTGCCTTGTCTATGTCATCCGGAAAATTCCGTATATGCATATCAGACCGGAGCATTTCAAATGGAACGGAAAGACTGTTACTGATCTTCTGACCTCAGGCGCCGGAATGGCTCTCATGTATTCGATCGTCGATATCGGATCCATTATCCTGCAGAGTGGTATCAACTCCCTTGGTACGGAGATCATAGCCGCACATACTGCTGCCCGTAAGGTCTTCTCCTTCTCCATTCTGCCGATCTCCACGCTGGCTGCTTCTCTGGTTACCTTTACCAGCCAGAATACAGGCGCCGGAAAACCGGAAAGAGTCCGTGCAGGCATAAAATCAGCGACCATCCTCGGATTCGTCTGGTCGCTTGTTGCATTTTTCTTATTATATTTTGGTGGTGCAGCGCTTGTCCGCATGATCACGGATTCCGATACCTTCGTCATCGGAACTGCTGTAAAATACCTGCGGATCAACGTACCGTTTTACGCATTCCTCTGTATTCTCTGCTTTTTCCGCTCTACTCTGCAGGGACTCGGACAGAAGATCATTCCCGTGATCGCCAGCATCATTGAATTATCCGGCAAAGCCATCATCGTATTTGTACTCGTGCCACGCATGGGCTACCTCGCCGTCTGCATCTGTGAACCGATCCTCTGGATCCTGTCAGGTATTCTGGTATCTGTGCCAATGTATCGGTTTTTAAAGATTACGCATTCTCCTGATTCAGCACAAACGTGTCAATAACCTTGACAATGCCATCCTCGTCATTGGAATCTGTAATAAAATCGGCTGATTTCTTGACTTCTTCCTGTGCATTTGCCATGGCTACACCGACACCTGCGTATTCTATCATCGAAATATCATTGAAGCCATCTCCGCAGCAGATCGCATCTTCTCTTGTCAGTCCCACTGTCTCGAGCATGCGGTCAAGTGAGGTGGCTTTATCTACGTTCTTAGGCATTACTTCGATAAAGAAAGGCTCTGAACGGTAAATGCTCAAAATGTCGCCATACAGCTCATTCAGCTTCTCCACATGGCGTGCAGCCGCCTCCGGTTCTGCAGTCATCAGGCATTTATTCAGGTTGTATTCGCCGTAAGCTGCAAAGTTTTTGACAGCCTTGCATGGCATCGCGTTGATCCGCGATTCCAGTTCAATATATTCATCCATTCTTCTGCCGACCAGAATATCATCCCCCATATAGGTGATGATACCCATATCATGTTTGCAGGCATATTGGTAAAGCCCGGAAATAACATGCGGCGGAAGCGTGCGCTGGTATACGATCTCACCACTCTTACAGTTGATGATCCTGCCTCCGTTAAAGGAAAGCAGATAACCGCCGTAAGCTGCCAGCTCCAGCTCATCCGCATAGCGGCGCATGCCCGGTGTCGGTCTGCCCGATGCAAGGATCACTTTATGTCCGCGCTCCATAATATGGATGATGCCGCGCTTTGTTTCCGGCGTGATCTCCTTCTTGGAATTTGTCAGTGTTCCGTCAATATCCAGTACCAGTACTTTTGTTTTCATTTTGTATCCTCTGTTTTCTTTTTTGTCATACCTCTATCTTCTGCACGATATCAAATAATATTTGCAATCAGTCAGCTCTTCAAATTATATACATTCTATGATTGCTTGTCAAAAAGTACAAGAAAATCCCACTTTATCTCTTTTCCGGCAAAGCGGCGTATGCTATCATATTACTAAGTACACTCTCGAAGGAATGGCAGTTTCTGCCGCAAAACGGAGTAAAAATATGATACAGGAGGTTTAGAACATGAAATTCCACTTTAGTGGCCATATCTTATCCGAAAACGGAGAACTGAAAATAAATATACCGTTTAATGTGTGGGAGGTCTGCGACAGCCAGGGTGTCCTTATGATTTCCGTTAATGCCTTGGGGCTTTCCTGGGAATGTAATCTGACACCGCTCGGCAAGGGCTATTACACCATTCCGGTGACAGAGCAGCAGGCAGAGGGACATATGGACGAAGAATTCCCAGTTGTCTTTGAAATCTTAAACCGTAGCCCGCATTACCGCGGCGATTCTCCTTATTCCGCTGCACAGCCGATCCGAAAGATCGATTCCGTAAAACTGATCACACAGCCAAACGACGGTTTATGCGGACAGACCTGTATCGCCATGCTGGCAGGGGTTACACTTGATGAAGCCTGTGAGATCATGCACTGCAGAGACTGGCAGGCAAGCATGGGCAAAATGGTCGACACGCTCGATTATCTCGGGCTGCAGCATGAAAATGTGATCTACTATACACAGGGGGCAGAGGTCACACTTCCGAAATGCGCGATCTTAATGGAAAAGATGGGACGCTACAGCCATTATCTGCTCTGCTATGACGGTACCTATTACGATCCGACCATGGGTATTTTAGACAGCTTCGATCAGAAGAATCTTGTTGGGTATTTGGAAATTAAAACTGCATAAATAACGTGTTATAATTGGGGGACTTTATGAAACGTAAATATGGTGTTTTCTTTCTTTTTCTGGGACTGGTCCTGCTGATCTGTCCTTCTTTATCTGTCAACGCCGCAGGGAAAAGCATGACTTTGCTGAAAGGGGAAACAGCCACCTTTTCTGCAGGCAGCGGTTATACCTATACCTCTTCCGCTCCGTCTGTCGTCCGTGTCAATCAGAAAACCGGGCGCATGAAGGCAAAAAGCGGCGGAAAAGCTGTGATCACTGCAAAATCAGGTAAGAAAAGAATAACCCGCACTGTAACTGTAAAGGATAAGGTTGACATTATCGTCTTTGCAGGGCAGAGCAATATGACAGGTGTCGGAAATACAGCCCTGGCACCAAAGCTCAAGGATCATGCAGGCTATGCATACAATTATGTAACTGCAAAAAACAAATTTTCTGATCTGAAAGAACCTTTTGGCAGAGGACAGGATGATGAAAATCTCCAAAACTATGATTATGCCAGGGGTTCTATGGTGACAGCCTTTGTCAATGCCTATTATCAGAAGACAAAGACGCCCGTGATCGCCGTTCCCGCTTCCGCAGTCGGAACCGGCTCTGTTTCCTGGGCGGATTTCCGATATAAGTCCGTGGTCACCAGAGTCAATGCGGCAAAAAAGCTCGCACAGAAAAAGGGGCTGACTGTCAGGCATACGTATCTGATATGGATGCAGGGGGAAAACGATGCATTTGCCGGTATGTCCGCAAAACAACATACTTCCAACCTGAAATCCATGTATCAGAAAATAAAAAAGAAGACCAAGATGGAGCAGTGCTTCATCATCGGTCTTCCAAAATACTATAATGATCCGGAAATAGCCAACGGCTATACAAGAATACGAAATGCACAGACACGTCTTTGTAAAAGCAGCAGTTCCTTTACGATGGGTTCTGCGAAAGCCGCAACTCTTTCCGCCGTCTACCTGCAGGGAGACGGTCTTCACCTGACGCAGAAGGCACTGAACCTGATCGGGACAGATGCAGGCAGAAATGTCGGTAATTATGCAAACTCTAACTGATATATTTCATTTAACCAGCTGACAGCTTCCTCCTTGCCCTCCGGGGTAAGGGGGAATTCTTTTTGTATCTTTTTCTCCGGTGCTGTTTTGGAAAAGCAGAACGGCTCCGGCCATGCATACGCGGTCAGTACCGTGTCTTCGTCCCTGCTTTCTTTCCGCAGCATATAGCGCATTCCCTGATAACCACCCGTATATTCCAGTTTTTTGATAAAGTTCAGTGATATTTTTGAAGAATCAATCATGTTCTTCCTCCCATTTCGCATAATAGAGCGCGCAATCTACCGCACGCTTCCAGCTTCTGACAAGCTCCTGTCTCTTTTCCTGTGGCATGGAAGCGGTAAACACCCGGTCAAGCTGCCAGTTTTCTTTGATTTCTTCCGTATCCCTCCAGTAACCGACTGCCAGTCCTGCCAGATAAGCCGCACCAAGTGCGGTTGTCTCAATACAACGCGGACGCTGCACATCCACACCAAGCAGATCTGCCTGAAACTGCATCAGAAAATCATTGGCACTTGCACCGCCGTCCACCTTCAGCTTCAGCAGGGAAAGCTCCGCATCCGCACGCATGGCAGTGAGCACATCCATCGTCTGGAATGCGATTGACTCCATAATAGCACGTATAAAGTGCTCTTTCTGACAGCCTCTCGTCAGCCCCGTTACCATACCTCTGGCATATGGATTCCAATAAGGCGCTCCCATTCCCGTGAAAGCAGGAACGATCATCGTGCCTGCGGTATCTTCTACCGATTCGCAGATCTTCTGTGTCTGCGGCGCCTGCTCGATCAGATGCATTCCGTCCCTGAGCCACTGGATCGCAGCACCTGCCACAAAAACACTGCCTTCGAGTGCATATTCTGCTGTTCCGTCCGCGGATGCGGCGATCGTTGTCAAAAGCCCTGCCCGCGATTTTACAGCCCTGTCACCTGTATGCATCAGCATAAAACAGCCCGTTCCGTATGTATTTTTTACCTCGCCCTGTGTAAAACAGCATTGCCCGAACAGCGCTGCCTGCTGGTCGCCCGCTGCACCGGCGATCGGAATACTTTCTCCCAGAGAACCCAGATTTGCATAACCATAAACATGGCTGCTCGGCTTTACCTGAGGAAGCATGGAAGCGGGGATCCCGAAATAATCCAGTATTTTCTGATCCCAGCACAGCGCATGAATATCAAACAGCATCGTCCTGGATGCATTTGTATAATCTGTCACATGTACTTTTCCTCTGGTCAGATTCCAGATCAGCCATGTATCAACCGTTCCAAACAGCAGATTTCCGGCGTCTGCTTCCTGTCTTGCATTTTCGACATGATCGAGGATCCATGCAATCTTGGAAGCGGAAAAATACGGATCCGGCAGAAGCCCTGTCTTTTCCGTGATATAGGCAGAAAGCGCCGGCTCTTCTTCCTTTAGGCGGTCGATCTCCTTTGCCGTTCTTCTGCACTGCCAGACAATGGCATTATAGACGGGCTCGCCTGTCTGCTTATTCCAGACGATCGTTGTCTCGCGCTGGTTCGTGATCCCGATACCGGCAATACACTCATCCTCACCCAGCATTGTCAGTGCTTCCGTCATGACCGAATACTGGGAAGACCAGATATCCTTCGGATTGTGCTCTACCCAGCCCTCCTGCGGATAGATCTGTGCAAATTCCTTCTGTGCTTTTGCACGGATATTCCCCATTTTATCAAACAGAATACATCTGGAGCTTGTCGTACCCTGATCGAGTGCCATCATATATTCTTTCATACCGTTCTCCTTGTACTAATAGACATTATGCATAATCAATTTTAAAAACCAGCTGAATGATAAAATACTGTCCATCATTCATGACTTCTACACTTCCACCCATGGATTTCATGATCTTTTCCACAATTTTCAGCCCGATCTTCGTGCTTTCCACCTTGGAGGTATCCTGTCTGATACCGTTCTGCACCATTAAAAGCAGTTCTCCCGGCTGCAGTGTATAGCTGATATTGACAGGAACCGTATTATCTCCGTATTTGCGCAGATTATGGAATATATTGTCAAAAATTCTGGCAAATTCCTCCGGATTGATCAGCATGCGGAAAGCTTCTGTAATCGGTGAAAAAGAAACAACAAAGCCCTGGCTGTTGATATAGGCGATCTGTTCCTTCAAGACGGAATTCAGCAACGCTTTACCATCTACCTCGGACTGCTGCGCTTCCTGCTGCTGCCCGCCAAATGCAAGGAAATACCGGAACAGCTTGTCTGTTGTATCCTTCATGATAAATGCATTGCTTCTCGCCTTCTGGATATAATCAAACAGTTCCTCTTCCTGTGTAAATTTGCGCCGGTACAAAATCTCCAGATAACCGATCTGCTTTGTCAGAGGTGTCCGCAGATCATGCGACATCGCCGTGATCAGCTCATGGTTTGCCGTAATGGCATCTCTCTCTGTCTGAATCTTATGCAATACATTCCGCCGCAGATTATTGATGCCCTCTCCGATCTGCGACAGTTCATCATTTCCGCTTACTGTGACCTCGTGATCCAGATCTCCCGCTTCAAGCAGGCGCAGATCATCCCGCAGACCTACCACATAAGATAATCTTTTTTTCATACACAGCATCAGCAGAAAGATAAAAAATAACGTCGAGATCAGCACAGAAATAACAAGTGCGACTGTCGTATACCGTTCTGTCATTCTGTCGAGAACCGGTTTGCACAGGACAACCGCATCCTTGAAACGCACCTCGTACGGCTGTATCTCCTGCGGTCTTTGGTAAATCGAAATGACGGAATTGTTATATTTTGCCTGCAGTGTTTCAAGCTCACGGATCGTATCTTTTGTGCCCAAAAAGGAAATTGTCACGCCCTTTTTCTTTTCCCACTGCAGGATCTCCTTTTTGTTGATCGTGGAAAGTCCCCGCTGGGAAACAAAAGCCTGCAGCTCCGCCATAACCTGATCCTTCTGCGTCTGCTGTACATTCCTGTTTTCCATATGACGATAAATAATGCTCCTGCTGCCAAAGAAAAGCAGCGCAAGCAGCAAAACAGAACCCGTTGCTGCCCCCATACAGCAGAGAGACAGCTTTTTCCAGAGCTTTGTCTTAAATACAGAGGTATAGATTTCTTTTTGCTTCTTTTCCTTACTCAATATAGTAGCCTCTTCCCCACTTATTCTTGATCAGCTCGCCCTGTCCTTCTTCCTGCTTGAGTTTTTCCCGCAGATTTCTGATATGCACCATGACTGTGTTGCTTGCAGAAGGTAGAAAAGTATCCTTCCAGACTGCTTCATAAATCTCCTGCAGGGAGAATACCTTACCCTTGTTTTCGGAAAGCAGCAGTAAAATACCATATTCTGTATTTGTGAGCTCCACGTTTTTACCGTTTTTCGTCACGGAAACCTGATCCTTGTCGATGACGAGATCGCTGATAAAGACCTGCTTTTCCTTCTGCGGATCGGACTGCCCGCCATATTGTCTGTATCTGCGCATCAGACCGCCCACTCTGGCGATCAGCTCTGTGTAAGAAAACGGCTTCTGCATATAATCGTCGCCGCCTGCCAGAAAGCCCTCCACCAGATCGGTCTCTCTGTTCTTCGCTGTCAAAAACAAGACCGGAACCTGCGAGATCTCACGGATCTGTTTGCAGACACTGTATCCGTCCATATCGGGCATCATGATATCCAGAATGATCACATCCGGTAAAAATGTCTTTTCCGTCAGCATTGTCAATGCCTGCATTCCGTCTGCCACGGTTTCTACCGTGTATCCTTCACTCGAAAGAAGTACCTGTACGATCTCACGGATCTCCGCATCATCGTCTATGACCAAGATATTGCCTGTTTTCATGCATTTTCCTCCTTTTGCATCACAAATTCCTTGTTTCCCGTAAAAGCCACTGCTTTTCTTCTTCTGTTAAATAAGGTGCCAGTGTTTCATATACCTGTTTCTGGTAACCTTCAAACAACTCTTTATCCCGCCCGGTCAACATTTCCAGGTCGACCGCCTCCGGATCAAAAGGTACAAACGTAAGCGGCTCAAACTGCATAAACTGTCCGTATTCTGTCTTTTCCGCATGCACGCACAGGATCAGGTTTTCCAGACGGATCCCATACGCACCTTCTATATAAAGCCCCGGTTCATCGGAGGTGATCATTCCCTGCTTGAATACGCCCTCCTCCGCCACGCGGCTTCGGATCGCATTCGGACCTTCATGCACATTCAGCAGATAACCGACACCATGCCCCGTTCCATGCTTGAAATCCAGCCCCATTCTGTATAAGGGCTCTCTCGCCAGATAATCCAGATGTGCTCCGCTCAGTCCGTAGCGGAATTTTGCATCCATCAGACGTAAGTTACCCATAAGTACCGCAGTATAATGCTGCTTTTGCAATTTTGTGACCGGTCCCATGACAATTGTCCTTGTAATATCTGTCGTTCCCTCCAGATAATGCCCGCCCGTATCTGCCAGAAGAAAACTTTCATTCCCAAGCGGGATATCCGTTCCTTCTGTCGGCTCATAATGCACGATAGCACCGTGACTGCCATAGGCTATGATCGGCGCAAAGCTCTGTCCCAGATAATGAGGCATCTGCTTCCTGTAGCCTTCCAGCTTTTCTGCCGCGGAAAGCTCTGTAGCCTCTTCCTTCCCGGTTCTGACCTCTGTCTTCAGCCAGCGGATAAAACGTGTTACCGCAACGCCGTCCCGGATGTGCGCCAGTCTTTCATTTTCTATTTCCGTATGATTTTTCACTGCCTTTTCCAGTGCGATCGGGCTCTTGGCGGTCATAATCTTATATTTGCCCTCCAGGAGACTTACAATTTTGTAATTTACCGTATCTGCATCCAGCCAGATCCTGCTTCCCGCCGGAAACGATTTAAGATCCTGATAAAAGTCCTCATATGCCCTGACATCGACTGCTTCCTCAAATACCGGTAAGGATTCCCTGTTACGGACATATAAGGTTGCTCTTGCCCCCGAAAGCACCAGATAAGAAAGAAAGACCGGATTATAGGCAATATCATTCCCGCGCAGGTTCATGATCCAGGCAATCTCATCCAGCGAAGTCAGGATCAGGTAATCAACGCCCTGCTCCTGCATCCTGATCTGTGCAGCCTTCAGTTTGATGTCTCTGCCTGCCCCGGCATAGGAAAGCGGAAGCTCCCAGATCGGCTCTTTGGAAAGTGCAGGTCTTTCTGCGCCCCAGATCTCACCTGCCAGATCCTTTCCGTCCTCTATCTGCGCCTTCTGGCCACACAATTTTTCAATTTCCTGCTGCAGTGTTTCCACATAAGCAGCACTGACGATCCTGCCATCAAAGCCGATCCGCAGCGTTTTTCCTGCCTGCTTACATTCTTGTAAATAGCCGGCAATATATGCAATTCCCGTCGGAACATCAGCTTCTCCCATTTTCATTAAACGGATACCCGTTCCCGCAAGCTGCTCCTCTGCCTGCAGAAAGTATCTGCCGTCTGTCCATAAAAAGCTTTCCGATTCAGTCACAAGAAGCGTGGCAGCAGATCCTGTAAATCCGCTAAACCACGCGATCGTTTTAAAATATTCGCCAATATATTCCGAACCGTGAAAATCATTCATCGGGATCAGATATGCACGCAGATCTTCCTGCTGCATCCTGCTTCTCAGCTGATTCGTCCTGACTGCATAGATATTTTCGCTCATTTCCGATACACTTCCTTTATAAAGTCACAGGTCTCATAAGGCAGATCAAAATAGGTTGCACCTGCTGCATAGGGCGCAAGCAGATATTCATTCGATACGATCGTCATGCCATCTTCTGTCAGATACCAGGAATCCTCTGTCAGCACATCCGGAATATATGTTTCATATTCTTCAAAGAAGATACCATATCCGTCTTCCTGCATGGATTTTTCCTGCATCTCCTGCGCTTTCTCAAGCAGGATCTGATCAACCTCAGCTTTTCCGTCTTCTTCATTTTCCATCAGATCGGCCAGCTGGATCCTCTGCCCTGTTTTGGCATCAAAGGTAACACCCGCCACTATATTGTTACCATGTGCACCCCCTGTATAGGTTGAGGACTGCTCCTGAAAACTGATCACTGTATCGTCCTGCCGCATTATCGTGTAATCACAACTACTATAATAGCCAAAGGTATCTTCCGTCGGTCCCTCCGTTCCGTTTTCCTTCGCAACATCCACTCTGATCTGATAATCCTCTTTTGCCCACTCATAATATTCGTTACAATCTGCCATCAGCTCTTCCTGACGCTGTACAAAATAGCTGTTGATCTGCTCTGCTGCTTCCGGATTATCCGCACTGGTTACCTTTGGCATATTGAATTCATACTGCAGATAGGAAATCGAGCCATCGTCTGATTTCATCTCGCCCGTTTCTTTTTCAAAGGAAATCTCAAAGGATGCTGCTTTAGCGGATACATTTTCCTGAGCAGCGGATGACGCATCATCCTCCGGCTCTGCGATTTCCGTCTCATCATCTGTCGTATCTGTATCAGACGCCTGTCCGTCTTCCTCCTGTGTATCCTCCGCAGAAATATCGGAAACCTCCTGCGTCTTATCTGCTGTCGCTGCTTCCTGCGTCTGACAGCCTGCCAGCAGGCTGATGGAAAGAAGCAGTCCACATAGGATCAAGGTTCTTTTTTTCATTTTTATCCTCCTATGACTTCTTAAAATTCTCCTCATTACAAACTATAACCTGTTTCACAGGTTATTTGGTCGCACATTTTAGTCGCACATTTTAGTCGCACATTTGCTCCGCAAATATGTGACAAGCTCCGCAAATATGTGACATGGTTCATGACATTTATTACAGTAATTTTATTTTCTGTAAAATGCGGACCAGAGTCGCTCCTTTTGGCATGTTCAGGATCTCATCCTTCGTCAGCCCGCCTGCCCAGATCACAAGCGCAAAGTATACAAAAACCGCAACTAAGATCGCAACGCAAAGTGCAACCACGTTGATCTTCAGCAACATATAGATGCCCTGATAGATCAGATATGCCAGAACGCCCATGATCAGGGAAGCAAGCCCCGGTACCACAAAAGTACGCAGCCATTCCTGCTTGTAATGCAGGGACTTTCTGACCGCTATATTATTGAGTACACACATCAGCAGCGAATATGTGATCATCGCGATCGCCAGTGCATATAAGGAAAGCTTTGTAAACAGCAGAAGCGGTACTAAAACAACCGTCTGCACAACAAGAGCAAGCGCCGCATTAATGACCGGAACATTGACTTTTCCGATTCCCTGTAATACCGCATTTGTCAATGTAGACAGCGCATAAAAGACAACTGTGACACTGATCGCCCGAAGCAGGGAAGATGCCAGTGCAAGGGAAGATCTCTGCGGGAATAATAGCTGTGTAACAGGCTGTGCCAGTGCAAATAAACCTGCTGCACACGGAATGGAGATCAGCATGGTTGTTTTAATTGCCGCTGCCACCTGATGACGCGCCTTTTTCAGGTCTCCCTGCGCATAAGAGCCGGAAATGCTTGGGATCATGGCAGAAGACATCGCAGATGCGATCGCGATCGGAATATTGGCTATGACAACTGCTTTTCCTCCGAACACACCATAATTGGTCGCAATCTCTTTTTCCGTAATGCCAAGCACATATTTCATGATCTTTGTGTAAACAGTCTGGTTTAATGAGGTGGAAAAATTGTAAATAAATGTACTCAGGATAAACGGCGTTACCATGCTGAAAATAATACTGAATATCTGGGAGTAACTCAGTTCCATATGATTTCTGTCACGGTCTGCCCTGCGCAGGATAAACTTCTGGTTCAGCTTGTACACAAGCCACATAAAAAGAAGTGCGATCAAAACACCGCTGCCCGTACCCATGGCACTTCCCATGGCTCCGTAGATCGCCTGCGTTGTTTCATCCTTTCCGGAAACAGTTTTGATCAGCAGATAGGCGGCTCCAAGACTGACCACTGCATTTAAGATCTGCTCGATGATCTGGGAAAAGGATGTCTGCAGCATTGTCCGATGCGCCTGGAAATAGCCGCGAAGTACACCTAAAAAACCGGATAAAAAGATAGTCGGCGCAAACACACGAAGTACGATCGTGGAATTCGTCTCCACAAGCCAGGGCGCAGCAAAAAAGGCAACCAGACTGGCAACTCCGCCCACAATAAACACATACAGGATCGAACAGCGGAAGATCTTATGGGCATTCCGATATTCGCGAAGTGCCAGCCGCTGTGCGATCACCTTGGAGATTGCAGAGGGAATGCTGTAAGATGAGATCAGCAGAATGATCGTATATATATTGTATGCACTTGTATAATAGCCGTTTCCTTCATCCCCTATGATGCCTGTAAGCGGCGCACGGTATAAGATTCCAATGACACGGACTAAAATACCGGTGATCGCCAGAATACCGGCCTGCATGATAAATCCATCATTTTTCTTTTCCTGACTCATTGATAACTCCTGTCATATCATGTAATAAATATACCCTGTTAAATGGGATCGAGAAGTAATAACCGTCTGCAAAATCTGCCGCAAGTGCCATCATTTCCCTTGCAATAGCGCAGCCGGCCGCTTCTCCCTCACTGCGGCTCATGCCATCCGCAAAACGTGCCACGATCTCATCCGTCACACACATGCCTGTCATCTCATTTTTGATGAACAGCGCATTTTTTCGGCTGACAAGCGGCATAATACCACAGAGGATCCGCGCACCTGTCTCTTCCTTGATACGTCGGATCTTATCAATCTCCTCTTTTGTAAAAACAGGCTGTGTCATGAAAAAAGTTGCTCCATGTTCCATTTTCCGTTTCACACGGTTGATCTCTACATCAAGTCTGAGCCTGTTCTGGTTGATCGCACCACCTACAAAAAACGGATCGGATGCAAATTCCTCCCTGTTCATCTCCTGAACCAGCTTCATAAGACCGACAGAATCGAAATTAAACACACTTCTGACATCTTCTCTTGCCATACTTGGCACAGGATCTCCCGTGATCACCAGTGCATTTCTTATATCGCTTAAATATGCGCCCAGAAGCTGCGAACGGATCGCGATCGCGTTTTTGTCCCTGCAGCAGATATGCGGCATAACACAAAGATCTGTTTCCCGCGCTACCTTTGCCGCCATTAAAATGGAATCCGCTCTTGTCCGCCCGGATGGGGAATCCGGGAAAGTGACTGTATCTACATGCATGGCAGAAAGCAGATGTGCTGCTTCTAACAACTTCTGATCGTTCGCAGAAGGCGGCGGTGAAAGCTCGACTGCGATCAGCTTTCCGCTTTTTCCCGCATAAAAGCTATGATCCTCTGCCTGCTCTGTCCTTTCCTTTACGGTGATATGCACCGGAGACGGCTTTTCTGCCCGCAGATGCTTTTCTCCGAGTGCTTTTACCAGCCTTCTGATGTAGTCCGGATTGGTACCGCAGCAGCCACCGATAATAGAAGCACCGAGATCTGCAATCTCCACCATCTTGTCTGCAAAATAATCCATATTTTCCAGAAATACGAGCCTGTCCTGTACGACCTTCGGATAACTTGCATTTGGAAGCACGGATAAATATTTACCGCTCAGGCTGCTTACCTGCTTGATGATATTGTACATATGCCCCGGACCGACGCCACAGTTTAAGCCCGCCGCATCGATCTCCGTAACCTGCCCGGCTTCCTCAAGCAGGCTTCTTGCGCTGATGCCCGCCACACTGTAGCCAAGCTGGTTGACCGCAAACTGCACCAGAATAAAGATCGGTGATTCCTTGCGGATCTGCCGGATCACAGGCAGGATCTGATCCGGATTGGGGAATGTCTCAAATACCAGAAGATCTGCTCCAAGTGCCACAAATTTCCGCGCGATCTGTAAATATTCCTCTGTGATCTGCTCTTCCTGCTCCTGTCTGCCACCGGGGATTGGTCCGATATCACCCGCCAGAAAGACCGGATGCTTTTGTCTGTAAGGCTCTGCTGCCTCTTTGGCAATCGTAAAGCCCGCTTCTATCGTTTCCAGCACCTCATCCAGTCCCATATCCAGCGTTTTCGTATTCGCTGCAAATGTATTCGCACGGATCAGCTGTGCGCCGGCTGAAAGGTAAGCCTCATGCACCTGTTTTACCAGTGCAGGCGCCTGTGTATTGGCACGCTCCGGGAAAATGCCGTTCTGGCAGATGCTGCTGAAATACGTACCAAATGCACCATCTGTGATCAGCTTCTGTGTATGCAGAAAAGCACGGATGTCTTTCTTTGCAAATACCTTTTGTGCCATGGCAGGAAGCTCCTGTATGGACCGGATCGCGTAAGCTGCCTGCGGTACTTTGCCAAAACCGTATGCTGCGTGAATAAATGGAAGGCCCGCCTGTGTAGCGGAAATGAAGTCTCCTTCAATATCTCCCACATAAACTGCCTGCTCCAGATCCTGTCTGCCCAGAAGGATCGCGATCGAATCCCCTTTGCAGCGCTTCGTGCGTCCATAGCATTCCGTGTCTTTAAAGTATTTTCCGAGCTTATGATAGGACAGAAAGGCTTCGATATAGCCAAGCTGGCAGTTGCTGACGATAAAGAGGTCATATTTTTTCGACAGTTCTTTCAGCACATCTTCCAGCCCCGGGAATAAAACACCGCCATGCTGCTCAATATATGCGTTTTCATGATCCATACAGATCTGCAGGATCTCAAGTGCCCTTTCCTTGCTGACTGTATTAAAGTAAGTATATGCAATATCATCCATTGTCTTACCCATGAGCTGACACATGTCTTCATTCGTGATCAGCTTATGAAAGTCCGGTAAGGTTTCGATGATCTCATTCCAGGAGTCTACGACAGCCTGTGCGCTGTCCCATAATGTTCCATCTAAATCAAAAAGTATGCCTTGTTTCATGTTGAGTTCCTTTTTATTCTTTTCTATTGTAAATTTTCTCCTCCGGATTTACTCGCAAACACGCACCTCCGGTGCTTCCTGTCTGCTTCGCAGACTGTTTGCTCTTCTCTCTCCTCCGGATTTACTCGCAAACCCGCACCTCCGGTGCTCCCTGTCTGCTTCGCAGACCGTTTGCTCTTCCTTCTCCTTCGGATTTACTCGCAAACACGCACCTCCGGTGCTCCCTGTCTGCTTCGCAGACCGTTTGCTCTTCCTTCTCCTCCGGATTCACTCGCAAACCCGCACCTCCGGTGCT
>ERZ1027229.689-NODE-689-length-17222-cov-7.176152_pt1 | contig 17222 bp, 10 predicted proteins | sample MGYA00519245_ERZ1027229 | MGnify/ENA primary metagenome ERZ1027229 (study PRJEB26926, sample SAMN06164466) | human gut metagenome | biome: ENVO:00009003; feature: ENVO:2100002; material: ENVO:00002003 | host: Homo sapiens | place: USA | collected 2012 ...
GTGGGCTCGGAGATGTGTATAAGAGACAGAACCAGGTAATATAATGAAGGAATAATAGGGTCATCCGGAAAATATGAAATATAGTTTGAGATGAATTGATATTATATGGGAATGAAGCCGCCCGGATATGGAAGATGCAGCCATCTTAAACAGATATGTCTAAGTAGAAAAAGTATGATTTCAGGCTAATAGAAACGTCAATTATCGCATTTCATTAATATAATAAAGTGCGATATAAAAAACAATACAATGAAAAAAATCTTAATTTATTAATCCAAAAATGAATCTATGAAAAGATTACACAAAGCTATGACTCGAATTGTCGGAGTGCTTTTAATGGCACTTATGATGGTTCCAAGTGGTTTGAAAGCTGAGACGGCAGAAATGCTTCAAACTTCTAAAATTACGGGTGTAGTAATTGACGATTTCGGCGAGCCGATAATCGGTGCTACTGTTCGTGTGAAGAATGCACAGAATGGCGCTGTAACAGATGTTAATGGACGTTACTCTGTAAATGCTACTAAAAATGCGACATTGGTTTTTTCTTTTATTGGCTATAGAACACAAGAGGTAGCTGTTAAGGGTAGGACTACTGTTAATGTAACTTTGAAAGAGGACAGCCAAATGTTGGAAGAAACAGTTGTTATTGGTTATGGTGCTGTTCCTAAAAGAGATTTAACGGGATCTGTATCTTCTTTAAAGAGCGAAGATTTGCTGAAAACAAACCCTGTGAGTGTGAATCAAGGTTTGCAAGGCAAAATGGCAGGTGTAAATGTGTCCCAGTCTGACGGAGCCCCGGGTGCCGGTATAAATATCCAAATTCGTGGTGCCAATTCGTTTACTACCAGTACAGAGCCTTTGTATGTAGTCGACGGTATGCCGTATTCTATGGGTGAAGGACGTACAACGGATTATGGTATGAAACAGAGTAATAATCCATTGAGTACCATTAGTCCACAAGATATATTATCTATTGAAGTTTTAAAAGATGCATCTGCTACCGCTATTTATGGTTCTCGTGCTGCCAATGGTGTTGTGCTTATTACTACTAAATCCGGTGCTGAGGGAAAGGCAAAAGTTCAGCTTTCTGCTAACCTTAGCATCTCTAATCCGGTAAAACGTATTGATGTGCTCGATGCTTGTGATTACGCTTTGTACCGTAATGAACGTATCACGAATGGTCTCTTGTATGACGGTTACTCTGAGGCAGACAGCCAATTGGAATATCCTTTGGTGGGATATTGGGCTCCGGTGAAAGCTCCGGATCCTATTACAGGAGAAATGGTTGTAGTAGGTCAGGAGTATAAGCCAAGTCCATGGGATTACCGGAAGGGTTTTGTCGAAAAAGAAGGAGGACCGGTACGTTATGGAACAAATTGGCAGGATGAAATTTTTCAGACAGCAATAAGCCAAGATTATAATGTTACAGTATCGGGTGGTGATAAGAAAGGTAACTATATGTATTCCGGTGGTTATACTGACCAGCAGGGTGTGATTGTTAATTCTTATTATAGACGTTATACAGCGAGAGCTAACAACAGCCGTAAAATCAATGATTTTTTAGAGTTAGGTACTAACATCAGTTTTGCAACTTCCGATAATCGTTTGGCACGTACCAATAGTGAAACGTATGGTGTAATTCCTGCAGCTATTTCGTTTAATCCTACTCGTCCGGTATTCGATCCCAATAAAGACTCTGGCTTTTCGGAAGATTTCTCTACCGGTTTGGCTAATCCTTATTTGACTGTACATACGGAGAAGAATATCCAAGAGACGTTGAATGTATTTATCTCAAGCTTTGGTGAATTGAAGTTTACCGACTGGTTGAAATTCCGTCAGAATTTTGGTTACGGTTATAGCTATTATGAACGTAATACCTATAATAACCGTTGGACCGGTGCGGGTATAGCTCCTACAAATGGTTATGCAACGAAGTCAGATGATGCTTATGAAAGCATTTCGACAGAGTCTTTGTTGACTTTCAACAAGAAGTTTGGAGTTCATGGCATTAATGCTGTGCTTGGTATGACTTATGAAAACAGCATGTGGCATAGTAAGTGGATGGCTGCATCTAATTTCCCGAACGATATGACTGAAGACAACGTCATTGAAGCAGGAACTAAGGACCGTCGTATGGAAAGTAGTCGTGGAAAGTCTCAGCTGATGTCCTATCTGTTCAGAGCCAATTATAATTTGCTGGACCGTTATTTATTCACTTTTTCTATGCGTCGTGACGGTTCCAGTAAATTGTCAGAGTTAAATCGTTGGAATAACTTCTATTCGGGAGCCGTTGCTTGGCGTTTGTCTGATGAGTCTTTTGTAAAGCAGCTGAATTTCTTCGATGACTTGAAATTGCGTGTCAGTGCCGGACAGACCGGAGGTCAGGGGGTCAGTGCCTATGCTACCCGTTCCCGTTTTGTTGTTTCTAACTACGGTATGGGTGGTTCATTGCAGAGTGGTATGGCAGAATCCCGCTGGGGAGGACCTGCAGCAGCTCTTCTGAAATGGGAGACAACCAATCAGTTTGACATAGGTTTGGACATTGCTTTCTTGAATAACCGTGTTAATTTGACAGTAGATGCCTATTATAAGAAGACAAAAGACCTATTGTTGGATAAGCTTATTCCTATGAGTTCCGGTTTTAGCCGTATTCAGGCAAACTATGGTAATGTAACAAATAAAGGGTTGGAAATTTCCGGTCATTTCATTCCTGTAAAGGCACGTAATTTCTTGTGGTCTATAGATGCCAATATTTCATTCAACCGTAATAAGGTGGGTGGTTTGGATGCCGACCAATATTCTGATGTGGCTTGGGGTATTGAGAACATGTTCTTGGTACGTAATGGTGAGCCTATCGGTACTCTATATGGGTATGTGGAAGATGGCTTTTATGACAATGAGGCCGAAGTCCGTGCAGATCCGTTGTATAGAAATGAGACGGACTCTAAGGTTAAAAGCATGGTAGGTGAAGTGAAATACAAGAATCTTGATGACGATCCTGTAATTGATAATCGAGACCGTCAGATTATAGGTAATACCAACCCGGATTACCAATATGGTATAACCAATACATTGGAATGGAAGAACTGGACATTCAGTTTCTTCTTGCAGGGTACACAAGGTAATGACGTGTTGAATGTCAATCTTAAGAAATTTGATATGGCCAGCGTGGATAATATGCCTTATTTTATTTATAACAATCGTTGGACTGCCGAAAATAGGGCAAATGCCAAATGGCCGCGTGCCAATAGAACCAGTACACGTTTTATGAGGGCATCTGACCGTTACATTGAGGATGGATCTTACTTGCGTTGCAAGAATGTCAGCTTGAGCTACCGTTTCCGCCATCCGATGAAGTTTGTGGAGAGTATTAATTTGGTTGCCAGCGTTTCCAATCTATTTACAATTTCCGGTTATAGTTGGATGGACCCTGATGTGAATTCATTTGGTAGTGACCCTAAACGCAGAGGTGTGGATATGGCTTCTTATCCAAGTGCCCGTACATTTAATTTTGGTGTTCAAATTGGATTTTAAATAATGATGACTATGAAATTTAAGAATATATTAATGGCATTGGGCTTAGGCTCCATGTTGATGACTTCTTGTACGTTGGATGAAGAAGTATATACATTTATTTCAGGTGAAGACTTGTCTGCTGATGGTGAGTATGAACTGTTGGTAAATGGCGCTTACCAACCGTTGGCCTGGATGTTTGAATGGGGTAGTTATGATTCTGCTACTAATTATGATAATGACTATCAGACAGGGCCGGGTTGGGCTTTTAAAGAAACCGGTACCGGTAACTTTTATAACAATGGTAGTATAAATAATGTGTTTGCATATTATTCAACCGCCATTCATCGTGCCAATTACCACTATTATCTGATTGACAAGATGACCAATGTACCTGAGAAAGCCAAGAATAATGCGTTGGGTGAACTTCGTTTTCTCAAGGCATGGTCGGAGTTTGAATTAGTACGTCGTTTTGGTGGTATTCCTTTGTTTAAAACTTCTATTGGTGAAGGTAACAGCAGTTACCAGCCCAGAGCTTCCGTCAAGGAAGTGTATGAGGACATTATAGCCAATTTAAAGGAGGCTGAAACGTTGCTGATGCCTCGTACAGACTCGGATTATAAGAAAGGGCATGTATTTCGTGCGTCAGCCAAGTCGCTGTTGGCTTTAGTCTATGCTACGATTGGTTCTGCTTCGATGGAGAGTGGCAAAGTCATGGTAAAGGGTGGTCCCGGCAAGGTTACGAATCCGGATGGAACAGAATCGGCATTGATGCCTCAGGAAATCTGGCATAACAAGATTCGTCTTCCGGGATATGAAGAGTTCAATTCTCAGGAGTATTACAAACTGGCCAAAGAGAAAGCAGCCGAAGTGATTGCAGAAGGAGAGTGTGTGTTGGCTTCTAGTCAGAAAGAATTATGGAAAATCGACAATAAGAACGGGCCGGAATTCCTGTTTACATTACAGACTTATCCCGAAGGGGATAATCTTGCCGGAAACTATATCAGCGAATCGTATTACGGCTATTGGAAAGAGGATAGAACTCTGGGTTCTGGTTATTATACTTATCGCGATCACTGGCTACAGATGTTCGATGATTGGAAAGATGAACGTATTACATGGGGCATTCTGCACCGTTACCCCGATTCTTATAACGAAGAACTGGGCATTTATACCTGGCGTTACTACCCGTTGCGTGACAGTGTATACGTGAACCGTGAAGAGGCTCCGTATGCCGACCAGGGTATTGGAGCTTATCAGAAGACCGACCAGCCTACGTATGGTGCTTATTACGGTTCTCGTTTTACTAAGTTTACGGCAGTGACGGGTGAAATTGACGGTAATCGTAAAGACTTTAACTGGCCTTTTATGCGTTACGCAGAAGTGCTGTTACTGTATGCGGAAGCTGATAATGAATTGAATGGACCTACCCAAGATGCATTCTCTAAGATTGAATTGTTGAATAAGCGTAACAATAGTACGCTGGTAAGCAAGCGTCATGAGAAGATTCCGTTTACGAAAGAAACTTTCCGTTCGTTTATCTTGGAAGAGCGTGCTAAAGAGTTTGCAGTTGAGGGGAATCGTCGTACCGATTTGATTCGTTGGGGTATTTATTTATCGGTAATGAATGCTATCGGTATGGATGAAAACGGTAATTTGAAGAGACGTGAGGAGAAGCATTGGCTGATGCCCCTTCCGCCCGATGAAATTAACGGTAACCCTTATATTGAGAAAAATAATCCCGGATGGTAATCCTATTTATTAACTATATGATGAAAAATACAATGAAAAAGATATTGAGTTTTAGGAAGATGTATCTCGTCGGTGCTCTTCTTATGGGAATTTCTTGGACATCTTGCTCTGACGATAACGGAGTTGCACTTCCTATTGAACTGACCAATGTGACCACCATTGCTGATATGAATACCACCATTGAAGAAGCTGCTTTGGGGGATTTTATAGCTGTTCATGGAACCGGTTTGGATGTTCATAATATCGATTCTATTTTGATTGATGACATTAAGCTGGATATGCAAGAGGTATATACAGAAGATGATATTCTGTTTATAAAGATACCGGTAAAGCTGGCAACCAAGAAAACCGATAAAATAAGTATTTATAATACGGCCGGTTGTTTTGAAATTCCTTTTAAAACGGTAGCGCCCAATTTAAAGCTTTCCCGCATGTTCAATGAATATACGGCACCGGGTGATACGATTATGATTTATGGAGATTTCTTCAACCTCTATGAAATAGATTCGCTCAATGCTGTTGTCGATTTCAATGGAAAGGTATCTCCGGTCATTAAATCGGCTAATAATTATCTGACTGCTAAAGTACCGGTTGATGTAGATAAGAACATAAAAATTAAAGTGAAAGGGGTGAAGTATAATGTTGAGGCGGTATGCCCCGGACGTTACTACGATTGTGATTTTATGATTATGGACTTTGACGAATATTTGCCCAGTTCTATGACAAATGTGGTGACTGATGAGAAAGATCCACAACGGTTGAGCGGTAACTTCTTGAGAATAGATGATAAATCTGAATATAGCTCTTGGTGGTATATTGCAGAAAGAGGCGATATACCTTATACTGATGATATGTTAGGACTTGAATCATGTAAGAATTATGTGGTGAAATGTGAATTCCGCACATCCAATCAATTCATCAAGGACAGAATAAGGTTCTGTAATTATCTTTATTGGGCTGCTCCCACATGCGATTGGGTTGCTACAGACTTTAATATACAGAACTTCAACCGTTGGGAGACAATTACGTTGCCGTTTAATGTATATTTGTCAGAGGATTATCCGGACTACCATCCAGGTTCGTACACAAGCTTCAATATGCGTTTGGAGATAGATCCTGAGATAGCCCGTAATTTTGCATTCGATAATATTCGTATTTGTAGAAAAGGCGATTGATTGATGTGGTAATTGATCATTACGGATAATGGCCGCTTTTGGGGATTCGCGAATTGTGTTCCGAAGTGAACGCTATTCAGTCGTATACTGATTATAGCCCCTCTCAGAGTGTGCCCTAGAGGGGCTTTTTAAAAATATCGTATGTTGGTAGGGATTATTTACAATAAATTGGATTTTGCAGGTGAGTATAATCTCACTTGATTTTACAAAAAACACAAAGAAATGAAAATTAAAAAATGTGCAGCACTTATGGCTGCAATGTTGATGGGCGCTTGGAGCTTGCAGTCTTGCGACAACGGGCCTACTAAAGAAGTGTGGCTGGATGAATTCGGTCAAGATTCCTGTTATGTTCAGGACTGGGGAATGCTTGAAGTCAACCGTTCCGTAGTACATACTCCGCTTACAGTGAATGGAGTTGTTTATGAACGTGGACTTGGTGCCCATTCCATCAGCCGCCTGCTGTACGATTTGGATGGAAAGGCCGTTTCGATCTCCGGTTTGGCAGGAGCTGATGACAAGAACTTGTTTGCAGGCAAACTTCAGTTCAAGATTCTCGGTGACAAGAAGGAACTCTGGAAGAGTGGAGTGATGCAGAAAGGAGACCCTGTAAAAGAGTTTAATGTAAACCTGAAAGGGGTGGACAAAGTGCTGCTATTGGTAGAAGAATGTGGTGACGGCATTATGTACGACCATGCCGACTGGCTCAATGTGAAGATAACGACTCGTGGCGATGTGAAACCTGTTCCTGCGTGGGCAAAACCGGTGGCAAAGGAGAAGTATATCCTTACGCCTCCTGCTCCCGAAAGTCCGGTCATCAACAATCCGCTGGTCTATGGCGCACGTCCGGGTAATCCGTTCCTATGGTCCGTGATGGCTACCGGCAACCGCCCCATGAAGTTTGAGGCCGAAGGGCTTCCGGCTGGTGTGAAATTGGATGCTGTTACCGGTCGCATTACGGGTAAAGCCACAGTAGAGGGAGAGTATAAGGTAACGCTCAAAGCCACCAATGACAAAGGTACGGCCCAGAAAGAGGTAACTGTTAAAATAGGAGATGCCATAGCCTTGACTCCTTCTATGGGATGGAACAGTTGGAACTGTTGGGGGCTTTCTGTGAACGACGAGAAAGTGCGTGACGCAGCCCGCATGATGAACGAAAAACTGCATGCCTACGGATGGGAATACGTGAATATAGATGATGGTTGGGAAGCTGCGGCGCGTACCAAGCAGGGCGAGATACTTTCAAACGATAAATTCCCCGATTTCAAGGCATTGACAGACTATATTCATGGATTGGGCTTGAAGTTCGGTATTTATTCCTCACCGGGACATATCACTTGTGGCGGACATGTGGGCAGCTACCAGCACGAAGAAATTGATGCCAAGACATGGGAACGCTGGGGAGTGGATTATTTGAAATATGACTATTGCGGATATTTGGAGATAGAAAAAGATTCGGAAGAGAAGACTATTCGGGAACCCTATATCGTGATGCGCAAGGCATTGGATAAGGTGAACCGTGACATTGTTTACTGTGTGGGTTATGGCGCTCCCAATGTGTGGAACTGGGCACCGGAAGCAGGAGGAAACCAATGGCGCACTACTCGCGACATCACGGACGAATGGAATGTTGTGACAGCTATAGGTACTTTCCAGGATGTTTGTGCGGATGCTACGGCTCCGGGCAGAAACAATGACCCCGACATGCTGGTTGTTGGCAAGCTTGGTCAAGGCTGGGGAAGCAAAGTGCACGATTCATATCTTACGGCAGACGAACAGTACTCTCATATTTCTTTGTGGTGCCTTCTTTCTTCTCCTTTACTCATAGGTTGCGACATGGCAAATATGGACGATTTTACGCTGAATCTGCTGACCAACAACGAAGTGATAGCAGTCAGCCAAGACCCCATGGTGGCTCCCGCCAAGAAGATGATGGTAGAGAACGGCCAAGTATGGAGTAAAAAACTGTACGACGGTTCTTATGCGGTGGGCTTCTTCCATGTAGACCCTTATTTCATTCTTTGGGATCAGGAGGATGCTGAAGCTATGCAGATGAGAGAGTATGCTTTTGATTTTGATTTGAAACAGCTTGGCATTGAAGGAAAAGCAATGGTTCGTGACTTGTGGCGACAGAAAGACTTGGGAGAGGTGAACGGCATCTTCCGGACGGAAGTTCCCTATCACGGTGTCACCTTCGTGAAGATTACTCCTGCAAAATAGCAAACTATAAAATAGAGAGACGAATGAAAAAGTTAATTTTATCTTTGGTTTTTTTATCGGCTTTCACACTTCGGGGCTCTGCACAGTTGCAGGGCCTGGAAGTAGTGAAGGTACCGGAAGCACAGCAGCCTTATTCGGGCGAATATATTTATATCCCCGATGTGGAAGGATATAAAACTCTGAAGTGTGATTTTCATACCCACACCATCTTCTCCGATGGAGATATAAAACCTGAAAATCGGGTGTGGGAAGCTGCTATTCGCGGGCTGGATGTGATAGCCATTACCGACCATATAGAATATCGCCCCAATAAAGACTATATCAAGGCCGACCATAACGAATCTTACAAAAGGGCAAAGACTGTAGAGAAAGCTTCCAATCTGATAGTAATTCAGGGAGCCGAGATAACCCGTTCCAAGCCGATAGGGCACATCAATGCTCTCTTCTTGACGGATGCCAATGCGCTGGACGTGGAAGATCCTCTGAGAGCTGTTGACAACGCTTTGGAGCAAGGGGCCTTCATTATGTGGAATCATCCGGGGTGGCCTAACGACACAAGCACTTTATATAATGTCCATAAAGATTTGATTAAGCAAAAAAAAATACATGGAATAGAGGTGGTGAACGGCTTTGAGTACTATCCGAAAGCTTTTAATTACTGTAAGGAATACGGCCTGACATATATGGGAAATACCGATATACATGGCGTTTATAAGCAAACGTATCGTACGGACAAACAAAGTGGACCGATGACGATTGTATTTGCCAAAGAACGTTCTCAGGAAGGAGTGAAAGAAGCTCTCCTTGCCGGGCGTTCGGTAGTGAAGTTCGGGGATATACTGATAGGCTCTGAGAAGAACCTGCTATCTCTGGTCAAGGCGTGCCTCTCTTATGAAGTGAAGGAGGTGAAAGGCAATCAGGCTCTGGTGAAAGTGACGAACAAGTCGACATTGAACTTTGAAATTCTACTGGACAACAAGGCTGGTACTATCCTTGGCAATGCTACAGTAGAGATTAAGGTAAGGCTGGATGATAAAGTAAAGTTTACTACTACACACATCACGGATGATAGCCGGTTGGTGATTGATATAGCATCATTGCGATAGTGGTTTTATAAGACCGATAATCTGATATTTAAGGAACCATTGATTTTGTGTTTTATAATAACTGAAGTTTCTCAAATTTTTCAGATTGTTGATGAACTGTTGTATCTTAATGCTCTCTCTCGGAGGAAGAGCGTTGAGATTGTTTTGAAAGCGCAAAGGTAACTTGCGAAACTTGAAATATTTAATTATTCCTTGAAAAACAATTGTATTATGAAAAAAAGATTTTTATGTTTATTATTTGTAGTTTGCACTGTCATTTCTGCCCGTGCAAACAGTACCGATTCTTTGGCTTTGACTCCTCCTATGGGGTGGAATAGTTGGAATTGCTTCAGTTGTAACATTAATGAAAAACAGATTCGTGAGATTGCAGACTTGATGGTGTCTACCGGCATGAAGGATGCAGGATATGAGTATCTCAATATAGATGATTGTTGGCAGGTAGGCCGGGATAATGAAGGAAACATTCTGGTTGATGAAAAGAATTTTCCTTCCGGCATCAAGGCTTTGGCAGATTACATACACTCCAAAGGACTTAAATTCGGTATTTATTCATGTGCGGGAACGCTGACTTGTGCCGGACGACCGGGAAGCCGTGGCTATCAGTTTCAGGATGCACGCACTTATGCGGAATGGGGAGTGGATTATTTGAAGTATGACTGGTGTTTTGATGAAGGCCAGAATCCTCAAGCTGCCTACAAAACAATGAGTGATGCCCTGAAGGCTTCCGGGCGTCCTATCGTATTCTCTATTTGCGAGTGGGGAAACAGCCAGCCTTGGACATGGGCAAAAGGCATCGGACATCTTTGGAGGACTACCGGTGACATTATCAATGCTTTTAAAGGTATTAATTATTGGGGAGGATGCGGTGTCGTAGAAATCATTGACAAGAATGCCGACTTGCACAAATACGCCGGACCGGGACATTGGAACGACCCGGACATGCTTCAGGTGGGTAATGGTGTGCTGACGATGGAAGAGAATCGCTCTCATTTCACGATGTGGTGTATGCTTGCTGCCCCTTTGCTCGCGGGTAATGATATTCGTAAAATGGACAAGGAGACACTTGGAATTTTGACAAATAAAGAAGTGATTGCAGTAAATCAGGACAAGCTTGGCAAACAAGGTGGACGATACATGAAAGTGGGTGAGCATGAAATTTGGGTGAAGCAGTTGTCCAATGGTGAAGCCGCAGTATGTTTCTTTAACCGCGATGAACAACCCTGGAATGTGGAAACCGTTTTGCAGAAAGAAAACCTCTCTTTTGCAGATGTCCGCTTCTGGGAGAAAGAATACAAAGTACGCGACTTATGGAAACATAAGGACATCGGAAGTACCAAGGATAAGATGCAGTTTGATATTCCTGCACACGGTGTCGTGTTGCTGAAGTTGACTCCTAAACAGTAATGATAGATTTAGAAACCATTAATAAAAAAATATGAAGAACATGCATTATGCATCTGTGAAGTGGATTTGCTTTCTGCTTTTCGTGGTAGTAGGAAAGGTGGCGATGGCCGAAGGTATCACTTCGCCTGATGGAAATCTCCGTCTTGAGTTTACCGTAAATGCTTTGGGAGAGCCGGTCTATCAGTTGTTTTACAAAGAGAAAGCCGTGGTTAATCCATCGAAACTGGGCTTGGAATTGGTGGGTGACCCGGGCTTGATGAATGGTTTTACACTTGTGGAAGCCGGGGCTTCAACTTTCGATGAAACATGGAAACCTGTGTGGGGAGAAGTGTCGCAGATACGGAATCATTACAATGAGCTGGCTGTGACGTTGGACCAGAAGGAGCAGAACCGCCATATCGTTATCCGTTTCCGTCTTTACGATGACGGTTTGGGATTCCGTTATGAGTTTCCTTTACAAAGAACTCTGCACTATTTTACGGTAAAAGAGGAGTATACCCAGTTTGCCATGACCGGAGACCATACCGCTTTCTGGATTCCCGGTGACTATGACACGCAGGAGTATGACTATACAGAGTCCCGTTTGTCCGAAATTCGCGGTTTAATGGATAAGGCGGTGACGGTGAATGCTTCCCAGTTCGTTTTCTCGCCCACGGGTGTGCAAACCTCCTTGCAGATGAGGACGGACGATGGTCTATACATCAACTTGCATGAAGCGGCTTTGGTGGACTATTCTTGTATGCATCTCAATCTGGATGAAAAGAACTTGGTTTTTGAATCGTGGTTGACCCCGGATGTTTTGGGAAACAAGGCATATATGCAAGCTCCCGGGAAGACTCCGTGGCGTACCATCATGGTGAGCGATGACGCCCGTGATATGCTTGCCTCCAAACTTACCTTGAACCTGAACGAACCTTGTGCCTATGAAGATGTTTCGTGGATTAAACCGGTGAAGTATGTAGGCGTATGGTGGGAGATGATTACCGGTCAGAAGTCGTGGAGTTATACAGATGAACTGATTGCCATGCGTTTTGGAGAAAACGACTATACGAAAATCAAGCCGAACGGTCGGCATGGAGCCACTAATGAAAGAGTGAAACGCTATATAGATTTTGCCGCCGAACATGGTTTCGACCAAGTATTGGTAGAAGGCTGGAATGAAGGATGGGAAAGCTGGGGTGGAAGTTCGCGCGATTTTGTGTTCGACTTTGTGACTGCCTATCCCGACTTTGACGTAAAGATGCTGAATGCCTATGCACACAGTAAAGGGGTCAGGCTGATGATGCATCATGAGTCTTCTGCTTCGGTACGCAATTATGAACGTCATCTGGACAAAGCCTATCAGTTTATGGCGGATAATGGCTATAACTCTGTAAAGAGTGGTTATGTGGGCGATATAATTCCTCGCGGAGAACATCACTATGGACAATGGATGAACAATCATTACCTCTATGCCATACAAAAAGCTGCCGAATATAAGATTTGTGTGAATGCGCACGAGGCAGTACGTCCTACAGGTTTGTGCCGCACCTATCCCAACTTGATTGGCAATGAATCAGCCCGTGGCACGGAATTCGAGCCTTATGACGGCAACAAGCCTTCCCACACTACTGTGCTCCCCTTCACTCGCTTGATAGGTGGTCCGATGGATTATACCCCGGGCATCTTTGACATTTATCTGAATTTTATGAATCATGACAATCACGGGCAGATTCATTCCACGCTGGCAAAGCAACTGGCATTATACGTCACCCTCTACAGCCCACTGCAGATGGCTGCCGATTTGCCGGAGAATTATGAACCCCATTTGGATGCTTTCCAGTTCATCAAGGACGTAGCAGTAGACTGGGACGACAGTAAGTACCTTGAAGCGGAGCCGGGAGACTATATTACCGTGGCCCGTAAAGCCAAGGGTACGGAGAATTGGTTTGTGGGAGGCATCACCGATGAGCATGCACGCACTTCAGCTTTTGTTCTCGACTTCCTGGAGCCGGGCAAGCAGTACATAGCCACGCTTTATGCCGATGCCAAAGATGCTGATTTTGAAAAAAATGCTACCGCTTATCAGATTAAGAAGGGCATCGTGACGAGCAAGAACAAGATGAATGTGAAGCTGGCACGTAGCGGTGGATTTGCCTTGAGCCTGATAGAAGCTACACCGGAAAATATGGAAGGAGTGAAGAAATGGAAATAAGTTGATTGTTAGATACCATTTTTTATCATTGCTAAAACAAGAATGCCTCTGAAAACACTGAAACAGAAGATACTGTTAGTCCTCTTGCTATTTTGGCGCGAAAGGTGAATCATAAAGGAACGCTTTTTGTCGAGTTGCCATCCTCTGTTTGATGTGACGGGCACTTTCAATAATCCGGGACCGCTGGGCGGGTATCTTGTTGTGGGACTGGTTGTTGCTGTTTTATTGTATGCTTTCTCTTTTGAAAAGGAATACATGTTCTATCAGGCGGATTATTTCAGAAATCATCCTCAATTCGCTTTTCTGGATGTAGCTGACAACGTGACTTATCCCTATAATGAACTGTTGCATATTGCAGTGGAAACCGGAATGTGCGGGCTTGTATTGTTCCTGCTGGTGGTGTCACCGTTTGTCTTTTCTGATGAAAGGACATTGAAAGCCGCATTGGCTGCTTGGCTGATATTCGCCATGTTTTCATATCCGGTCAATGTGGTACCACTTATGATGGACTTTGCATTGTTCATAGAATTGCGTCGTGGCAAAACAGTGTCTGTTCTGGATATAAACAGAATTTTGTGTGGAATTGCTGTTGTTCCTCTTATGGGGTTATTGGCGGTGTGTGGCCATGTAATGTTGTTTTTAATGTGAAAAAAGAGTTGTACTTCGTTGGGTTCTACTTTAAACATGCGATTTTTATTCCACTCCATGCATCATCTTCTGTAATTTCTTTGAAAGCAGGAAGAGGATAAGCGATGCCGTGGCAGACATGACGACGAACACCATGAAGAAATCGTACATTGTCTCGATGCGATAACCCAGCAGCGTCTTTACCTTTCCGGCTTCGGGGTAGAGCCCGCTCAGCGTGCCTGCAAACTTATTGGCAGTGGCGGTGGAGAGGTACCATATCCCCATCATCAGCGAGGCGAAGCGGATGGGCGTGAGCTTGTTCACCATGGAGAGTCCGATGGGCGAGAGGCAGATTTCGCCCATGGTATGGATGAAGTAGAGCCCCGTCAGCCAAATGAGACTCACCTTGATGCCCGGCTGAACATCTTTCACCCCAAAGCAGATGACGAGATAGCCCAGTGAAAGCAGTAGCAGGCCGATGGCTTGCTTGGTGGGCGAGGCGGGCTCCATGCCCCGTTTGCCCAGGGCGCCCCATACGCCCGGCATGATGGCGGCAAGTATCACCACAAAGAAGGGGTTGAAGGACTGAATCCAGGAGGCGGGCATTTCCCACCCCAGGATGACGCGGTCGGTCTGCTCGGAGGCGAAAAGCGTGAGCGAGGCGCCTGCCTGCTCGTAGGCCGCCCAGAAGAAAATGACGAAGAAGGCGATGATGTAGATGACGAAGATGCGGTCGCGCTCCGTCTTGGTGAGTGAGCCTTCCAGCAGGATGCTGACGGGAAACACGATGCAGGCGGTGAAGATGCCGATGCTTATCCAATCGCTCCCGAAACACCAGTAGAAGAAACCGGCAAGCGCGATGGCAAGCAGGGCGAGCAGCAGGTAGTTGCGCATGGGCCGTCCGTTGGCGTGGGCACTCTTCCGGGCGGTGTTGTCTGCCTGGGGCCGCTCCTTGCGGGCGTCGGGGATAATGCCGAGGGGCTTGCCATCGGGGCCGATGAGGTACTTGTTTTTCTGGGTTTCGAAGAGGACGACCGTCAGCACGGTGACGATGGCGGCAATGAGGAAGCCCCATCGGAAGTCGTGAGGGTTGCCCGTCTCGCCAAAATAGCCGCAGACCAGCGGGGCGAGGAAGGAACCCACGTTGACACCCATATAGAAGATGGTGTAGGCGGAATCCAGCCGTTTGTCACCCGGCTCGTAGAGCTGCCCCACCAGGGAGGAGACGGTGGGCTTGAAGCAGCCGTTGCCCAATATAAGGAAAGTCAGTCCGCCGTACATCAGCCAATGCGAAAGCTCACGCGCCTCCAGCATCGAGGCACTGGCAAACATCAGGAACTGGCCGACTGCCATCATCATGGCCCCCCAGAAGACGGAACGGCGGATGCCCCAGTATTTGTCGGCGATGTAGCCGCCGATTAAGGGTGTCAGGTACACCAGTCCGGTGTAGCTGCCGTAGATGGAGGCGGCGTGCTCCTTGTCGAAAAGGAGTGCCTGGGTGAGGAACAGAATGAAGATGGCACGCATGCCGTAGTAGCTGAAACGCTCTGCCGTGCTGGTGGCGAAGATAAGGTAAAGACCTTTCGGGTGTCGGGATGTACTCATTGAATATGCTTTTATTGTTTTGGCTTTTATTATATGTTGAGGGTACAAAATTAGTCATTATTTTGCGTAAGTTAATGGGTATAATTAGAAACTTGCCGACAAGCCTGCGGGAACTTGCCGACAAGCTTGTGCAAACTTATCCGTAAGCCTACGCAAACTTAAAACAGAATTTCTGTTTCTGTAAATAAAGCTTTTGTTTATAGAAATAGAGCTTTTGTTTCTAAGAATAAAGGCTTTGTTCTAAGAATCCTTTGCATTGAAGACAACTTTTCCTTACGGAGCAGATATTTTTTCCCGGGGGGCAAAGCAACTTGATAAAAAACGTCTTCTCTTTGTACAGTTGAAATCAAAGCCCTATCTTTGCTCTACGATTTTAAGATAATCCTATTATGAAGATATTTCCTACTACAAGCATCAAGCAACTGGATGCAGATACCATAGAGAATGAACCGATTGCCTCCATCGACTTGATGGAACGTGCCTCACGCGCATTGGCCCGTGCCATTGCCGAGCGTTGGGAGCCGGACACGCCGCTCACCGTTTTTGCCGGACCGGGGAACAACGGTGGCGATGCGCTTGCCCTGGCGCGACTGCTGGCCGGGAAGGGCTACCGGCTCGAGGTGTATCTCTTCAATACGAAAGGGACGCTTTCGCCGGACTGCGAGACGAACAAGGAGCGGCTGGCCGACGTGCCGGGTGTGGACTTCCACGAAGTGACCACCCAGTTTGTACCTCCCGTGCTGACGGCAGACCATGTGGTGATAGACGGTCTCTTCGGCAGCGGTTTGAACAAGGCTCTGAGCGGCGGTTTTGCAGCCGTAGTGAAGTACATCAACGCTTCGCCCGCCACGGTGGTGTCCATCGATATCCCATCGGGACTGATGGGTGAGGACAATACCTACAACGTACATACGAATATCGTCCGTGCCCATCTGACGCTGAGCCTGCAATTGCCGAAACTGGCATTTCTCTTTGCCGAGAACGAGCCGTATGTGGGCGAATGGCAGTTACTGGACATCGGACTCAGCGAGGATGTCATCCATGACATGGAAACGGACTTCTGCCTGCTGGAGCATGAAGATGTGTCTGCCCTGCTGAAGCCGCGCAGCCGGTTTGCCCATAAGGGGAACTTCGGCCGTGCACTGCTGATAGCCGGTTCGCAGGGAATGGCGGGAGCTTCGGTGCTGGCTGCGCGTGCTTGTCTGCGTTCGGGGGGGTGGGGCTGCTGACGGTGCATGTGCCGTTCTGCAACAACTTCATTGTGCAGACTTCCGTGCCCGAAGCCATGACGGAGCTGGACATCAGCGACACCTGCTTTGCCGCCGCTACTGATACGGACGATTACCAGGCCGTGGCGATAGGTCCGGGACTGGGAAAGGCGGCAGAGACCGAGGCGGCTCTGCTGGAGCAGATAGAGATATGCCAGACTCCGATGGTGGTGGATGCTGATGCCCTGAACTTGCTGGGCGAGAAGCGTAACTATATAGGGCGTCTGCCCAAAGGGAGTATTCTGACTCCGCACCCCAAGGAACTGGAGCGTCTTGTAGGCAAATGCCAGAATTCGTACGAACGCCTGATGAAGCTGTCTCTTATACACATCTGACGCTGCCGACGACTCCTTACGTGTAG
>ERZ1027229.703-NODE-703-length-16978-cov-8.978904_pt1 | contig 16978 bp, 13 predicted proteins | sample MGYA00519245_ERZ1027229 | MGnify/ENA primary metagenome ERZ1027229 (study PRJEB26926, sample SAMN06164466) | human gut metagenome | biome: ENVO:00009003; feature: ENVO:2100002; material: ENVO:00002003 | host: Homo sapiens | place: USA | collected 2012 ...
CTCCCTCCCCGAGGGAGCTGGCAAAACCGTCAGGTTTTGACTGAGGGAGTTAAGCCCCCGTATGGTGATTTTGCCCATATTTTTGTACCAAATTTTGGCAGATGCGGCGGGCGAAACTGCTTTATTTCCATAAACTTTAGTGTTATACTCAACTTGGCCTTTTGTCCGTTCCGGCTGTTCCATTTGGGGGAATAGCCGGGCAAATCGATCAACAAAGGAGAGGATATCATGAAAAAACGCATCGTGAGCATGATACTGGCGCTCAGTATGGTGCTCTCCATCCTCCCGGTATCTGCATTTGCAGATGCTGGGACGTCTGCTGCGGCAGCAGAGACGACAGCTGCCGGTACGAACGAGGAAACAACAAATCCCGTCGTTACGATCAAGATCGGCGCGGACGGTCTGCCCGAAGAGCAGTCCGGCACCGGCTGGAGCTACGACAGCTCCAACAACTGGCTGGCCATTGCCGGCGTTGCAAATGCAAAGACAGAGTATATTCTGGATGGCGATGCCAGCTGCAATGTGGCCATCTCGACTTCCAGCTATGAAGTATATCTGCTGAACGGCGTGGTCAAGGGCCAGCTTTGGATCAAGAACCCGAATGCCTGTGTTCTGGGCGGCAGATACGCCGAAGCAGTGCTGGAAAACGGCACCATTGACGGCGGCACCTACGGTAAGCTGACCGAGAACGGCGGCAGCGTTAAGGGCGGCTACTTCAAGGATATTTCCGGCCTGCAGTCCACTACGCAGCAGCAGGCACACAAGCTGATCCTGCCGGAGGGCTGCACCCTGAACGGCCAGTCGGTGACCGGGGATGTGTATATGCTCAAGCGGTACAGCGATCACAACCTGAAGCTGGAGGTGCAGTACGCCCCCGGCTGCGTTAAATGGGCGGCAGCAATCGGTGGTATGTCCGACATCCGCTCCCTGCCTGTAGGTATCAGCAACGTCTCCTTGAACGGCTATGCCACGGTTTCCACAGACGGTACAACGATCTCTGCCGAGGTCAGTATGTTCCCGCCGCTTTCAGAGAGCAACGCACCCATAGCACTGACCCCGATCCCGTCTACGGATAAGGAACTGAGCTTTACCGATAAGGGTACGCCCGATGTGAACGGTGTGCCCCGTGTGTACAATCTGGACGAGGGCATGGATCAGGTCTGCGTATACTTTGGCAAGGGCTGGACTTATACCTGCTACCCCAATATCGCCAGTATGACCGGAGAACTGGAGCTCGGGGATCAGGGCGGTGAGGTGATCAATTTCAGCCAGCTGAGCGCAGTGCCCATCAACTGCGCTGTCGAGCTTTCGAATGCTACCGTGACCGGCGGCATCATCCGTCAGGCAGATTTCACAGATGTCACGATCAAGGACAGCACCTTTGATTACCTCACCTGCGCGGGCATTTGCACCATTTCCAATGTAGTGGCCCAGAGCTTCGAGTGGCATGGCGGCGTCCTTGCCATTTCCGACACCGTTCTGTGCAAGCTGTCTGGCAACGGCATAGAGAATGCGCTTGCCGATGGCCAGAAGCTCAGCAAGCTGACCGTGCGCAACGGCGGTGTGACTGCGGTCAACGGCAGAGACCTGCCCAGTTCTGTCAATACCATCTATCTGGTGGGCAATGCCAGCGCAGAGCTTACCCTGAACACCGATGTATACAGCATCAACGGTGCAAATGAACAGACCTATGCCGAGGGTAATATACTGCATATTTACGGCAACAACGATGGCAAGGAGATTCTGGTAAACAAGCCTGACGATCCCAGCAACCTCAAGCCCCTGCGCATTACCGAAGAAGGTAAGCCCGACACGGACGGTGTGACCCCGCATTCCGTGAGCGAGGGTGGTGTGACCGGCAAGGTCTATGAGGGTCTTGGCTGGCAATACCTTGTGGTCGAGGATGGTTATAGAACGATGTCGGTGCTTATCCTCACCAGCCCCGATGGCAGCAGCCCGGTGAATCTGACCTCGGATACCATCAACCCCTATCATAAGGCCATTGCTTCCGATCAGATCATACTGACGGATGTGACGGTTACGGACATTCAGGCAGGCGCGCCTATTACCGCCCAGAACGCCATTATTGAGGGCGGCACTTTCCAGAAGGCTGTCCACGCGGATGAAAACAGCAGCATCACCGGCGGCACCTTCAAGGAGAGCGTCGAAGCTAATGGAACCATCGCCAACGGCATCTTCAAGAAGAGCGTCCAAGCTTACGGCAAGATCACCGATGGTCAGTTCGACGCGGATGTCACTTTGGGCTATAGCGGCACCATCACCGGCGGCACCTTCCAGAAGAGCGTCGAAGCTTACGGCGAGATCACCGATGGTCAGTTCGGCGCGGATGTCACTTTGGGCAATAACGGCACCATCACCGGCGGCACCTTCCAGCAGAATGTTAAGGCTGAGGGCACCATCACCGGCGGTCAGTTCAACGCAGCTGTCCAGTTGAATAGTAGTAACGCCCAGATCCTTGGCGGCGTGTTCAACAATATCAAGCTGTCCGACTATTATACATCGGAAGGAACGGTCATCCGAGATGCCGTGATCACCGGCAGCCTGATGGCGGATACTTCCAGCAACGCCGCTGTTTCCGATACGGTGAGCTTTAGCCCCATCGAAAGCCGACACCTTGCTAATGGTCAGCATCTGAGCAAGCTGATCGTTGCAGACAGAGACGGCAAGGTGGAAAGCGTAAAAGGCGTGACGAAGGAAGCCACGGAGCTTTACCTTGTCGGCAATGTCAACGTGGATATCACCTTCAGCACGCCGGTCGAGAACATCAACGGTGCTGCGGTCAGCGCTTATAACGGCGCACAGCTTTCCGGCAAGACCCTGACCCTGACCGCCCTGAATGACGGCAATCCCATTGTGGTGAACCAGAGCAAAGGAAAGCTGCCCTTCTCTGTCCTGAGCGAGCATGACTTTACCTTTGAAGAAACGCCGGAGGGTACAAAGGTTACCTGCTATCAGGAGGGCGTGGGCAAGCTGAGACTTGTCTATGTGCGCACCTACGATGATAAGGAGTTTGACAGCATCCCCTATGGCGAGCCGGACAACTATGGCATCTATAAAAAGCGCGTTGTAGCTGAAGAGGGCGTGAACTACACGAGCGGTTCGGTCGATATCGGCGAAGAAGTGATCAAGTATACCCCGGCTCTCACTGACTTCGAATGGGATGTCAAGACCGGCACGGTGACCTATAGAGATACCAGCAAGCGGTATTTCGGCGAGGAAGTCCCGCAGGCTGAACTTCGGTACTACGACGAACCAAACTCTTACTTCTCCTCTGTGCCTACCGAGGTGGGTACCTACGAAGTTCGCCTTGCGGTGAACGGTAACAACTACTATAATGGCAATCAGGATAACGATTACCAGTATCCGTTAGTCGGGCAGTACACCGTGAAGCTGCCCTTTAAGAACTTTAAAGCAAGGGACTTTAAGGCTGAACCCAACGGGGACGGCACCTACACGCTGACCTGCAGAACAGCAGAAGGCGTTGGTGAGCTCACGTTTGAGTATAAGTGCATTACCGGCGTAAATGCAGGCAAGTCACTGCCCGTTAATACGTACCCCGTGGAGGGTACTCCCTATGGCCGCTATCAGGTGGTCATCACTGCAGAGGAGGGCGAAAAATATCAGGCTGGCTTTATTATTGCAGGTGAGGACGCCATCCGCTACACGCCCGTAGCTGCGGACTTTACCTACGATGCTGCCAAGAACAAGGCGGCCTACACAGGCACGAACTATTACGATGCCGACCCGACGCAGATCACCCTGCTGTACGGCACAGACCGCAGCGAGACTGTCCCCACCGCCCCCGGCAGCTACGATGTGTACGTTAAGGTGGCCGAGGATGCGAACTATTACGCTACTACTACCGAAAAGGTGGGCACTTACGTTGTGAAGGGGACCACTACTCCCGACCCGGTACCCACGACCTTTGCACTGACGGTCAAAAACGCACAGGTCACCATGAAGAACGGTGATGAAGTCGACCTGACGGCTGTGCCTGCGGGTACAGAGCTCAAGGCTACCGCAAACCCGGACACCGAGACCAGCGTGTTCAAGAACTGGACTGGTCTGGAACTGACCGAGGAGCAGAGCACCAAGCGTGTGCTGGAGTTCACCATGCCTGACCACGATGTGGAACTGACGGCTAACTTTGGCACACCTTCTACGACCGATCCTGAGCCGACCCCGACTCCCACTCCCGCACCCGCACCCAGCGATGACGGCGGCGGCGCTATCGTGATGGTAGCCGCTGTGGGCGGCGCAGCCGTTGGCGTAGGCGCTTACATTGCAGGCACCGCCGCCTACCTGAAGAGCGTTCTGCCCGAGGGTGTGGCGATCCCCGCTAACCGTCAGCAGCTGGCTGTTGCACTGTGGACTGCCGCAGGCAAGCCCGCTACCCAGAGCACGGCACTGTTCAACGATGTGGCAGCTGATGCCGCAGAGCTGCAGGCCATCCGCTGGGCAGTGGATACCGGCCTGATGTCTGCACAGGACGGCAGCTTCAAGCCCGGCAGCCGCGTAAGCCGCTTGGAGGTCATCCGCACTTGGAAGACCTATCAGCAGCGTGGCTGAGCCCGCTGACCCGTAACCCCTTATAACCCCGCAGGGACTGCTGCACAGCGCTGTGCAGCAGTCCCTTTTTGTGTTGGCGGGCGTTTTGCGCCGCGATGCCGCCCGGTAAAAGGCATTTCGAGCCATTATTGGGGATTTCGTGCAAAAGCACTCCACTTTTTCCGCCGCCGGTGGTATAATGCAGGGACAGAGATGTACTCTGAAAGCACGTCATTCCCATATTTTCCTATAGAGACAGAAAACCGTCCGGTAACCGCAAGCCGGGCGGTTTTCTGCTTTTTGCGGGTGCGTCCGGCTGCTTTTGCGCCGCCGGGTCGTTTCAACGCATTTGCGGGTCGATTCGTGCCGAAAATCGTCCAAAACGGGCAAATCGTGGTACACTAAGCATGACACAGAACCTCCCTTCCTGATAGGGGCTAAAGGCATCATTACGCCCCGTCAAGCGTGTGACCGGAGCATCGGTCATCCGCGTCCGTGCCCGGCTGAAAAAGCCGCGCCCGGCAAAACATAACAATTGCCATCTCCCGATCGATCCTTTCCAATAAGCACAGCAGAGCCGCCCGGCAACTACCGGACGGCTCTGCTGCGTTATAGGGGAACGCCCTCAGTCAAAGCCTGACGGCTTTGCCAGCTCTCCCCGCAAGCGTCCTCGCCCTCTCAGGCGCTAACGCGCCAGCTCTCCCAAAGGGAGAGCCTCTGGCGAAACCGGTCACTTGGCACTTGAGCCGGAAGCTTTACCGCCATGCCAAGGCCTCTCCCTTTGGGAGAGGTGGATGCGAACGTAGTGAGCAGACGGAGAGGGCGAGGTTGCTCCCCGCAGCGCCGCCGCTTCCGCAGGAAGCAGGCGCTGCAAATGCCGCTTGCCATTACGACCCCACCCGTGAAAATGGGATAGCGGAGCGTCCGCAGAACTTGTCGGGGCAAAGCCCCTCCATCTGCTAACGCAGACCGCTCTGCCGCTTAAAAGCCCCACTGGGGCTTTCATTGCTACGCTGCGCTCCACAAACGCGGTCACTCCGCTATCCCGAAAATTAAAAGATATTTTCCGCTAAATATGCCCAAAGCAACGCGGAGGGCATTTTCAATCGTTCTCCACCCCGGGACACCCGGCGGCGCGCCATGCGGCGCACAGCACCTCTTTTTCCGCCTTGGAAAGCTTTTTCAGGGCGGCTTCCCGCCGCAAAGCGGCGCTCCTGTCCGCGCAGCGCTCCAGATAGGCAAACCCTACTGCGCCGTGGGCGCGGGTGTAGCGTGCCCCTTTGCCGCTCTGGTGCGCTTTCAGCCGGGCGGCGGGGTGGTTCGTCCAACCGGTGTACAGCTGCCCGCCGGTGCAGCGCACCATGTAGACGTAGGCGGCGTCAGGCAAGGCGGCCATTGTTCTTCAGCACCTGACGGCAGGCGGCAAGGGCGGTCTCCTTGTCCTTGGCGGTGATCAGGAAGCGGCTGGCGTGGCAGAAGCTGATGCCCGGGATGCCGCTCTTCTGCTCGATGACCTCCTGCGGCTGCCCCGCCCACGACTGCGGGAACGGCAGCTTGGACTTTTTGGTCTTGTGGTCGGTGACGCACTGGGCGCTCCACCCGCCGCGCTGGCTGGGGTACACCACAAACAGGGCATCGGTCTTGTACAAGCCGTTTTTCCACGGCAGATAGCAGGGCAGCACCACGATGCCGTCGCGGGAGTTGCGGTACGCCTGCTGCACTTTTTCGTCCGCACGGTTCACGGCGTTGGCGCTGTCGATCTGGTTTTCCAGTATCTGCTTTGCCACGGCCACCGCCTTGAAAAAGCAGCTGTCCTGATCTTCTTTGGAGTCCCACACCGGGTTAAAAAAGCCGATGGCATCGCACAGGCTGTTCTGCTCGCCGGTGTTGTCGTTCAGGTCCAGCGGCTGGATAAAGTTTTCGTCAATGAGCCGCGCCTGCCGCTCGCCCACAAGGCCGGGGCCCAGCACCCGCCACAGCAGGCCAAAGGCCGCGTAGGGCACGCCGTTGGCGCGGTACTCCCGGGGCTCCTGATGATGGTCGAACATCCCAAAGCCGATATCATACACGATGCCGTCAAAATCATCAGGCACGGTAAAGCCCCGGGTGATCTTGATATCCGGGCGCAGGATCTGCAGCAGCGCCGTAGCAAACACGTCATCGGCATGGAACTTGCCGGCGTGGGTAAAACCGTTTGCGGGAATTTTCATGGACTTGATACCTCGTTCTTCTAGTTTCATCTGGTATCAGTATAGCACAATCCCGCCCGTGGGACAACAAAAAGGAACGGCAGCACCGCCGTTCCTTTTGCGTAGGACGATTTGGAATGCGCTCCGCTGCGCTCTGCGCATATTCAGCGGAAAATATCTTTTAATTTCGGGGTTCAGGAAAGTCTGCGGACTTTCCTGAACCCCTTTTTCACAGAGAAAGGATATTAAATGCAGTTTTCCGCTGCGTCCCCTCTCGTGAAAATGGGATAGCGGAGCGTCCGCAGACGCTCCGCTATCCCGAAATAAAAACAATATTTCCGCTAAACATGGCTAGAGCGAAGCGGAAGCCATTTTCAACCGTACTACAACAAAAAGGCTGCTGCACAGCGGTTTGTGCAGCAGCCTATAACAGCTTTGCTTACAGCGCCGAGTAGCCAAAGCTGTTCACCAGCGCGTCAATGTGCTGCCCGGCTTTGCACAGGGGGCAGTCGCGGGAGTCGAAGCTGGCGTAATCCGGCAGACAGGTGGGGTCAAAGATGGAGGTGACCGGGTAGCCCAAGCACTCGTGGGTGGTGGCAAAAATAGCCGAAAGCCCTGCCACGATGCCGCCGTAGTAGTTCACGGCTTCCACGGCTGCCTGAATGGTGTAGCCGGTGGTGATGGATGCCGCAAGGATGAGCACGTGCTTGCCCTTGACCATGGGGGCAAGATTATCGCGCAGAATGATCTGGCTGCCGGAAGTGTACTCCGGCGTGACGATATAGATGGTCTTGTGGGCGTTCATATTGGTAAAGCCGTCCTTGGTCAGCTCGTTGGCAAGGCAGGTGCCGATGACCTGTGTGCCGTCCAGACAGAGCACGGTATCCACGATGGTGCTGTGCTGGTAAGCGCTGACCAGCTCCTTTGCCACGGCCTTTGCCTCGGAAAGGCGGGTCTTTTGGGTGGTCACGTCGATGTAATAGTTGATGTGGCTGTGGCTGGTGGCAAAATGTCCCTTGGCCACCCGCAGGAACAGTTCGCTTTTGCTGGTGGGAAGCTTGACCATGTTGATCATTGTACAGCACTCCTTTTTTCACCGGGCGCAGCTGCGCCGCAAAATACAAAACAGCGCGGCAGCGTTCCGGCTGCTGCGCTTATTTTTCTTCTCTGCTTCTTTATTGTACTGAAAAATGCCGCTGTGCACAAGACACAAACCTGACGAAAAACCTTGCTTTTTTACAGACATATCGCCGAAAACTTGGATGCAAAAAGACCGCCGCGCAAAAAGCGCAGCGGTCTTTGGTAAAAGCGCAGCGATTATGGATCTGCTCAGCCGTTGCTCTTCTTGGCGGCCTCGGCCAGAGCCTTGTCGTACACTTCCTTGGTGATCTCCCAAGTCATGGAGTACTCAGAGTTCTCGCGGATGGGCATATACTTGAACACCACAGTGTAGCCGTCCTGCAGGTCGGGCACCTTGGCGGCTTCAAGATGGAGCGTGATGGGCGTCTTTTTCACGATCAGGCTGTTCTCGGCGTCCGTGATCTTCACGCCGCCGTTGTTTCCGCTGAAGTAGACCTGCTTGCCCTCGGCGTCCTTGATGGCAAGAGAGAAGCGGTAGGGATCCAGCGGGATGGGGTTTGCGCGGCCAGACTCGATGTCGACTTCCATCTTGCAGGTGCCGTTTTCGATCTTCAAACCCCGCAGACCGCCGATCACCTGCAGCTCGCTGGTGATCGCACTGGGCAGCGCTTTGCTTACCGGGTTGTTGGGATCCTGATACTCACAGCCGCCCAGCAGACTGGCACCGGCCACAGCCACTGCGGTGGCTGCCGAATACTTCAGGAATGCGCGGCGGGAAAATGTATAAGACATAGCTTGTTCCTCCGTTTTTTACCAGTATGTTGGGGCTCAGGTCGCAGACTTCAAGGCGTCTGCGGTCAGCTCCCAGTTGGCGCTGAACTCGCTGTATTCCAGATCGGGATAGAAGGTAAAGGTCACCGGGCCGTCCGTCAGCGCGTTCAGACCCTTTGCGGTCACATAATAAGTAACGGTCTCGCCCTTCTTGACCTGATGGCTCAGCGCATCCGGGCTGGTCACCTGCAGCTTATCGTTCTGGTAGGCCAGATACCTGTCTGCCTTTATGGCAAAGTTTGCCTTGGTCACTTCCAGTGCGTTATTGCGGCCGTTGGTCACCACCAGCTTAAAGGTGGTATTGGAAGCGGCATCGCACTCCACCTGCTCCAGCTTGGATACGACTTTCAGCACCCTGTTGCTGGTGCCGACGGCGCGCTGCACCGGGGCATCGCCGCCGCAGCCGGTCAGCAGACTGCTGCCAGCCACAACTACAGCGGTAAGTGCGGTATATTTCAGGAAAGAGCGGCGGGAAAATTCCCCAGTCATATTCGTTCCTCCTTCAGAACACATCAATACAGATTCTGCCATAAGGCACTACCTATACAATAGGCGAAACAGAGAAAAAAGTCAATGATTTTCCGCAAAACAAATGTGAAGATTTTGTGGCAGCATCGTACATTTTAGACGAAGCTTAAGCGGATTTTTTGGCAATTGTGTCAGCTGCGGATCACATCGGAAGCGTTCATGACAAAGGTCAGGCTCTTGCCCTCCAAGAAGGTGGGCACGTAGGTGACCTTCAGCTGCTTCCAGTCCTTGGGCACCATGATCATCAGCACGATGTAGGCGCTGCCCTGCGGGGGCAGGCTCTCTGCATCGGAAAAGCTCTGGGAATTGGCGTTGTACAGCGAGATATTGGCGCAGCAGGCTGCGGGCTGGCCATCGCAGACGGCAGTAAAATCCGGGGTGGCAGCGGCCATGGCCTGAAAGTTTGCATCCACGTTCTCCAGCGGGGGCACGGGGTAGGTCTCGTTGATGGCATCAATGCCCTGTGCGCCGATGGCGTAGCTCTCGGTCTTGCTGCGGTTGACGGTGGTCACACGCACGCCCAGATACTCGTAGCCCGCCGGCTGCACGGGGTCCTGCGTCAGGTGGAACACGCTGGTCAGCTGCACGCCCAGACCGTTCCAGCTGCGGACGGTATCGCCGACCTTGACCTCTACCACGGTGTCATCGCCGTTGGACTGGCAGCCGCCCAGCAGGCTGGCTGCACCCAGTGCAGCAGCGGATACGCCGGTGCACTTGAGGAAGCTGCGGCGGGAAATAACAGTAGACATAGGTTTATATCCTCCTTGAAGGGTCAGTTTCTAATTCTTCTTCCTCTGGTTATACCGTTTCCGGCACACAGATGCAAGAGCCCGTGTCGATTATTTACAACAATTTCACAAGCGGGATCACTCCTGCGGCGAAAGCCCCTTGACGTGGGTCTCGCTGGTTTTGACCAGATTTAACAGGCTGGGCGTGTACAGCGGAAATTCCCGGGTCAGGCTCTCGGTGGTCATGGCAAGGCAGGCGGGATCCTTGACGCCCTCGCCGCCGTTTACGTCCTGCCCGTCCAGCAGTGCCTCCACATTGGCCTCTGCCATCCGCATCACAGCGTCGGAATAGCCGTGCCAGCGGCGGGGCTCGATGCTGAACATACTGGAAGCGTTGTGCGGCTCTGCAGAGTAGAGCAGCCGGAACATCTTGGCCACCGCCATCATCAGGTAGGCGCTCACCTCGGTGGTCAGCGCCTTGCTGTGGCACTGGCCGATCTTGGCGTAGAGCACGTTCAGGCTGTTGGAGATGAGTTTTTTGTTCATGGTGGGCAGCACGCTGCCGTGGTAGACGTTGTCCTTCATCTTTTCGGGGTTGGGCAGATCCTCGGCAGAGAGCATCATGCCGTTGCGCTCGGCGCTGCGGCCCAGCAGGTAGTCGCAGGAAACATTATAATAATCTGCCACCCGCACCACAAAGTCCAAGCCGCACTCGCGGATGCCTTTTTCGTAGTGGGACAGCAGCGCCTGAGAGACCCCCAGATCCTCTGCCGCCTGCTTTTGGGTAATGCCGCGCTCCTTGCGCAGCAGCTTGATGATACGATTGAACTCCATGGTATGCTCTCCTCAATATCCGAAGGGATTTTTTGGTGATATCCTTGTTTTTGGTTTACAACAGGTTGATTATACACATTGGAAAACGACTTGTAAAGCAAGAAAAATGCCGATATTTTTCGTCTTTTTTCGTCATTATTGTCAAAAGTCTTGCCGGGGCCCCACATCTATGCTAAACTATGGGTATTAACACATAGATTTTGTGTTTCCGACACGGCAGAAAAACGACAGCCGTGGTGAAAGTCGTTCTTTTCCGAAACAAAATTTTTTCAAACAGGTGGTTCCATCTTTCTGCAGTTTGTGCTATAATCTCTTTTTGGCGACTGTTCTTGACCGGCGCACAAATCTGCAAAGGACAAGCCAGACGCTATAAAAGGTAATATACCAAGAATAAGAAAGAGGAAACTTCATCATGAAACTCGAGCGCAAAGTCCGTCTGTGCAGCGCTGCCGCTGCTGTCCTGATCGCCGCCATCGCCCTGACCGGCTGCGGCGGCTCCAAGTCCACTGCTTCTTCCGCAGCCGCTTCTTCTGTGGCTGCTTCCACCGCTGCTTCCACCAACAACAGCTGCGGCGAGGGCGTGACCTGGGCACTGGCTGACGGCACCCTGACCATCAGCGGCACCGGCCGTATGACCAACTTCACCAAGGATGCTCCGGCTCCCTGGGCTGATCAGGCCGACCAGATCACCACCGTTGAGGTGGAGGGCACCGTTACCAGCGTGGGCGCTACCGCCTTCAAGGACTGCACTGCCCTGACCACCGTGAACATCGCTGACGGCGTGGAGTACATCGAGGCCGGTGCTTTCAACGGCTGCACCGCCCTGACCGAGGTCAACATCCCCCTGAGCGTGGGCTACATCAAGACCGGCGCATTCAAGGACTGCAACGCCCTGACCAGCGTGACCCTCCGCGACAACTGCCGTCTGGACATGAATGTGTTCCCCACCACCGTGGAGGTCAACTACGCCGAGGGCTAAACCCCATCCGTAATTTTAAACCAAAAGAGGTGTGATCCATGAAAACCTTCAAGCTTCATCTCATCCGCCACGGCATAACCGCGGGCAACCTGCAGGGCCTGTACATCGGCAGCGGCACCGACCTGCCCCTGTGCGACGAGGGACGCGCCCAGCTGGCTGACCTGAAGGAGCGGTTCGCCTACCCGCAGGTAGACACCGTCTTTTCCTCTCCGCTGCTGCGTGCGGTGGAGACCGCCAACATCCTGTTCCCCGGGGCTGCCCACCAGTTTACGGTGCACGATCTGCGGGAAGCCGGCTTTGGTAAGTTTGAGGGCAGACCGGTGAAGGAGCTTGTGCAGGACGAGGACTTCAAAAAGTGGATCACCCCGGGTTCCGGCTATCTGCCGGAGGGCGCAGAGCCCACCGAGCAGTTCCACGCCCGCTGCGCCGACAGCCTTATGAAGCTGTTTGAGTACATGATCCGCATGGACGTTACCGAGGCCGCCTGCGTGACCCACGGCGGCGTGATCATGAGTATGCTCAGCCAGCGCGCCGTACCCACCCGCCGTCCCGAGCAGTGGATGGCAGACCCGGGCTGCGGCTACACCGTGCAGACCGATGTGCAGCTGTGGATGCGGGACAAGCTGGTGGAGGCCATCGACATCGTACCCTTCGGCTACGCCGACACCCTGCAAGGGCAGGCCGAAGCCGAGGAAAACGAGGCCTACGAATAAACAAGGGGTTACAGTTTCCTGAAGAAATCAACTTTTGCAGCTTGTCCCGCAGGCAAAAGCCTTCACCCCTTGGGGGGAAGGTGGCGCGTAGCGCCGGATGAGGGGTAATTCCGGCAACAGCGCCCTCATCAGTCACCTGCGGTGACAGCTTCCCCCGTCCGGGGGAAGCCTTCAGCGGAAAACCGATTTTTACACCCCAAAGCCGCCGGGGTGTGGAAAAGGCGGAAAAAGCACAGCATTCATGCGGGTTTTAAGTCCCAAAACGACAACCGGAAATTGTATGGACTATCCGGTCTGGAATGAACTTTTCACTTTTTCCACCGGGTTTTCCACCGTTTTTGTGAAAAAGAAGCGCAGTTTCCAACGATGTTTTCCACCTTTTCCACATAGTTTTCCACATCCGGTGGAGGAAAGCTCTATACAAGCCGTAATGGACGCCGCCGTATTCTGGAAGTTTCTGGGCTAAAATGTGGGCATTCTGCCTTTTATAAAAAAGAAAGTCGAAGGTTTTTCTTTTGTTTTTACAGTTTACTCCGGCTTACGGGTTTGCTTTTCTCCAATCTGGAATTTTGCCCCGGGCAGTTTTCCACAAACCGCCGGGGAGAAAAACCCGGTGTGGAAAACGGACACAAACAGCGGTTTTCCACACTGTTTTTCCAGCAAAAAAATGCCGGGCGGTCCGCAGACCGTCCGGCATTGCTTTATTCTTTACATCATATTGCGGAACACCAGCTGTGCGATCTGGAAATAGAGGATCAGGCTGCAAGCATCCACAATGGTGGTGATGAAGGGGGTGGCCATGATGGCGGGGTCGGCACCCAGCTTTTTGGCGGCAAGCGGCAGCATACCGCCCACCAATTTTGCCAGAATGACGCTGAAGAACAGCGACACGCTGACCACGATGGCGTAGCCCATCACGTTGGCGTACTGACCGGGGAAGAGGAAGGTGTACATCAGGTAGATGCGCAGGCCGTTCACAACGCCCAGCACTGCGCCCACGATGGCAGACACCCGCAGTTCCTTGCCCAGCACCCGCATAAAGTCGGCAGGCTCTACCTCGCCCAGTGCCAGACCGCGCACCATCAGGGTGCTGATCTGGTTGCCGCAGTTACCGGCGGTATCCATCAGCATGGGCATGAAGGAGACCAGCAGCGGCAGGCTGACAAAGGCTTCCTCGTAGTGGGTGGTGACCATGCCGGTAAAGGTAGCGGACAGCATCAGGATCAGCAGCCACGGGATGCGCTGCTTGGCGTGGGTCCACACGCTGGTGCCAAAGTAGGTGGTGGCGTCGTCATCCGGGAGAATGGCGGCCATCTTCTGCATATCCTCGGTGCTCTCGTCGGTCAGAACGTCAATAGCATCGTCGATGGTGATGATACCCACGAACATTCCCTCGTTGTCCAGAACAGGCATGGCGGTAAAGTCGTAGCGCTGCATCTCACGGGCCACAAACTCCTGATCGTCGGTGACCTTCACGGTGACCAGATTATCCTCCATGATCTCCGTGATGGGGGTCTTGGGGTCTGCCAGCAGCAGATTGCGGGCAGAGACAACGCCCTGCAGCCGGTTGCTCTCCACCACATAACAGGTGTAGACGGTCTCGGCGTTCTCGCCCTGCTTGCGGATGGCGGCAAAGGCCTGTTCCACCGTCATATCCATGCGCAGACGCACGTATTCCGGTGTCATCAGGCTGCCGGCAGAGCTTTCCGGGTAGTTCAGCAGCTTGTTCAGGCTCTCGCGGGTCTCCCGGGAGGATTTTTCCAGCACCCGCTTGACCACGCCTGCAGGCATATCTTCCAGCAGGTCGGCGGCATCGTCAAGGCTCATCTCCTCGATGGCGCTCACCAGTTCCACGTCCGAGAATGCGTTCACCAGATCGTCCCGGGCTTCGTCGGACATATAGGCAAAGGCTTCGGTGGCAACTTCCTTTTTCAGCAGACGGAACACCACCAGACGGTTGTTCTCGTCCAGCTCTTCCAGCAGCTCGGCAAGGTCGGCGGGCTGCTCTTCCTCGGTCACCTCGCGCAGCTTGACGTACTGCTTTTTGATCAGCAGCTTCAGCAGACGGCTCTTGGTCAGCATCTCGGGGTTTGCCTTGACCTCTTCGTCATTGGCTTCCTCCCGCTCTGCCTCCCGCATATCCTGCTTCAGATCCTCGGTGGCTTCCTCGTTCAGATCCTCCGCCAGCTTCTGACGCACCTCGGCAGGGATATCGGCGGGCAGCTCCTGCACCGGCAGGTTCTGTTCCGTGTTGGTTTCCAGCTTCTTTTCTTCCATTTCCATGGGCTACCTCCTCTGGGCACTATACGGCGCGGAGCGCTTTCTCCGCGCCGGAGGATGCAGCAGGTCGGGAAACAAAAAACGCGCCGCCCGGTGCCGGAATGCCGCAAAAGCAGCCATTTCCGCGCACGCAAAGCCGCGCCTTTCCTATGCCGGGGGCTTTTTATAAGCCGCCGGGGGCAAAAAGGCGAACGCAGTACTTTTTGTTGTCCGATCTACCGCATCGGTGGAGCTACTTCGACTATGATCAGGGTCCATTGTCCTGCGTTCACCTCCCAGTTTTCGTAAATTCCGCAGCCGCAGCACCCGCGCCGGGCGCTGCACTGGCTATATCCTTTTTTATTATAGCGCCGCAAAAAAAGGGGGTCAACCCTAAAGCGAAGTTTTGCAAAGATTTTTATAAGGTGTCTTACAGAAACAAAACACCCTTCTCCGTGTTGCGGCACACAGAGAAGGGTGTTTTGCTTGGATATTGCCTTGGTGTGAGGAGGAATCATGTTACTTGGGAAGTGGTTGCGGCCCCGCTTCCCATGGCAAAAGTATAACAGCTTTCACCATTCATTTCGTTAAGAAGCTATGAAGAAACTGTAAAAAGGAAGCGGAAAATTCTGGAAGATTTTGTGATAAGCTTCTTGGTTGACGTTCGGTTGCAGAGATGCTAAAATGAAACTGTAAAAGCAACCATGAAGGAGGGACTTTTATGAGCGATTGTGCATTTTTGAACAACAGCGGTAATTTTACCGCGTTCACCTACAACGGCAGAACCATCCGGTTCCGCACACCTTCTTCGCTGGAACGTTACACGGATATTCTGGAATGGGACAAGGGCTATCTTGTAGTCATGGCAAAATACAAAGGTGCTCCCGCAGAAGAAGAGTATATCGATCTGGTTCCTATCCTGAACAATTTGTATATTGATGCCGATGCTTTTTTAAAGCCGATCCGAAAGGTAGAGTTGCAATATGCCTGATATTTTAAGCGTTGCTGACCACGCAGACATGATCGTAAATGGCTATGCCTTTTCAAAAAGCAATGATTCTGTCCGTGTTTTGAATTTGAATAACCCCGCAAGTGCCTGTGTACTGTCTGCCGATGGAAAGGTACTGGAAACCACCATGGATGATATTGAATTAGCCATTGTTCAGGACTATTACAGCCGGAACCGGAAGCATCTGGAGGAATCGTAATGCCGAAATATTATGATTTCAAAATTTGCGGTTACTATCTTTATTTTACCGCGCACTGCATCATTGAATGTATGCACGTCCATGCCAGTGACCGTAAATTGACTGAGGGTGGTTCTGCAAAATTCTTTGTAAAGAGTAATGGAGACACTGTGATACAAAATCGCGGGGTGCTGACCGACAGGGAACTGAGCAAGATTCAAAGTTTCATCAAAGACAACTATAAGGAAATGTACCTCAAGTGGGCATCTATGAGCGAAAACGGTTTCTTTGGCGAGGACTGATGCAAAATTAAATTCAGCAAGTGCTGCTGCACCGGACAACGTGCAGCAGCCCTTGCTGTTTTTTACAAAAAATACGCCCCGGTCACCTTGCGGTGAGCGGGGCGCTAAAAACTGATGCAGTTTTTTCACTGGGGCAAGATCCCTGCAAAGCAGGTCTTATGCCGCAGGCGGAGCAAGGTATCTGCACGCAGACCTTATGCTCCTGACACACGCGGGGTGTGCTCTCAAGGGCCCTCGCGGGCGCTTTGGTATCTCAAGCCCCTGCGCAAAAGGCGGGGAATGAAATCAGGTTTTTCGACCGTTCTGTCAGGTACAGGGCAAAACGTTCAGCCTGTTCTGTGCACGGCAAAGGCAAATTCCACAGTTCCGCACCGCTGCATTGCGCAGTAACCGCCGATGCGGGGCTGCCGCTCTTCACACGGGAAAGAGCAGGGGCCGCTGGTTCATTTGGTGTCTCTGCCGCTGCTTAAAAACAGCTTACTTGTACAGCTCGACCAGACGGGTCAGGTGCTCGTAGCGGTCGTTTGCAACCTCCTGGTTGCGAGCGAACAGCTCCTTAGCACGCTCGGGGAAGGCGCGGGTCAGACGGCTGTAACGGGTCTCGTTTGCCAGCAGAGCCTGATACTTCTCGTTGTCCACAGCCTTGGAGGTCAGGGTGAAGGGGTTCTTGCCCTGTGCCTTGTTGGCGGGGTTGAAGGTGAACAGGTTCCAGTAGCCAGCCTCGACTGCCTTCTTCATCTCGTTCTGGCAGTTGGTCATGCCGCCCTTGACACCGTGCA
>ERZ1027229.711-NODE-711-length-16914-cov-5.523756_pt1 | contig 16914 bp, 15 predicted proteins | sample MGYA00519245_ERZ1027229 | MGnify/ENA primary metagenome ERZ1027229 (study PRJEB26926, sample SAMN06164466) | human gut metagenome | biome: ENVO:00009003; feature: ENVO:2100002; material: ENVO:00002003 | host: Homo sapiens | place: USA | collected 2012 ...
CATACGAGATAGGAGTCCGTCTCGTGGGCTCTGAGATGTGTATAAGAGACAGATTGAAGATTATACAATTTGGTTCTCGTGGAGTGGTGTTGTGCTTTTTATGTTGTTTCATTTTTTTCAATTGTTTTAATTATGACAGCATTAAAATGAAGGTGTCTTTTAAGGGATATAAAGTATTTCTCATCTCGATTGTTGCTGTGGTGGTCTTGATGAATATTTGGACGGTTTTTGCAACAATTGAGAATTTGATAGAATCTGCCGGATTTCACATAAATGCAATTAATAAATTCTTTCGTCTTGCAAATGCAACTGGTGGAGATGTTTCTAATGGAAGAAATGCAATTTATGAAGCAACCATTAACGGCATATGGCAATCACCTTTTTGGGGACACGGTTATTCTACTACAATGAATAACTTAGGGTTCGTTTATCCTCATAATTTCCTACTTCAGCTTCTTTATGATGGAGGATTATTGCTAACATTGCCATTAATTATTCTTGTTGTAGGGGGCGTTTTAAACTGGTATAAATTCTGCAGTGAAGATGAATTTACAGTAATTTCTGCTTTGCTTCTTATGTCTGTACCTGGAGCACTATTTTCTGGAAATCTATGGGAAAACAATAGACTCTGGTTGACATTTGCTGCGCTAATTGTTTTTTCTGCTAGAAGCTGGATTATTTATAAGAAAAAAGAGTAAGAGGTCATATTAAATAACTAGATTACATATGCGTTATCTTGAGGAGAATAAAATGAAGGTGTTATATATAGGTAGTGATGCACAGCCGACAGGTGCTAGTTTTTCTATGGCAAAGCTCATAGAAGAGGAAGAAAAGCTGGGAATTGAAGTAGTCCCTGTAGTTCATAAGGGAAATACAGATAGATTATTAAATGAAAAGGGCAAAAAGCATTATGTGGTTAATGCATGGTCATGGATGGTTGGTAATGATGCATCTTGGTTTAAGGTTATCATGTTTCGGATCATAAAAGGTGTGTTAAATATTCCTTGCTATTTTCAATACAAAAAGATAATTCGAGATGAAGCTCCCGACATTGTCCATGTGAATGCATTAACAACATATACCGGTTCACAGGCTGCAATCCGTACTAAGAAACCTCTGGTATGGCATATTCGCGAAATGATGGAAGAAGATCTTAATGGTCGTTTTTGGAGCAAGCGCCAGGCGTATAGGCTAATGAAAAAAGCGGATTGCTTCATTGCCATTTCAAAGTGTGTAGAGAAAAAGTATAGAGAGGTTGTCGGCGATAACCGGATTCGGTGTATTTATAATGGCGTAGACAGAGATTTGTTTTATCGTGCGGATCATACAATATTTACACAAAAAAGAATTATACTTACAATGGCAGGAAGAATCACCAGAGAAAAGGGACAGCTTCAGTGTCTTGAATCTTTGATTCCGCTGCTGCGTGATAATCCTAATGTTGTATTGTGTTTTGCGGGTAATGGAAATGAGAATGCTGTTTCGGAGTTGATTCGTGTTAGAGATAAAAACGGGCTGTCAGATACGCAGGTTCGGTTATTGGGCTTTGTAAAGGAAATGGATCAACTCTGGAGTAAGACAGATATTGCAATTATCTATTCAAAGTTTGAAGCATTTGGTCGTGTGACTGTGGAAGCGAAGATGGCGGGAGCACTCGTTGTCGGATTTGACAGTGGCGGGACTCGTGAATTGATTGAAGATGGTGTTGATGGATATTTGTTTGATGGAAAGAACCGTACACTATGCGATGCGGTGAACATGAGCTTGTCTAATATGGAGGCCTCAAGAAGAATTGCAATAAAAGGAAGAGAGTCAGCATCACAGATTTTTACATCTGAGAATAATGCGAAGCAGGTATATCAGTTGTACAGGGAAATACTGAAAGAAATCTAAGTGAATGCTGTTGAGGGAAGAAAATGCGGCGGAATAACATTTATAAAAGTGCAATTATTGGCTTACTTGAAGAATTGGTTGCAATTATTAGTGGGTTTATTTTACCACGAATGATTCTTACCTATTTTGGGTCTGATTATAATGGAATTATCGCATCAGTAACACAGTTTATCGGATGTATTGCATTGCTTAAATCTGGGATAGGCATGGCAACAAAAGCGGCGTTATATGATCCGCTTTACAATAAAGAAAAAGATACAATCAGCGGCATCATGGCTGCGACAATGAAATTTTTGCGAAGGGTTTCATACATCTTTGTTGTTGGAATTATTGTATTTGCTTGTATTTATCCGCTTTGTATAAAGGAAGATTTTTCTTGGGAATTTACGGCGTCTCTTGTCTTGATTATTAGTTTAGGCACGTTTTTTCAGTATTACTTTGGACTTGGAAATCAGCTGTTGCTTGAGGCAGATCAGAAATACTATATTGTTTCAATTGTAACGATTATTAACACGCTGCTCAATACAATTATATCTGTGATTTGCATGAAATCTGGTATGTCAATTCATGGCGTGAAATTATGTAGTTCGATTGTTTATTGTAGCACTCCGGTTTTTCTGAACTACTATGTTAACAAAAAATATAAGCTAAATAGGAAGGCTGCTCCCGATTGGAATAGTATATCCAAAAGGTGGGATGCCTTTGGAATGCAGATTGCAAATTTCGTGAACAGTAATACCGATATTATTGTAGCTTCTTTATTTTTGAATATGAAGGAAGTGTCTGTATATACGGTATACTATTTAGTTATCAATGGAGTAAAGAAGATTATAGTAAGGATTTCAACGGGTGTTGAAGCTGCGCTGGGCAACCTGAAGGCAGAACGAGATGGCGAAAAATTAAAGAATAATTTTCAACTCTTTGAGTTTGTTTTAAATTTCATATGTTCATTTGTGTTCTCTTGTCTGATTATTTTGATTGTTCCGTTTGTAGGTGTATATACAAAGGGAATCACTGATGTAAATTACTCACGATATGCATTTGCAATAGTGGCGTGTTTGGCGGAGTTATTCTATTGTCTAAGATTAGCATATACATATATGGTTCAAGCAACGGGCGCTTTTTCAGAGACAAAACGGTTCTTTTACATTGAAGCGGTTATAAATATTGTATCATCGGTTATTCTTGTCAACTGTATGGGACTCATTGGTATTGTCATGGGGACATTGTTTGCAATGATTTATCGAACAATTGTGTTTGCTCGTTTTGTATATAGCGATGTTATTAAGATTCGTTTTTCAGTTTTTTACAAGAGAATGATAACAACTATTGGTTGTATACTCATAAACTGCTGTATTGGGTTACCAATTATTTTTAAATTACAGATTGTTCATTATTATCAATGGTTCGTAATCGCAATACCTGTTGCGGTTGCTACGTTGACAGTTACGGGACTCATCCACTTAGCGAGTGACTATGTGCATGTAAAAAGAACAGTCACAATACTGATAGGGAGGATAAAAAAATGATAAGAATAGGAATTGCAACGCCATTTCGTGTTGCAAATTACGGTACAAAACTACAAGCATATGCGATTTCTGAGTACTTGAGAATAGCAGGTGGTGGGGAGGCAGAGATTATTAACTTCTCACCAAGTGATGACCATAGACTTCATGTACTTCTCCGTAAGACCTTTTCAATCAAACGAAATAGAGCAAGATTGCATAAGTTGATTTCCAAAAGAGATGTGAGAAAAACCGTAGATGGAAAGAAACAAGCTGAAAGGATTCGCTCAATCAATGCGTTTGACAGCATTCTGCCGTTGGGTAAAAAAATTAGCAGTTGGGCTGAATTAGAAAAGGCATCTGCCCAGTATGATTGTGTTGTATGTGGAAGTGACCAAATTTGGTTGCCAGACAATTTAAAAGATCATTACTACACTTTGGAATTCTGCAATGGTAAAACAAAAAGAGGCTCTTATGCAGCAAGTTTAGGCGTCGAAGTTCTAAACGAGAAGCAGAAAAAAGCTTACCAAAGGTTTTTGAAAAATCTTGATTTCATTTCTGTAAGAGAGGATATTGGCAGAGATTTGTTAAAGTCATTTTTTAATGAAAAAGAAATCACATGGGTGTGTGATCCAACATTCTTATTAACACAGCAGCAATGGTCAAAGGTTGAGAAGCGTCCAACATTTTTGAATAATGTGCCGAAGGAATATGTCTTTTGTTATTTTCTCGGTACAAATGAAGAACATCGTCAGATTGTATATGACTATGCAAAAAAGAATGGATTGTCTATTTTGTCCGTGGCAAACTTCAAAGGTTTTTGTGAAGCTGATACCAAATTGACAGATGTTCAACTGTATGATTTAACAGTAAATGAATTTCTATATTTGATACATAATGCAGAAATGGTATGTACGGACTCCATGCACGCAACCATCTTCTCCATAATTTTTGAAACGAATTTTGTCACTTTTGAGAGATTTAAAAAGAGTGATCAGGATTCAAGAAATTCAAGAATCTATTCTTTGCTTCAAGTTATGGGGCTTGAGAATCGGTTGCACACAGACGGAGCTATTCCGGAAGAGAAAATTGAGTTTGGAAAGGTTGCAAAGGCGAGAGAAGCCTATGTTGATTTTTCAAAAAACTATATTATGGAGGAGATAGTATAGTGTTTATTGAAGAAATAAGAGATACCCAAAAATGTGTTGGATGTAGTAATTGTAAAAATGCTTGTCCAGTGCAGGCTATTGATATGATTGAGGATAAGGAGGGATTTTTAGTCCCTAATATAAATCACGATAAATGTGTAAATTGTGCAAAGTGCGAAAAGGTTTGTCCGAATCATCAGCTGAAGTACAGGGATGTTGAAAGTTTGCCAGAAGTGCGCTTGGTAAGAGCGAAGAATGAAGATTTACTGAAAGAAACAGCATCCGGCGGGATTTGCACAGTTTTATCAAACTACTTTATTCGTGAAAAAAACGGATATGTTTGTGGTGCAATATATAATGATGACTTTCGTGTTGTTCATGCCTTGACGAATAACTTGACGGATATTGATAGAATGAGACAGTCAAAATATGTTCAGAGTGATCTTGGAAGTTGCTTTTCTGATATAGAAGCAAAGCTGAAGTCTGGCGTGTACGTCTTATTTATTGGAACAGGCTGTCAAGTATATGCATTAAAGAAGTATTTGAATAAGGATTATGATACGCTGTTTTGCATTGATTTGATTTGTCATGGAGTTCCTTCGCCAAAAGTTCAACGAGAATATGTTACGTATCTGCAGGTAAAGTATGGCGAAATAAAGCATATTAATAACAGATACAAAAAAACCTATGCTCATAGCTATGTTAGTACCTATCTTACAGAATATAAGACTGGACGAAAGGTAGTAAAACGATATTCCGATGATCCTATGGCAGATGCATTCTTCTCTCATTTATCAATAAGACCTTCCTGCTTTGATTGTGCGTTTAAGACATTACATAGACTAAGTGATTTGACGATAGGAGACTTTTGGTTTTCTGAACAGTATGGATTTGGAGAAGATTTGCTTGGCATTAACCTGTGCTTGATTCAGTCGGGGAAAGGTGAAGAAATGCTGAATTATATTCAGTCACAAATGGAAATGCGGCAAATTGATGCTAAGGATGCGATTCTTCTAAATGGAGGAATGTTGTATAGTTCTTGCCCTGTAAACAAAAACAGAACTGCGTTTTTCAAGGAATTGGGAACACTACCACTGGATTATCTGGTAAAAAAATACGATGGAAAGAGTATAACAAATCGCTTAAAAAATAGAACACGAGAACTCATTGCTCCGGTTTTGAGATCTACAAAATACTATAATAAGCAGCTAGCTAAGAGTGCAAGAAGTAGAGCTAAACGAACAATACCAGAGGATAAAAAGGGAATGTTGTATTATTGAAGATAGTAATATCTTTGTAAATTCAATGGAACTAAGAATATAATACAATGGTACGAAAAAGGAAAAGAACATGACAACCATAGAACTGAATAATAAAACTATATTTGTGACCGGAGCAGCCGGTTTTATCGGTTCCAACCTCGTATTGGAACTGCTTAAAACGAAGTCCCCGATTACTATCATCGGCATTGACAACGTGAATGACTACTACGATGTTTCTATCAAAGAGTGGCGTCTGTCTGAAATTCAGAAATATGCAGAGCAACACCCAGATTCTACATGGACTTTTATCAAAGGAAACATTGCAGATAAATCGTTGATTGCTTCCATCTTCCATGATTACAAGCCGGATATTGTGGTAAACCTCGCTGCTCAGGCTGGTGTACGTTACAGTATCATCAACCCGGATGTGTACATAGAATCGAACCTGATTGGCTTCTACAACATCCTGGAAGCCTGCCGTCATTCCTATGACAATGGTGCAAAAGGAGTAGAGCATCTGGTCTATGCTTCCTCCAGTTCTGTTTACGGCTCTAATAAGAAGGTGCCGTACAGCACAGAGGATAAGGTGGACAACCCTGTTTCCCTCTATGCAGCAACGAAGAAATCCAACGAGCTGTTGGCTCATGCCTACAGTAAGCTCTACAATATCCCGTCTACCGGACTGCGTTTCTTCACGGTTTACGGTCCAGCAGGACGTCCGGATATGGCTTACTTCGGTTTTACCAATAAGCTGCTGAAGGGAGAGACGATCCAAATTTTCAACTATGGCAACTGCAAGCGTGATTTCACCTATGTGCATGACATTGTGGAAGGTGTAAAGCGTGTGATGCAGGGAGCACCGGAAAGAAAGATTGGAGAGGATGGCCTGCCAATTCCGCCATATGCAGTCTATAACATCGGCAATAACCAACCGGAAAATCTGCTGGACTTCGTGGACATTCTGCAGCAGGAACTGATCCGTGCTGAGGTACTGCCTGCGGATTATGATTTTGAAGCACACAAAGAGCTTGTGCCGATGCAGCCGGGAGATGTGCCGGTCACCTATGCGGATACAAGCGCATTGGAACGTGACTTTGGCTTCAAGCCGAGTACAGATTTACGAACAGGTCTGCGCCGGTTCGCAGAATGGTATAAGGAGTTTTACCGGGTCTAAGAAGAAAATAGGTGTGGGAGTATGGTAACGAACACATTGCAGTAAGGAGAGAAGCAAGATGAACAAGAAAATTGCCGTTGCAGGAACCGGCTATGTTGGTTTGTCCATTGCAACGCTTTTAGCCCAACATAATCATGTTGTGGCAGTAGACATTATTCCTGAAAAGGTGGAGATGATTAATAACAGAAGGTCTCCCATTCAGGATGAATACATTGAGAAATATCTGGCTGAAAAAGAGCTGGATTTAACCGCAACGCTGGATGGTGAAGCGGCATATAAGGATGCTGAGTTTGTAGTTATCGCAGCTCCTACCAATTATGACAGCAAGAAGAACTATTTCGATACTTCTGCGGTAGAAGCTGTTATTAAGCTGGTTATGCAGGTAAACCCGGATGCCATCATGGTCATTAAGTCCACCATTCCGGTTGGTTATACTGCAAGCATCCGTGAGAAGATGGGCAGTGAGAATATTATATTCAGCCCGGAGTTTTTGCGGGAATCCAAGGCACTGTTTGATAATCTCTATCCGTCCCGTATCATCGTTTCTACCGATGGAAGCGAACGACTCAACGCAGCAGCAAGGGATTTTGCAGAGCTTCTGCAGGAGGGAGCAATTAAAGAAAACATTGACACTCTGTTCATGGGCTTTACCGAAGCAGAAGCGGTCAAGTTGTTTGCCAATACATACCTTGCACTCCGTGTGTCCTACTTCAATGAACTGGATACCTATGCGGAAATGAAGGGACTGAATACGCAGGACATTATCAACGGCGTTTGCCTTGACCCACGCATTGGTTCGCATTATAATAATCCAAGCTTTGGATATGGCGGTTACTGTTTGCCAAAGGATACCAAACAGCTCCTTGCCAACTATGCGGATGTGCCGCAGAACATGATGTCTGCCATTGTTGAAAGCAACAGAACCCGAAAAGACTATATTGCAGATCGGGTGCTGGAGATCGCCGGTGGGTATGAAGCAAATAGTGCTTATGATGCCAGCAAGGAAAAAGAAGTTATCGTCGGCGTGTACCGCCTGACCATGAAATCCAATTCCGATAACTTCCGTCAGTCCTCCATTCAGGGCGTTATGAAGCGTATCAAAGCCAAAGGAGCAACGGTTATCATTTATGAGCCAACTTTGGAAGATGGTACGACCTTCTTTGGAAGCAGAGTGGTGAATGATTTGAATGCATTCAAGGAGCAGGCACAGGCAATCATTGCTAATCGTTATGATAGCTGCCTGGATGATGTAAAAGAAAAAGTATATACTCGTGATCTGTTCCAGCGTGATTGATTGAAAAAAGTGGCGGAGAGCCAGTCTCTCCGCCATTTTATGGGCATACTAAATTAGATTGAAACGAAAACTACATCAGGAGGGATAGCATGGCAAGACCAAAAAAGAAACCAGAGTATGATTCTGACCAGATGGCACAGCAGCTCATGGAAGCGGTGACGGATGCGTACTTGAATCCACCGCAGGGAACGGAGGATGATACCGGGCATATGCAGCTCAAGCAGTTGGCAGAGGAATTTTCCATGACGCCGCTCAAGGTGAGAAAGCTACTGATTACAACCGGCGCATATCAGACCGCAATCAGTAAGGCGGTCAATACGCTGTTTAAAGAGGGAAAAAGTGTAGCGGAAATCCAGGAACTGACCAACCTCAGCCGGGCTTCGGTGCAGAGTTATCTTCCATACAGTAAGACAGTGTATAAAATGGAGGAACGGACGCTTTTGGCGGAGCGTCTGCAAAAATACCGCAGTAGGAAAGTAGCGGCAGACAGGATTGCGGAAGCAATGGTAGCAGAGGCAAAAGAGGGACTGGAGGAGCTGCTGTGGAACACGCTGACCGCATTTGAGGGTTATCCTTTCCGGACGGCAAAAGGGCTTCGATTCCACTATTCCATTAAGGGCAATGAAATATTTTTCAGCAGAAAGGAAAAGTCAGTAACGAGAACAACCGCAAATATCGCATTGGAAAATGCAGTTAAGCTACAGAAGGAAGGCTTCGTGATAACCGGTCCTAAGATGCTGCGCTGTTTTGGGGCAAGCTATTTGTATCCGGTTTTTATCAGAATCGGAGTGATTCAGAACGGAGATAAAAGAATATAGCATCATTGCGAGAATGGAAGCAACAACGTTGGGTCGGGCAAAATTGTCCGGCCCTCTTTTTTTCCCGGTTCAGATTTGCGATTTTTTATCCGCAATGCAATCTGCATCGAGATTTTTCGGCTGCAGAGATCCACCGGATTCCCTCTTAATCTCCGGCAAATAACTGATGTCAAACATAAATAATTATGTCTGAACACAAATTTTTCGACAAAATCTGATTTCATACATCAATATATGAGTTATCACATAATTCAAAAGAAAGAGGGAATTCAGTATAATGAATATGCAAATGGAATGGATAGGAGGTGGGGTGTCAATGCTGACTACGGCTGAAATTGAGCAATGCTCGTTAGACACAGCGTTAATCGGAAAGCGGATCAAGAAGGCGAGGAAAGAAAAGCGTCAAACGCAGGAATACCTGGCTGGTCTTTGCGATTGCACACCAACCCATATCTGTAATATTGAAAATGGGAAAATCGGGATTTCTCTGGAGTTGCTGTTCAAGATCAGTGTTATACTTGAGAAAAGTATGGATTACTTCGTGATGGATAATCCGAATGCGAACCCCGAAGTCAAAATAAATACAGAGATTGCCCCGAAATTGACACAGTGTGATCCGCAGATGCTGGATATGGTCGTTAGCTTTTTAGACAGATTGATTTCCTACCGGGATAATTTGAGTAGAAAGCTTACGGAGACGAACAATACATAACATGGATTTATGGATTGCCGGGAAAATATACCGACAGCCATAGGATGAAAGTATCAGATTGGAAAGAGATAGACAGAGTTGTCAAGGGGGACTTGATGGCTCTGTCTTTTATATAGATTAGCAAACGAGGAGGATTGGCGGAAATGGCGCTATTTAACAGATGGAAGAACACCGTTGAAAAACTGACCCACCCCGTGGTACAGGAAGAACAGAATACGGAGGTTGCAACAGAGGACGAGGCAAGTATATTTGCAAAGGCATTTCTGGAATGCCTGACAAATCTGGAACACAGATTACATGGAATGAAAGAACCGAAGGAGATCGGGCTGAGTGCATTAGCTGCCGCCTGTGATTTTTATGACGCAGACTGGTGCGGAGTGCTGGATGTGGATGTAAAGCTGAAGCTGTGGATGCCGTTCTGGTGGTTTGACAGGAAAACCGGCGGTATGAGCGCAACCAAAATTGACGAAATCGGAGTTGTAGGGATATATGAAAGATGGATGGATGCGCTGGAAAATAACCATCCGATCATCATTGATTGTGCTGAGAATATCAGGAATGAGAACCCCGGCGAATATAATCTTTTCTCCCAGCACAATACGGAAACCCTTCTGGCAGTGCCTTACAATAAAAAGGAGAAAGGCTTCCTGATGGTACGCAATCCAAAGCGGTATCGCCACCGTCCGGAACTGCTGCAGATACTTTCGTATGTGTTGGTTTCGGAGGTCAATGAACAGAAGCTGTTAGACCGGATGAAGATGAGCGTTGCGCCGAAGATGATACAGACGGATAACGAAGTCATTATCAACCTGTTTGGCGGTTTGGAGATATATACTTCCAAAGGCAAGCTGACCGAAGCGGAGTTTAAATCCCCGCTGTGCTGCAAAGTCCTTCTGCTTTTGATGATAAACCGGAACAGAGGTGTGTCTGCCAGAGAGCTTTCCGAGCAACTCTGGCCGGATAAGGAATATGACAATCCTACCGGGAACATCCGCACATTGCTGTATCGCTTCCGGTCTGCATTTCGGCTTATCTCCGATACCGATCTGATTGTTACAACGCCGAATGGGTACAGGATCAATACCAACCTGAAGATCGAAACCGATTTTGAGAAGTTTGAGCAAGGCTATCATATGGCGAAGAAGATGCAGGGTAAGCAGGAGAAAATAGATACGCTGAAAGAAATCGTGAAATTGTACCGTGGGAAGATGTTTCTGACGGGAAGTGCAGAACATTGGCAGATTGCGTATTTCTCACCGATGTGTCTCAGCTCTGACCGGGGGTGATCGGATGCCGGATGTACATGCGCTTCTGAGCGCATCCAGTTCAAAACAGTGGCTGCACTGTCCGCCTTCCGTTCGCCTGCAGGAGAACTTCCCGAACGAAAGCTCCGTCTATGCCGAAGAAGGTACATTTGCTCATGAGATCTGCGAGTATAAGGTCCGCAAATATCTGCATGAGCGCGTGAAACGCCCGCAGTCCGAGGAGTTCGACACTGAGGAAATAGAGCAGATTACCGATGTATATGCCGAGTTTGTTATCACGATCATTGAACAGATGCGGGAGAATGGCTGTGAACCCCTTGCTTTCGTTGAAGAACGTGTTGATTACAGTCACATTGCTCCCTCCGGCTTCGGCACTGCAGATATGCTGATCATTGGAAAGGACGAAAATGGCAGAGGGCTGCTTCATGTATGTGATTTCAAGACGGGCAAGGGTGTGTTTGTAGATGCAGACCACAACAGCCAGATGATGCTGTATGCGATCGGGGCTTTAGCCGCCTACGGCTTTTTGTACGATATCGAGATCGTGCGTATGAGCATCATCCAGCCCCGTCTTGATAATATCAGCACATTTGAATGCAGCAGGCAGGAGCTTGAGGACTGGGGCGAGAGCATCAAACCGACCGCACTCCTTGCTTTTGAGGGCAAGGGCGAACAGCATCCCGGTGACTGGTGCCGCTTCTGCCGATCAAAGCCTGTCTGCAAAGCCTGTGCTGATGAAGCACTGGCGCTCTGCCGTGAGGATTTCCTCGACCTTGATGCAGGCGCATTTGATGACACCACAGAGGAAAGCGATATGACCGCCCCCTATGAAGCGGATACCAATACCGCCGTATTCAAGCAGCCGGGCCTGATCCCGATATCCGAACTGGCGGAGATACTTCCGACGCTGAACAGGATATCCTCGTGGATAGAGGCTGTGTTCGCATTCGTCTCCTCCGAGGCGATCAACCACGGTGTACCCATTCCAGGCTATAAGGTGGTCGAGGGACGCAGCAAGCGTATTTTCACAGACACCAAGGCGGTGGTCGATACTGCCGTGCAGAACGGCTACACCGACCTTTACAAGCAGACGCTCATCACACTGACAGAATTTGAGAAAATGATGGGCAAGAAAAAGTTCAATGAGCTGCTCGGTGCATATGTCGCCAAGCCGCCCGGAAAGCTGGCTCTCGTACCGGAAAGCGACCCGAGAGAGCCTGTCGATCTCACATCCGCCCCAGATCAGGAGTTTTCGGTACTGCCTGACGAGGAATAAAAACTACATTTCAGGAGGAAAAAACAATGGCAAACAACAATACAGCACCCGCAACGAAGGTCATCGTGCCCTGCCGCATCTCTTTTGCAAACATCTGGGAGCCCAAGAGCATCAACGGCAGCGATGAAAAGTATTCCGTCTCGCTGCTCATCCCGAAGGATGATAAGACGACCCTCGCCAAGATCAAGAAAGCGATCGAGGCTGCAAAGGAGGCCGCCAAGGAGAACAAGTGGAACGGCAAGATCCCCGCAAACCTCAAACTGCCCATGCACGATGGCGATATCGACCGCCCCGATGACGAGAACTACGCAGGTCATTTCTTCTTCAATGCAACCAGCAAAGACGCACCGCAGATCGTTGACCGTCATGTGCAGCCGATCCTCGATCCGATGGAATGCGGCAGCGGCGACTATTGCAATGTCTCTGTCAACTTCTACGGTTTCGCAGCATCCGGCAACAAGGGCATTGCGGCAGGACTCCAGAATATTCAGCTTGTCCGTCACGGCGAGCGTCTTGCCGGCAGACCGACTGCGGCATCCGATTTTGTGGAGGTCGAGGGCGACGATGCCGACGAACTTGACGATGACGATATGGATTTCCTGAACTGAGACAAGGGAGGCATGTCCTCCCTTTTACATACACAAGGTGGTGATCATTATTGAGCAGACGCTTACTTTCCATCGACTTAGAAACCTATTCGGATGTCGACCTCCCGAACTGCGGTGTGTACCGCTATGTTGAGGGGGATTTCCATATCCTGCTGTTCGCATATGCCTTTGACGATGAAGAAACAAAATGCGTGGATATGGCCTGCGGAGAGCAGCTCCCGGCAGAGGTCGTGGATGCGCTGCAGGATGACTGTATTATCAAATCGGCATGGAATGCACAGTTTGAGCGCACCTGTCTTTCAAAATATCTCGGCACACAGCTTTCCCCGGATGCATGGCAATGCACGATGGTCTGGGCGGCATCGCTGTCCCTGCCGCTGAAACTGGCAACTGCTGCACAGGCTCTGAAGACCGCACAGCAGAAAGACGCTGTCGGAGAGCGCCTGATCCGCTATTTCTCTCTGCCCTGTAAGCCCACCAAAGCAAACGGCGGCAGAACAAGGAATCTGCCGGAGCATGCTCCCGATGACTGGAAGCTCTTCAAAAGCTACTGTGTGCAGGATGTCAACACGGAACGAGATATCCGCCGCAGACTTGAAAAGTTTCCCCTGCTCCCGCAGGAATGGGACTACTACCACATGGATCAGCGGATCAATGACCGCGGGATCCTGATCGACAAGGAACTGGTACAGCAGGCTATTATCTGCAATATGGCAATGTCTGAAGAGATGACCAAACGTGCCTACGCACTGACAGGACTTGAAAATCCGAATTCTGTATCTCAGCTGAAAGGCTGGCTGGAAGAACGCGGCATTGAGGTGGATTCCCTCGGCAAAAAGAATGTCGCTTCTCTTATCACAGACCTTGACAGGCACAGCGCAGACGGTGAGGCTCTGGATATGATGAAGCTGCGTTTGCAGATGGCAAAGTCCTCTGTGAAAAAGTATCAGGCGGCGGAGAGATACATCTGTCAGGACGGCAGAGCACACGGACTGTTTCAGTTCTCCGGTGCGAACCGCACACAGCGCTGGGCAGGACGCGGGATTCAATTGCAGAATCTGCCGCAGAATCATATCTCTACCCTCGATGAAGCAAGAGAACTGGTCAAAATGGGCTGCTTTGACATGATTGAAGCACTGTACGGCAATACGCCGGATATCCTGTCACAGCTTATAAGAACTATGCTCATTCCGAAAGATGGCTGTGAGTTTATCGTGGCTGACTTCTCTGCTATCGAGGCTCGTGTGCTTGCATGGCTTGCAGGAGAACAATGGCGGCTGGATGCATTTCAGCGCGGTGAAGATATCTACTGTGCTTCCGCTTCGCAGATGTTCGGCGTTCCGGTCGTGAAGCACGGTATCAACGGTGAACTGCGGCAGAAAGGCAAGGTCGCAGAACTGGCCTGCGGTTACGGTGGCGGTGCCGGTGCGCTGATCTCTATGGGCGCACTGGATATGGGACTGAAAGAGGATGAACTTCCCGACATCATTTCAAGCTGGCGCGATGCAAATCCGGAGATCGTAAAGTTCTGGTATGCCGTGGAAAAAGCGGCAATCGAAACAGTAAAGGACCATACGGACAGAACAGTTGGCAGGATCGGTTTTCAGTTCTCTGCAAATACACTGTGGATCGTGCTGCCGTCAGGTCGCAGGCTTGCCTACATCAAACCAAAGCTGCAGCCGAACCGCTTCGGGCGCATGGCACTGACCTTTGAAGGGCTCGGCGCAAACAACAAATGGACACGCGGCGAGACCTACAGCGGGAAGCTGACAGAGAACATCACACAGGCGACCGCCCGTGACCTGCTTGCCGAGGAAATGCGGCGCATGGAGCTTGCAGGGCTCGGCATTGTCGGGCATGTGCATGATGAAGTCATTCTCGAAGTACCAAAAGGACAATACACGGTCGATGATGTGTGCAATATCATGAACCGGAATCCTGCATGGGCGGACGGTCTGCCGCTGTCCTCTGCCGGATATACAGGCAATTATTATTTCAAAGACTAGGAGGATTTTTCTATGAAACAGGGACGAACATTACCGGAGGTGCTGACAGAGCTTCAGCGTCAGAATGCGGCAAAGCAGGACTATATCGGTGCAGCGGAGGCATTCCGTCTGGACGAGGACGGCAGCACATTCCGCATCGGGGACGATCACAGCTTCGGCACAACACAGCTTTTCCATCGTCAGGTGGCATCGGCACTCGGTATCCCCGCGAGATATTATGATATGATGCAGAAACAGAAGCCGGAGCTTCTGGCAGATAACGTGAACGCATGGTTTTCTGATAAGGGTAACAGTTACATGGTCAGAACACTCGATTACGGCAGCGGACAGGTCGCTCGTGCGCTCCTTTCCGACCGTTACCGCCGAATTGACAATCTGGAGATTGCATCGGCGGTGCTTCCGCTGTTCGCAGGACAGGACGGCATGGAGGTCATGAGCTGCGAGGTTACAGAGAATAAGCTGTATCTGAAGATCGTCAATCACCGCCTTGAAATGGCGTGTGTCGGTGACAGAGTTCAGGCGGGCGTTATCATTTCAAATTCTGAGGTCGGGCTCGGTGCAGTATCCGTTCAGCCCCTTGTCTATACGCTTGCCTGCACAAACGGCATGGTGGTCAACAGTATGGGCGAACGCCGTACCCATGTGGGCAGAGCTGCGAAGGCGCTGGAAGACAGCTTCAATATCTATACAGATGAAACGCTGGAAGCAGAAGATCATGCATTTATGCTGAAACTCCGTGACACAACGCTTGCCGCGATTGAAGAAGCAAGATTCACTCAGATCGTCGGTGTATTGGAGCAGAGTCACGGCGCAAAGATCACAGGACGTGTGCAGGATGTCATTGAACTGACCGGCAAGGCATATGACCTCAATCAGCCGGAACAGGACAGCATTCTGAATTATCTCATCAAGGGCGGCGATCTCTCCCTTTATGGCCTGAGCAATGCCATCACGCGGGCTTCGCAGGATGTAGAGTCCTACGACAGAGCCACTGCGCTGGAAGGCATCGGCTGGCAGGTGGCGACCATGCCGAAAACACAGTGGAAGGAGATCAACGCATGAGCAGAACGTGGAAAGACAGAAAAGGATATAAGACACGCAGGAAACGCCGCGGATATCCTGTACCGGACATCTACAATTACACCCGCGGCTGCTATGACGATTACGACCACAGTGACGAGGAACTGTATGTAGACGACCAGTGTTGTGAGAACTGCCGTTTCTATGGGAACTGCTGTCATACGCCGTTCCCGTCCGGATGGTGCGAATACTGGAAGGACGGCAGGCATTGAGAGAATATGTTGTTGAGAACGAGTTTGTCAAGGCAGTCAAAGCCGCCGGCGGTGTAGCATATAAGCTGACATCGCAGACAGCGAACGGGCTGCCAGACAGACTCGTTCTGTTCTTTCCTGCAAAGACGGTGTTCGTAGAGCTGAAAGCACCGGGCAAGATGATGCGTCCGCTGCAGAGAAAAAGACGGTATCAGCTGATGAAGCTGGGCTTTCCCGTTCTCTGCATCGACAAGCTGTATCAGATCAAGCCGTGCATTGATGCGATCCTTGCATGGACGCCCAGTGAACCGTTTCCGGAGGGTATCGGTGCGAAGATACCCGATCTGGAGATCACAGCGCTGCCATCGGAGATGAACGATTTCGGAGAGACACTGGAACCGATTGATCCGGACAATCTGGCAGGATTCTATGAGTTGGAGGATGATACCGGATGAAGTACACACCGCACGATTACCAGAAATACTGTATCGAATATATCCGGGAGCATCCTGTTTCGGCGTTATTCCTGGACATGGGCCTCGGCAAGACGATCATCACGCTGACAGCTCTTAACGCCCTGATGTTCGATGAACTGAAAGTGAACAAGGTGCTTGTGATAGCGCCTCTCAGAGTTGCCCGTGACACATGGCCTGCCGAGGTAAAGAAGTGGGATCATTTACAG
>ERZ1027229.724-NODE-724-length-16714-cov-15.753166_pt1 | contig 16714 bp, 20 predicted proteins | sample MGYA00519245_ERZ1027229 | MGnify/ENA primary metagenome ERZ1027229 (study PRJEB26926, sample SAMN06164466) | human gut metagenome | biome: ENVO:00009003; feature: ENVO:2100002; material: ENVO:00002003 | host: Homo sapiens | place: USA | collected 2012 ...
TCGGAGATGTGTATAAGAGACAGATTATTGATAATGCTATAAAATATTCACCTGTTAGTGAAGAACTTAAAATAGAATTCCTAGATTGTGTTCATTCTTTGGAAGTAACATTCACGAATTGGGGTATACGTCCCAATGTAGGAGAAATGGCACACATAAGAGAACGCGGCTTTCGATCACAGAAAGTAATTGATGAGACAAGTATAGATGGAAATGGCTTAGGCCTTTATTTGTTACAGCAAATTTGTGATTCCAACAATGTAAAATTGGACATACATATAGGGAAGGGAAGGCAGATTGTAAAAGGATTGAACTATGCTCCTTTTGTTGTAAAACTAACATTTTCATAATAATAAATATCAAATAATCGATTTTTATTATGCAAGACTACGGACTGGTGTCTATCATAACTCCCACTTGGGCGTGTGCAGACTTTATTGCTGAAACAATCAAGAGTGTTCAATGCCAGACTTACCAGAATTGGGAACTTCTGATTCAAGATGACTGTTCGAAAGATAACACATTGGAGGTTGTTCGACCTTATATGCAAGCGGACAAGCGCATCAAGTATGAATGCAATCCAAAGAACTCTGGAGCTGCAATAACCAGAAACAATGCTTTGCGTAGGGCAAAGGGCAAGTGGATCGCTTTTCTTGACTCGGATGACTTGTGGCATCGGCAGAAATTGGAGAAGCAGTTGGCGTTTATGGTGGAGAAGAAGTGTCATTTCTCGTACACGGGATATGAAGAGATGAACGAAGATTCAAATGCCACGGGAATAAGTATTTCTGGCCCTAAGCATATAACTAAGTTGGGCATGTATAGCTTTTGTTGGCCTGGGTGTTTGACGGTGATGTATGACAGGGAATATGTCGGATTGCTGCAGATTGCTGACATCAAGAAGAATAACGATTATGCTATGTGGCTAAAGGTGATACAAAAAGCTGACTGCTATTTGTTGGACGAGTGTCTGGCAAAATACAGACGAGGAAGACAGGGGAGTGTTTCTACCCATGGTTATGCTACTATGATACGTTGGCATTATAAACTATGGCGTGAAGCGATGGGAATGAGCATGATCTCAAGTTTGTTTTGGACGGGCATGAACTTGGTGTGTGGCGTGTTTAAGAAACTGCACTATGTGAAGAGTGTCGTTGTGGCCGAACATGAAAAATCTTGAAGCGATTCTTTTTGATCTTATCTCTTTCGGATTAGGCGAAAGAGGCGACAGCCATGTTCCTTTGTCTGTTGATTGGGAATGTCTGTGGAAAATGGCGATTCAACAAGGTGTGTCGTCTATTTGTTTGGATGGATTGCACAGACTTGAAGATCGGAATGACGGTCTGACCGCGATTCCTAAGCCTTTGAAAATGCTATGGATAGCGTCTGTGATGAAACAGGAGCGGGCGTATCATGGGCAATGGGAGGCCGCAAAGGCTTTGGCGGAACTATATGGGAAGCACGGCGTTGATACTTATGTGCTGAAAGGTTTTTCGCTGAGCAGGCTTTATCCTATGCCCGAGCATCGTCCTTGCACGGATATGGATTGCTATCTGAAGGGTGAGTATGAAGAGGGAAATAGGATCGCAAGGGAGAATGGGCTGACAGTGGATTGTAGCTATTATAAACATTCCAAGATATTGCTTAGGGGATTGACGGTGGAGAATCATCAGTTTCTGTTGCCCATCAAGGGGAGTGGCAAGGCTAAGAGATTTGAACGTGAGTTGCGGTCATGGATCGACAATGGACGGAATGAGTATATTGGTGACTCGCAGCTGAAAGCTACTTCTCCTTTCTTTGACGTAGTCTATGTGTTGGCTCATGCGCAGGAACATTTTTTGAGCGAGGGTATCATTCTTCGCCATATTTGTGATTGGGCAATGGTGCTGAAGGCGCATAGGGACATAGTGGATTGGAACGAATGGAAGCGTGTGTGCGACGTATATGGCATGCTGGCGTTTGGTTATGCCATGAGTCGGTTGGCTTGTAGGATATGTGGCGTAAGTGTTCCTTTTGATTGTCCTAAGGATGATGATGCTGACAGGCGTTTGCTCGATGATACGCTATATAGAAAAAATGAAGGTAACGGCAACCGATCGGATATGCAAGTGAGGATTGACTTGGTGAAGAATATGTTGCGCAATAATTGGAAATACCGTTTGTTCTCGGACACTAATCCGCTTATGTTTTGTGGAAGACGTGTGTGGGGGTATTTATTTGATAAAGACGTGGACTAACATGATGATTTTTAAAAGACTCTTTGATATTATAGCATCCTTTTGTGGGTTGCTTTTGATTTGGTGGATATTCCCCATTATCGCTTTCTTGATTCATAAGAAGATGCCAGGTGGTCCTGCATTCTTCTGCCAGAAGCGTGTGGGTAAGGATGGCAAGCTCTTCACTTGCCATAAGTTCCGCTCCATGACGGTTAAGCATAACGGTTCTACAGTCTCTGTGGCTGGAGATAGCCGTATCACGCCTTTTGGTGCAAAACTCCGTCATTACAAGCTGGATGAGTTGCCTGGTTTGTGGGACGTGCTGATCGGGAACATGTCGTTTGTCGGTCCACGCCCTGACGTGCCAGGGTATGCAGACAAGTTGCAAGGTGACGACCTGGATGTGTTGAAGCTTCGTCCGGGCATCACGGGTCCTGCTACGCTGAAGTATCGGCTGGAGGACGAAATGATTTCGGAATATGTGGCAAAGAAACAGGCAGAGGGGGATGAACGCCCAATGCAAGAGATTGCGACCGAATACAACGACAACGTGATCTATCCTGACAAAGTGCGCCTGAACTGCTACTACTATCGCCATTACTCGTTTTGGAAGGATATCGAAATGATATTTGCCACGGTGCTGGGATTCAAAGTGAAGTTTGCGGGCGAAGAAGTGTAGGGCGCTTTGGTCCTCTTTGTGAGGAGAACATAAAGACGACGCCCAAGGATAAACTTTATACTCTTCTTCCTGAGTTTTGGGAAGATGAGGGATGATAAACATGAATTAAAATTTTAGTCAAATCAAGGTGTACTCCCCATTGGCATGAGCTGGTGGTGGGCAAAACCTCCTATGTTTGTCTCAAAATAGGCAATGACAATGCCGCCGTGCAAAGTTACTGCTTTATTTGAGATCATGCAATACGGTGTTCACCGAATACTTACTTAACAACTCAATGTATAGGCACTTGCAAAAGTGCCTATACAAAGGGCTATGCCCTAAATTGAGCACTAACCGATAGACGCACATTAAAGAGCGCAGGATCTCGCTATACTGATAGCCATACCATTTGCATCTCATTCCCAATGTGGAGTCTATGGTTTGAGTAAGCACTCAAATTAGGGCTCAATTTTGAAAGGTGTAACTTTGCTGCCAAATTATAAACATTGATTTATGTACAGTAGCGAAGATTTGGAACGATTCTATTTCCAGTACCAGACGGAGGCAATGCCGAAGGGCATCTCCATTGAACAGTTCTGTTCCCGTAATAAAGTACCTTATAACATATTCTACAAATGGTACAAGGATACACGCAACAAGATTGTGGAAGTAAAGGTGGATGGTCTTGCGGCCTCTTGTCAAAAAGATCCGAAGGAAGAAGCTCATTTGCCGGAGCAATCCTCTACAGAGACGAAGCCCTCTTGTGTTCGTATCCTTGTGGAGTTGCGAATGACCAACGGATTGCATATCTCCCAGAAGAACCTAAACTATCAGGAGTTGAAGCAACTGATAGAGAAGTTGGAGGGCCTATGCTTAATGTAACAGGATTAAACCGTTTCTATTACCTCCGTGATTTCACCGACATGCGCTGCAAGCATAGCCGTGTGTTATCCATCATACGCGAGCAACTTCATCGTGAGCCCGATGATGGCGACGTGTTCATTGTCATGTCTCGTGATCGTCGTATTGTGCGGCTGTTCACGTATGACAACCGCTCATATAGTCTGTTTGAGAAGAAGTTTGTGGCGGGTCATCAGTTTATGAAAGTAGAGCGTGAAGGTAATGAACATGTCTATAGAATAGACTGGAGAGATGTCGCGCTGTTATTGGCAAATCCAATAGTTAAAACATTGAAAATCAAATAATTACGTCGCTGATTCATTCGTTTTTCTCATATATTTTTGCTACCTTTGTAGCTGAAAATCAGAGCATTACGGATGATCGAACTGCGACATATCATAGAACAAAAGCAAGAACTTCTGACGCGAGAATCAATCTCGCGTCCCGCTCTTGATTATAGCGAAGGTATGACAGCAGAAGAACAAAAACGTTATATCAACTATTTGGCTGAGCGAGTTCGTGAGGCTGATTTAGGCCTTCGTGCCCGTGATGCGGTACTTCAGGATTTTTTGGACAAGCAGAAGGAATATGATGCCCGCTTGTCAAAGCTTGATGCCGTGTTGTCAGAAATGCAAGATCTGAAAAATAGCTTGGCTTCCGAGGTGAAGAAGCGCAAGGCCGCCGAACGGAAGGTGGATGACTTGAAGGCGAAGTTGAAGTTTGCCAACAAGAATCGCTTTGGTGACAAAATGAGCGGCTCCAAGAAAAAGTGTTCGGACGCAGAGTCTGATCGTACCCAGGACGAGGAGAATTTTGATGGTACGTCTTCGTCTCTGCCTGATGACTCGGTAGCCAATAAAAAACCAGAGGCGCCAGCCGCAGTAGCTCCTAAGGAGAAGAAGCCACGAGATTTGTCTAATCGTCCTGACACCTATAAAACCATGGGAGTTCAGGGAACGTCCAAGGAATATAAGTCGGACTTGTCCAAAGTCCCTGGACGTCTACTTGAGAAAAAGATGGTCCCTGTGTTCCATCTTGATGTAAGCATCGTCGAAGAACGTTTCGAGTTGGTTCACTATGTCGAGAAGGGCAAGAAACCCAAGTGGGGCTATTTCCCTGTAGTCGGTAATCCACAGATCGTTACAAAGTTTGACGGCACCAAGGTCACTCCTGAGTTTCTTCAAGCCATAGCATACGAGGTCTATGTGAAAAATGTTACTTTCGGCCTTCTTCATCGTTGGCTTACCGACTTGGGTATGCAGGTGTCTGCCAATACGCTCCGTAACTGGCTGAAGAAAGGCAAGAAGTATCTTGACGAGCTTGTCAAGGTACTGAAGGAAGTGGCGTTGGAGAAAGACTCTATAGTAAACTGTGACGAGACATGGTGCAAGGTCCGCAAGTACGACCATTACAAGAAATGTTATATTTGGGTATTGGTCAACAAGGCGGAACAGACAGTCATCTTCTTCTATGAGGATGGCTCGCGTGGTCGTGATGTGCTGACCAACTTTATCGGTGACGCCGAACTGAAGAGTGTCATGACTGACGGCTATAATGCCTATGTGTTTATTGGTGACGAGTTGAGCACCGTACAGAAAAGTCCTAATCTCAAGAAAGCCATACACCAAGTCTGCATGGCTCATTGGAAAGCCAAGTTGGACAAGGCCCTGGAGCAAGCCGGTGATGTTCGAGCTCTTCCTTTTTTAAGAGGTGTGGATTTCTTTTATGGTAGGGAACACCAATACGACAAGGAAGGCCTTAGTCCAGAAGAAAGGGGTAAACGTCGTCAGGACCTTGAGTCAAAGGAAATGCTGATAACTCTTAGGCAACATCTTAAGATAGAGCTCGACAAAGACCCCTCTGAGACTACTCCTTACTTGAGGGCAGCGTTGAAGTATCTTGATAAGTTCTGGGACAACATCTTTGCTTTTCTAAAGGACGGCAGTCTTCCCATTGATAATAATCTGGCAGAGCGTGCGATTCGTCCTTTGACCACCCAGCGCAATGCCATGCTCCGCTTCGGCAGCGACGAAGGGGTGGAGATGGCAGCTACTTATCATAGCATCATCAGTACGGTGAAGATGCAGGGACGGTCTGCATGGGAGTACCTCGGTAAGTTTTTTACTAAAATATTTAACGGTTGCAGGGATTTTTTCAGTATGCGACCAGACAAAATTGGATTGGCAATATGCCAATAGTTAAAAAGCAAGCGAAATTTTAACAACTCAATGTATAGGCACTTGCAAAAGTGCCTATACAAAGGGCTATGCCCTAAATTGAGCACTAACATGGTTTGAGCTAAAAGAGCATCAAATTGCTCCATGATTGGAAAAATTCCTCCAAAAGGAGTGAGTTTCTCGGATTTTATTTGTACATTTGCCATGTCATTCGGAGATTTTGCTATACTTCTTTTTGCAGCACTAAGGTAGGTGAAAAATCTGACATGGCAAAATCCTGAGCAACTTTTTGTTGCTCAGGTACTTATAAAAAATGCTAACTCATAGTGCTGCGGAAATTAGGATATATTATATTATATGTCTAAAACTTATACTGTTTTTTATTCCTGGCAATCTGATACAAAAGATGGAAGTAGGAAGATTATTGAAAAGGCTTTGTCCAATGCTAAGCAGGAGTTGAGAGAATATGAAGGCATCTCTATAGAGATTGATCATTCAACTTTAGGAAAGAGTGGTATGCCGTCTATAGATCAAACAATCCTTCGTAAGATAGATAATTGTGATATTTTCCTTTGTGATCTTACTCCCGTTGTAAACTATGACAAGAAAGAGGGGGAAGGAAAAACCATAATAAAACAAGTACCTAACCCCAATGTTCTTCTTGAATTGGGATATGCGATGAGTGCAGTCAGAGTGGATTATATTGTACCAGTAGCTCACCGAGGAACATGGTTGCCTGCAGAAATGCCTTTTGATATTAATCATCATTCTGTATATCGTTTTAAAAAGGATGAATGTAATTTGACTGCTTCTATACATGACGTTATTAAGCATATAATAAAGAATGGCTCTCATAGACATTTGGATAAACCATTTTGGCTTCATACATTATCTATAATTTTCGCAAAAGTAAGAGAACGTGTTTTTACGAAACCGTATAATCCATATAAGGGTGCAATAACTGAACATTCTACTGTTTTTTTCAAGAGAAGACTGTGTGCGGCATTTCCAGGTGAAAGAGGACTAATCGAATATACTGACCAAAAACAAATAAGAAAAGCACTTTCAAAGTTGTTTAAAGCTCCTCTCAAATTTAATAAAGCCATTGGACGTGATAGTTTAACTGATCCAATATGGTGGTTCAGAGGGGGAAGTGCTATGGATATCGATAAGTACGAATATTTAGGGAATGGAAGGTATTTGTTAGCTTGGGATGAACTGAGGATACGCAGGTTAATAGCTTATGTAGATAGTGGACGCTATTATAGTAATTATGTATATATTGAATTTGACGGTGATAGACCCACAAATTTGTCAAGAGAATATTACACTCCTGAAAAAATCAAAGATTTACAAAAAAACTTTCCTCAAGTAACAGAAGAGTATGCAGTGTTTAAACCATGCTGCTTTTTTAGTAAGAGAATTACAAAACAAGAAGAAGATGATGGTTATACAAGGATTCTTGGGAAGACAGTAAAATTAAAGAAGCGTTACGAATGTAGAATACGTTCATTAACTCCATATAATTATATTATAGCAGCAAAACAGTCTGCATTTAATAACTCTGAGTTTGATAGAACTTCTGGAATCGTTCTTGATGGTATGTTAAATGGCTCGGTTACAAAAGAGCAGATGAATGAATATATGATGAATTTTCCGAAACCATAAGTATACGGTGAAAGCCGTATTATGTGCATAGAAAAGTTTCGCACCTTTGCACCGTGATTTTAAAATGTTCAAATTATGGTACAAGGCAAGAAAACATACAACAATATGTGTGATTGGTTGGGGGGGTGTCGTATGGGAGAGAATAAGATGATGATGTCTTCGAGTTCCTTGTCTAAATATGTCGTTTTGTGGATGGAAAGGCAAGTTTTTACGAGGATTTTTGTAAGGCTTGGGAAAAAGTGCTAAATTTGCAGAGATAAACTTTGCGTAAGTTTGATATGCTCTATATTGTGAATTTTGACATAAAGGATTCTGCAAGGGTGGAACAGTTTGCTCGGCAGCTCGACGAAGTTGGTGAGACGTTGTTGTTTATGCCCAGATGCTATTTCTTGAAGACGAACGAAAGCGTTTCGGGAATGAATATTTACAATAAGCTGAAATCTGTTTTGAAAGATGAGGATTTGTTCGTTCTTGCTCCCGTGAAAGTGGCGGATATGAACGGATGGCTTGCCACTAGTACTGTGACGTGGCTAAGCAATCAAGAATAATATAAACGTTTTATCTGAGAGGGTATGTTTACGAGTGTTTTTTTGGAAAACTTCAAGTGTTTTGCTTCTGAGCAGAAATTCAAAGTACTCATCCAAGATTTCGTCATTATACAATAGCTTGATTTTACCACTGAGCATACAGTTAATGACCCTTCTTGTTGATGAAGAAAGGGTTCCTGGTTATAAACGAGGACACGATAATATTAGTGTCAATCACCGCATATACCATTGTTGCGCTCCTTTCTTAATCGTCTGACTTCTCTGATTTCTTCATTGATCTCATCAAGTGACATATCAATGTTATTCTCTCTTGCTGTGTCACGCATGTATTGGAACGCAGCCTTTGCTTTTGCAGTCACTTCATCTTCTTCTTCATTCTTTGCTTGAATGGGGAATGGAATGCTCTTACTGCGAATCACGGCCTTTACAAAGATGTTGATAGCCGTGTTTGCGCTCATGCCAAACTGGGCGCAGAGTTCATCGAATATTGCTTTCTGCTTGTTGTCCAAACGGACTGTCATAGAAGTCTGTGCCATATTATTCGGATAATTTGGTGAAATATTACTGTGATTATGGTGCAAATTTACTATATGATGGTGTAAGTACAAAATTATTTAACGATATTTTTTATGTTGGAAGAAAGAAAAACTATTTACTTGTGTCTTGCCCACATGAGTGATGCGGGTTTTGAACAGAAGCAAGAATAATACATTTTTTCATAGTCAAAGCAAGATGATGGCGAATTATTTGCCAGTGTCGAGGGAATGATGGCTTTATAGAAAGATGCCGCCTGAATTTCCGTCCTTCCATGTCGTCCGACAAGTTTTTCGCAGATTTTCCCTCCAAAATTTGCCGTTGTCGTAAAAATCCCATACCTTTGTAAAACAATATATATAATGGCTGTAGAAAGATTGAATATTCAACCAGGCTTGCTTCGTTGGGTCATACGACGAGCAGGAGTTAGCGAAGATAAAGCGATAGAGACTTTTCCTTTGCTTGATGGTTGGTTGTCTCAAGAAAAACAGCCAACTTTGAGCCAATTAAAAAAATTCGCCGCAAAATTTTATGTTCCTTTCGGATATTTATTTATGAGCAACTTGCCTATGGAAAATATTCCGTTCCCGATGTTTCGTGGCGAAGCAGGACAACAAGACCATTTTGACTTGAATGTATATGACACTGTCATGAATGTTCAAGCAAGACAAGAGTGGTTGGAAGAGTATTTTGCTGAAAACGATATAGACACATGCGAATTTGTTGGATCAATCAACACTAAAACTTCTATAAGTGAGGCCGTCTGTAAATTGAGAACTTTATTGGGCCTCGATGATAGATGGGCTTTTAGTTTGGCAACTCCTGATGCTGCCGTAAGCCTTCTTGGTCAAAAAATGGAGGATGTCGGTGTATTTCTCGCTTATAATGGTGTGGTGGGCAACAATACTCACCGGCAATTGAAAGTGAGTGAATGCAGGGGCTTTGCTTTGGTAAACGAAAAAGCACCATACATCTTTGTCAATAGTGCTGATAGCAAAAGTGCGCAACTTTTTACACTTGTACATGAAGTTGCTCACCTTATGTTGGGAGTTAGTGCTGGACATGCTGGGAGCGAAGTCTTACATCATGAAGCGACTGAAAACTATTGTGATAGGGTAGCTGCTGAGTTCTTGGTTCCCGCGTCAGTGTTGCGGGATATTTGGACGAATGATACGAAATCTGCATCAAGACGCTTTAAAGCCAGTGAGTTGGTCGTGGCGAGACGTGCTCATGATTTGGGACTCATGTCTGACGCAGAATACAGAGCTTTTTGGGCGATATATAGTCAGCGACCATCACGAATCAAGAAGAATTCTGGAGGAAGCTTCTATTTGACAAGCGTAAAACGTGTTGGACGTAAATTTGCCATTCATGTGAGAAACGCCGTCAACAATAAGCAGTTGAGTTATACAGAGGCGTATCGTTTGACTGGATTATACGGAAAAACGTACGATAATTTTATGACCAATAGCATTTAGTCACGGCATGGAGTATTTATTCGATACAAATATATTCGTAGAGTCCAAGAAGAATTTGCCAATGGATATTTGGCCAACATTCTGGGGAAAAATGATAGAACTCATACGCTCGGGCAATATTCACTCAATAGATAAGGTAAAAGAGGAAATAGACAAAGGCGGTGATGAACTTACAGAGTGGATTCATCGGAATGCGCCACGTGGTTTTTTCTTGAAACAGGATCTATCTGTGATGACAAAAATGGCTGAAACCATTGCTTGGGCAAAAAATAATCCCATTGGTTTCAGTCAGTCCGCTATTTCTGACTACGTAAATGTTGCGGATTCGTATCTTGTTGCGACAGCAGCCGCAAAGAATATGGTTCTGGTCACATATGAGAAAAGTAACCCACAACGACGTAACCGGGTCATGATTCCAGATGCATGCAAAGCTATTGGTGTAAGATCTTGTGATTTAAATACAGCTCTTAGAGAACTTGGAGTTCTTATATAATACAACAATTATATAATGCTACAAAGCCTCGCTTGAAAAAATTCTTCTAAAGGAGTTTTTTCTCTGATTTTATTTGTATCTTTGCAATCGTCAAGTTTTTAATATGTTTTCTAATGGCAACGCTTGGATAGGTGAGATTTCTGACATGGAGCGGACATGATCTTGGTGCTCGGCTGCAGGGAGAATCGCTATGTTGTGGTGTTGTGGAAGATGGGTGTAAAGATGTATATATCAAGAGTAAAGCTATATAACTGGAAGATTTTTCGGGAGTGTGATGTTCGGCTTTCCGAGCGTTGCTTCGTTGTCGGGGCGAATGCAACGGGTAAATCGAACTTCTTGGATGTTTTCCGTTTCTTGCGTGATATCGTAAAGGAGGGGGGAGGACTTCAGGCTGCCGTGAATGTTCGTGGTGGATTGAAGAAAATAAGATGTTTGGCTGCGAGACAGAAAACGGAGGTATGCATCGAGGTGGATATTTCTGAGAATGGCAAGAAGGAACCTAAGTGGAGATATTCATTGGAGATGGTCAATACGGGTGGTGGCATCCAGACTTTGGCGGCTTTGGTGAACCGTGAGGAGGTGTACAACTATGAATCCAAGGATATGGTATTGTTGCGCGACAGTTCATACCAAGGTGATGATTCGGAAACAAAGAAATATACTCATCTGGAGCAACCTACGGTCAATGTAAAGTTTAGGGAGGTCAAGGAGGTCTTTCAAACAACAGAATACTTGAATGTGATTCCTCAGTTTGTCAGGGACGCAGACTCGTTTATGTTGACTACGGGAAAGGAGGATTATTACGGACGTAACTTCATGAGGCGTTTGGCTTTGCTGAATGGTAAAACTCGTGATAAGTATTTTAAAATTATCAACGAGGTGCTGCTTATTGCTGTTCCGCAGCTGGAGAACTTGTCGTTCGTAAAGGATGAAAAGGGTGTGCCTCATATTGAGGCTAAGTATCAGCATTGGCGGGCAAAAGGAAGTAAGCAAAACGAGCAAATGTTCTCTGACGGTACAATCCGCCTCATTGGCTTTTTGTTTGCAATGCTTGATGGTACTGGGATCATTCTTTTGGAAGAGCCGGAAACGAATCTGCATGCAGCGATCGTTTCTGCTATACCAGAATTTGTGGCCAAGATTCAGCGCAACAAAAAAAGACAGGTGATCATAACTACGCACAGTTATGAGATATTGTCCAATCCGGGTATTAGGGCTGAAGAACTCGTAACGCTAAGACCTTTTGCCGAGGGTACTGTCGTGGAAAACGGATGTGAGGACAGGGTTGTCACGGCAATGCTCGACGCTGGCCATAGTGCAGCCGACGCGGCTATGGCAGAAACAAAAGTTGCGAATGTTGACGACCTGGGTAATTTTCTCTGATTTTATTTGTATCTTTGCATAAAACTTAGACGTCATGCAGACAATAGAAATACGAAATATTGGACCTTTGGTGGAAACGGGAAATGTTCCAGTTTCTCAAGTTATGTTGTTGATCGGCGAGCAGAGCACTGGAAAGAGTACTTTCATGAAGATTCTGTGTTTTTGCTGCTGGCTCGAAAAGCAGGTGATGATAGGTGGGGAGGGAATCGTTTCTAAGTACACGCATTATTATCGCTTTTGGAATGAACTGAAGAAATTTCATCATCTCAATGACGACTTTCTGTCGGATGGCAGCTATATAAAATATGATGGCCCTGCTATCCAGATAGAAATGGACGGAAAGAAGCGGAATGCGAAGATAGTAAGAAAGGCCAACTTTGCAGAAAACAAGCACAATCTAAAAATCAGTTTCTTGCCTTCGGAACGCAATTTGTTGTCGTCTATCCAGAATATCGAGAATTTGTACAGGTCGAAGGAGGTTGACGTGTTGTTCAATTATATTTTGGAATGGGGGGAGGCACGGGCGCAGTTTGATGCTGCGCATCCGCTCAACTTGGTTTTTGTTGACAGAATGAAGTATCACTTTGATGCCAAGAACGGTGATGTTTTGACTCTGGCTGATGGGCACTCAAAAATCAAGCCGTATTATGCTTCGAGTGGTGTGCAGTCGGCTTTGCCTATACAGGTGCTGGCTACTTATCTTGCGGCTGAGGTGGGAACTGTGGCCAAAAAGAGTCCAGCAGAGTATTTGAAGCAATTTGACGAATTGGATCCTGAAAATGTAAAGGCTCTGCTCACGGAATGGAATAATTTCCAGAATCGGTCGTCTTATCAGTCGTTCCACATGTTTGTCGAAGAGTTGGAGCAGAACTTGTTTCCAAAGGCTCAGTTTGAGCTTGTCAAGCTGTTGGTTGGCCTCTTAAAGCAGATGGAAAAGAAACCTACGGGATATAAGAGTACTGTGTTTTTGACAACGCACAGTCCGTATGTCTTGACGGCTTTGAATGTTATGATGTTGGCTTCGGTGGCTTATGGCAAATCTCCTGAGAGGGTCAGGAAGTTGGGGCTTGAGGAATATGTTCTTCCCTATGGCTCTTACTCGGCATATTGCATTAAGGACGGTCGTTTTGAGAGCATTGTCGATGAGGAGTATGATTTTATAAAGGGTGATTTCTTGGACTCTGTCTCGGAAATGGTAGATAGTTATACTTTTGAATTAAACTCAATCGTCTATGGAGACTCTGAAGGATAGGTTGAATAGCGCCGAGGGACAACCTGAACAAAGGTGGAACAAGAGAAAAAGTCTATCCGTAGGTGAGCGTGGGCAGACGTATAGAGTCATGTTATCGAAAGAGTGTATGTCTGCAGTGTATGGGATAAATGGCGGCGTCATCAAGGATCTTCGTGTCATGAAGTGTGATAAGTTGATCTTGGTTGATTTGGACAATCTGGCACTGTTTGAATTGTTTGTAGAGTTGAAAGGTGGTAATATTCAACATGCGATAGAGCAAGTAGAGGCAACGTTGACTAATCCCTTGTTTAAGGATCCTGCCGTCAAAGAAAGACAGGCGAGAATCATTGGTCGCAAGATACCAAGCAATACGGGTAATTCTATTACTGAACGAGCAAAGAAAAAGTTCATAGCAAGGTATAATTGCAGGCTGGAGTTTAAAACAGGACCTGCTGTTGAGGCTATTAAAATATGAACGAAACGGGAGGCGCGGAAGGATGAGTTGCGCGCTTTGACCTCAACAATCTTTATCCCCATCCGAGTGGCGGCGTAGCGCAGAGCGATACTGCGATGGGGAACTATTCAATTCTTTTTTTATTTTTTTGATCCTTGGTGCTTTCTGCCAAGTCGGTATGTCATCCTTGCAGCATGTGGGGGTGGCTATGGTGGCGTGATGGTATGGGGCTGAGGACGCATTGTCTTGAATCATCATTTGTACTAAAATATTATTTCAACTATGGAAAGAAAAACGATTTATCTTTGTCTTGCCCACATGAGTGAGGCGGGTTTGGAACAGAAATATGTAAAGGAGGCGTTTGACACCAACTGGGTGGTGCCGATGGGCCCGAACGTGAATGCTTTCGAGGCGGACCTGGAGGCGTTTGTCAACAGCGGGAAGGATGGCGCCGCGGATCTGGACAGAAAGGTGGTGTGCCTCTCGGCTGGCACGGCTGCCGTCCACCTGGCGTTGATAGGCTGTGGTGTGAAGGCTGGCGACGAGGTGCTGGTGCAGAGTTTCACGTTCTGTGCTTCTTCCCATCCGATCACGTATCTCGGGGCCAAGCCGGTCTTTGTGGGTTCGGAGGAGGAGACGTGGAACATGGATCCGGCCTTGCTGGAGCAGGCGATCCTTGACCGCAAGGAGAAGACGGGCCGCCTGCCGAAGGCGATTGTGCCCGTGGCACTCTATGGCATGCCTTACCGTATCGACGAGATCATGGCGATAGCGGAGAAGTATGGCATTCCCGTGGTGGAGGATGCTGCCGAGGGTATGGGCTCGCGCTTCGACGGCCGGGTGCTGGGCACGTTTGGCCGCTATGGCGTACTCTCGTTCAACGGCAACAAGATGATTACTACCTCGGGTGGCGGTGCATTGGTCTGTCGCAATGCGGAGGAGGCCAACGAGGTGATGTGGTATGCTACGCAGGCGCGGGATGCTTATCCTTACTACCAGCATACGGCGATCGGCTACAACTATCGCATGTCGAACGTCTGTGCGGGAATTGGCCGTGGACAGATGACGGTGCTGGACGACCACATTGCCCACCACAAGCATGTGCAGGGACTCTACGAGGAGCTGCTGGCGGAGGTGCCGGGCGTGCATATCCATCGGCAGCCGGCGGATCCTCGCTATGACGCCAACTTCTGGCTTTGTGCTGCGACGCTGGACGAGGACGTGAGGATCCAGGGGCAGGAAAATGCTTACAAGGAGGTGGTGAAGACGGCCGTGGGTGGTGCCGCGGGTGTGATTCATGCCGTGGACACGGCTGTGACGGACTGCCAGCCCAATGAGAATATCGAGGCGCTGCGCGTGTTTATGCTCTCGAAGCGGGTGGAGTGTCGTCCGCTGTGGAAGCCAATGCATAAGCAGCCGGTCTATGAGGGTGCGCCGGTCTATACCAACGGTATCGAGGAGCAGCTCTTCAAGGTGGGTTTCTGTCTGCCTGCGGGCCCCTGTGTGACGGACGATGACGTCCGCTATATCGTGGACTGCATCAAAGAGGCGATCGTATGAATGGCGTGAGTTGATGAATTGTTGTGGAAGGTTAAATTGAGTAACTTTCTTGCTCAAACATTTGTGAGAATAGAATCTTTTGCACTATCTTTGCATAAGATAGGCTGCACTCGGCAATATGTGAACAAGTTCCCATTGCGCTCTTTTGCACTATCTTTGCATAAGATAACTATTAAGCAGGATTGTTATGGACCAGTTAGCAACAATGAATCAAGCACAATTGCAAATACTCGATATGTTGTCGTTTATCAAGACGCCTGAGGCTTTGCAAGATTTGAACAAGGTGATCTCTGATTATTTTGTTCAGAAGGCTGATGCTGAATTAGATAGAATGTGGAATGAGGGAACCTTGAATGAAGAACGGATTGAGAGTTTTCGTCATCTCCATGAGCGTACTCCATACAATAAGCCAACTTTGTAATCTTTAGATTATGAATATTGTGCTGGATACAAATTGTTTGATTATTTCAATTGCCCCAAAAAGTCCTTACCGCAAGGTGTGGGATGCTTTTCTTAGAGGCGATTATAATCTTTGTGTATCCAATGAAATTGTAGAGGAGTATTCTGAAGTTTTATCCCGCAACATTTCCCCTCAGGTTTCTGAGGCTATTGTTTATGCTATATTGAGTAGGCCCAATGTGATTCGTAAAGATCCTCATTTCTCTTTTGGGTTGATTGAGGCTGATAAAGATGACAATAAGTTTGTAGATTGTGCCATAGTTGCAAATGCAAAGTGTATTGTTTCTGAGGATAAGCATTTCAGGGTTTTGAAAAACATTTCTTTTCCGAAAGTGGAAGTGTTAGGCATAGAAGAGTTTAATTGTTATCTGGAGAAATGGGTATAGGCTCTTGTGCGATCCGCCAGCATGGTGGATGGTGGGGTTTATGCTTGTCACGCTTTGAGGTAATCTTCTTTTGATTTCGAGGCTTGGACTTGGAATGGCATGAGTACATGGATTTTATGCTGAAGGATAATTGTACAGCATAAAATCCATGGCGGGTTGGTTTACACTCGATCTGAGGTCGTGATTTTTATTATTTGCGAAACGGCATAGAGGGGGATGACGCTGACATGGCGGGCGGTATCTCCGTCTTCTTTGTCGGTGTGGCTGAACGATCCGAAATTTTCTAATGAGCAGCGAATGGCTTCCGTGAGGTGCTTTTCGCGCATGAACGACCATAGGCTTTTCATGCCGCCTTGGCTTCCTGCCTTGACTTCGATGGGTAGGATCTGAAGGTGGGATGGTAGCAAAAAGAAATTATCCAAACAAATAATTCGCTGAAAATCGCAATTTTCCAAAGAAATAATTGGCTGGAAATCGCAATTTTCCAAAGAAATAAATCGTAGGGGATGTTTGTGCTAAAGCAGAATGGTATGAAGGAGAGGCAGCTTTACGATTATCAGCTTGATATG
>ERZ1027229.726-NODE-726-length-16703-cov-7.385272_pt1 | contig 16703 bp, 10 predicted proteins | sample MGYA00519245_ERZ1027229 | MGnify/ENA primary metagenome ERZ1027229 (study PRJEB26926, sample SAMN06164466) | human gut metagenome | biome: ENVO:00009003; feature: ENVO:2100002; material: ENVO:00002003 | host: Homo sapiens | place: USA | collected 2012 ...
CGTAAGGAGTCGTCGGCAGCGTCAGATGTGTATAAGAGACAGGTCATCGAGAGCATGGAGGGCGAGATCCCTCAGGCTATGTACGATGTCCGCATGGACGAGATGGTCAACGACTTTGCTTTCCGCGTGGAGCAGCAGGGTCTGCGTCTGGAGGACTACCTGAAGTATATGGGTCAGTCCATGGAGCAGTTCCGTGCCGCTTTCATGCCGCAGGCTGAGAAGCAGGTCAAGATCGGTCTGGCTCTGGAGGCTGTTGCCGCTGCTGAGCACATCGAGGCTTCCGAGGACGAGATCAATGCCGAGATCAAGCGCATTGCTGACCAGTACAAGATGGAAGAGGACAAGGTTCGTGAGCTGGTCAACCTCGAGGATCTGAAGCAGGATCTGGCTCGCACCAAGGCCATCGACTTCATCAAGAGCCACGCCAATATCGTGGAGAAGCCCGCAGAGGCTGAGAAGGCTGCTGACGCTGAGTAATCAGTGCCGGGCCCTGTAAAGCGCCGCAGGCGTTTTATCAAAGGTTGTTAAAATTGACCGGTACGGCTGAACTTTACAAGGGGACCCGTATCGGTCAATTTTGCCAATAAACTTAAACCATTTCAGGAGGCGAACTTTATGAGTTTTGTTCCTTACGTTGTCGAGCAGTCGGCGCACGGAGAGCGTTCCTACGATATTTTCTCTCGTCTGCTGAACGATCGCATCATCGTGCTGAGCGAGGATGTCAACGATACCACCGCAAGCCTTGTGGTGGCGCAGCTGCTGTATCTGGAAGGGCAGGACCCGGATAAGGACATCAGCCTGTATATCAACAGCCCCGGCGGTTCCATCAGTGCCGGTATGGCCATCCATGATACCATGCAGTATATCAAGTGCGACGTTTCCACCATCTGCATGGGCATGGCTGCCTCTATGGGCGCATTTCTGCTGGCAAGCGGCACCAAGGGCAAGCGCTTTGCGCTGCCCAACGCCGAGATCATGATCCACCAGCCGCTGATCGGCGGTCAGGGCGGCGGCCTTTCCGGCCAGACTACGGATATCAAGATCCATGCAGAGCACATGGTCTATATCCGCGATAAGATGAACCGGATGCTCAGCGAGTACACCGGCCAGCCGCTGGAAAAGATCCAGCAGGACACCGAGCGCGACAACTACCTTACCGCGCAGCAGGCAAAGGAATACGGCCTGATCGATGAGGTCATTGCCCACCGGTAAACCGCTATAATCTATCCAGGATAAGGAAAAACAGCTATGGCAAATAACAATTCCGGCAAAAACGAAAAGGATCTGGTTTGCAGCTTTTGCGGCAAGCATCAGGACGAAGTAGAGCGCATGATCATTGGCCCCGGGGTCAATATCTGCAGCGAGTGCATCGGCCTGTGCCACGATCTGCTTTCCGATAAGCCGGATCAGCCCAAAAGCGCCCGTCCGGCTCGTGGCAGCGCAAGCCGCGCCCATGTCCAACCCGCTGCCGCAGATCTGGATATCAACATCATGACCCCGGCCGAGATCAAGGATGGTCTGGATCAGTATGTCATCGGTCAGGACGAGGCAAAGCGTGTGCTGTCCGTTTCGGTCTACAACCACTATAAGCGCATCCTCAGCGGCAAGGGCGGCGATGTGGAGCTGCAAAAGTCCAACGTGCTGCTGCTGGGCCCCTCCGGCGTGGGCAAGACCCTGTTGGCACAGACACTGGCCAAGATGCTGGGCGTGCCTTTCGCAATTGCGGATGCCACCACCCTTACCGAGGCCGGTTATGTGGGCGAGGACGTGGAGAACATTCTGCTCAAACTGATCCAGGCGGCAGATTTTGACGTGCAGAAGGCACAGATCGGCATCATCTACATTGATGAGATCGATAAGATCACTCGCAAGAGCGAAAACCCCTCCATCACCCGCGATGTGGGCGGCGAGGGTGTGCAGCAGGCACTGCTGAAGATCTTGGAGGGTACTGTCAGCAACGTGCCGCCGCAGGGCGGCCGCAAGCACCCGCAGCAGGAGTTCATCCAGATCGACACCACCAACATCCTGTTCATCTGCGGCGGTGCCTTTGATGGTCTGGACAAGTATATCCTACGCCGCACCGATAAGTCCGCGCTGGGCTTCGGCAGTGCGCTGAAGGATAACTCCACCGAGGCCGAGCGCGCCTTGCTGCGCAAGGTAGAGCCCCACGATCTGGTCAAGTTCGGCCTGATCCCGGAGCTGATCGGCCGTCTGCCGGTCATCACCGTGCTGGATGATCTGGACGAGGATGCGCTGGTGCGCGTGCTCAAGGAGCCCCGCAACAGTCTGGTCAAGCAGTACAAGGAGCTGCTGGGCATGGATAACGTGGAGCTTACCTTCACGGACGAAGCCCTGCACGCCATTGCCCGCAAGACCATCGAGCGCAAGACCGGTGCCCGTGGTCTGCGCAGTGTGATGGAAAGCATTCTGCTGCCCATCATGTACGAGGTGCCCAGCGATGCCACCATCATCCGCGTGACCGTGGACGAGGACACTGTGGAGGGCGGCGAAGCACATCTGGAATACGGCGCTGTGCGCAAACGCTATAAAAATCAGGTCGCTCTCAGCTGACGGCATTGCCGCACAGCAGGGGAGCGCACCCGCCTGAAAGCCCTGTTTCGAAAGCTTTTTGCTTTTGGCAGGGCTTTTTGCTTTCAAATTCTTGTTTCTGACAGGAAAATGTACTATAATAGCAAAGTGTGGAGCGTGCGGCGTGTGTTCTCTGGCAGGGGCATACCGCAAAAGACGAGCCATAGAATTGGGTAATAGGAAGTACTATAAAGGAGTGTGTATTTAATGGCAAATTATCACGAGATGGATCGCGCTGCGCTGACCGCTGAAAAGGCAGCGCTGGAACAGGCTTATAAAGAGTTTCAGGCAAAGGGTCTGAAGCTGAATATGGCACGCGGCAAGCCCGGCCCCCACCAGATGGATCTGGCAATGGACCTGCTGAAGATGACCGACTACACCACGGATGCAGGCACCGATGCCCGCAACTACGGTGAGCTGGAGGGTCTGAGCGAGGCCCGCGCCCTGTTTGCAGATGTGTTCGGCGTAAAGCCCAACGAGGTGTTCGTGGGCGGCAACTCCAGCCTGCAGCTGATGTATAACCTCATCAACATCGGTTATGTGTTTGGCTTCCCGGAGTCTCCCTGTCCGTGGTCTCAGGTGGAGAAGCGCAAGTTCCTCTGCCCGGTGCCCGGCTATGACCGTCACTTTGCCATCACCGAAGAGTTCGGCTTTGAGCTCATCAGCGTGCCCATGACCCCCAACGGCCCCGATATGGACGTTGTGGAAAAGCTGGTGGCAGAGGATGATACCATTAAGGGTATCTGGTGTGTGCCGCAGTACTCCAACCCCGATGGCTACACCTACAGCGATGAGACCATCGAGCGCTTTGCCAAGATGAAGACCGCAGCCCCGGATTTCAAGATCTTCTGGGACGAGGCTTACATCGTCCATCACCTGACCGAGGAGATCATCGAGACTCCTGTTCTGCTGAACGTGAGCAAGAAGTACGGCACGCAGGATCGCGTGTTCATGTTCACTTCCACCAGCAAGATCACCTTCCCGGGTGCCGGCGTTTCTGCCATTGCCTGCAGCGACAACAGCATGAAGTATATGTGCAAGCGCTTTGCAGTGATGATCATCAGCTACGATAAGATGAACCAGCTGCGCCATGTCCGCTTCCTGAAGAACAAGGAGGGCGTTCTGGCACACATGGCAAAGCACCGCCGCCGTCTGGTGCCCTGCTTTGATGCCGTCAAGACCGCCTTTGCCGCCAACCTCACCCCCTGCGGCGATATTGCCCACTGGACCAACCCCAAGGGCGGCTACTTCATCAGCCTGTATGTCATGCCCGGCTGCGCCAAGCGCGTGGCAGAACTGTGCAAGGATGCAGGTCTGGTGCTGACCGGCGCAGGCTCTGCTTATCCGTACCACAAGGACCCGCAGGATTCTCACCTGCGCATCGCACCCACTTATCCCAGTCTGGACGAGGTGGAGACCGCTTCCGAGCTGCTGTGCGTCTGCGTGCGTCTGGCCGTTGTGGAAAAGCTGCTGGCTGATATGGCCTAAGGTTTGAAATAACTTGTATATTCTCCTCTGCGGGGCTCTTTGCAGGGCCGGCAGGGGAGTTTTATCACAGAAAGGCCGGCACGACGGCTGCTCTGTGAGGAGAGGAGCCGTTGGCAAAACTTGCGGTTCACAACAAAAACGGCTGCGGCTGCACAGCCGCCGCTTTTGGAGGTTCCCTGATTTATGAAAACAAAAGGCAAAGCATGGCAGCTGGTCGTTACCGCGCTGCTGATCGTTGTATTTGTCTACACCGCCTTTTTTGGCGTGGCAGCAAAATACGGCGATGTGACCACCACCTATATCAAAGGTGCAAAGGATATCCGCTTTGGTGTGGATATCAAAGGCGGCGTCAACGTCACCTTTGTGCCCTCGGATGGCTACGATGCCACGGACGAGCAGCTGGATGCCGCCCGTCTGGTTATCGAGAACCGTCTGGTCGCGCTGAACGTGACGGACTACGAGCTGTATGTGGACAACAACTCCGACAGCCTGATCCTGGAGTTTCCGTGGCAGTCCGGCGAGACGGACTTTGACCCCGAGTCCGCCATTCAGGAGATCGGCACCACCGCCTATCTGACCTTCCGCGAGGGAGCCAGCAAGGACGGTGAGCTGATCCTGGACGGCTCTATGGTCGAAAGCGCTTCGGCGCAGTACGGCGCTGTGAGCAACGGCGGCAGCTCAGAGTATTACGTTGCCCTCAAGTTCACCACCGAGGGTGCCAAGGCCTTTGGCGATGCCACCACCAAGCTGGCCGCCGATAAGGGCAGCATCAGCATCTGGCTGGACGACGAAAACGTGAGCACCGCCACCGTCAACACCGCCATTACCGATGGACAGGCCATCATCACCAGTTCGGCTTCTAATCCCTTTACGCAGGATGCCGTGGTCAAGATGGCACGCCAGATCAACTCCGGTGCGCTGCCCTTTGCCCTGAGCGTGGACAGCTACTCTACCGTGAGCCCCAGTCTGGGCGAAAACAGCCTTGGTGCCATGGTGCTGGCAGGTCTGATCGCTTTTGCCCTCATCGTGGTATTCATGACGGTGCTGTACCGTCTGCCGGGCTTTCTGGCCTGCATCGCGCTGGCCGGTCAGGTGGCGGCTACGCTGGCCTTTGTGTCCGGCTACTTCCCGGTATTTGAAAGCTTTACCCTGACCCTGCCCGGCATCGCAGGTATCATTCTGGCCATCGGCATGGGCGTGGATGCCAACGTCATCACCGCCGAGCGCATCAAAGAGGAGCTGAAAAACGGCAAATCTCTGGACGGCGCCCTGAAGAGCGGCTTTGCCCGCGGTCTGACCCCCATCATTGACGGCAACGTGACTATCGTCATCGTGGCCATCGTGCTCATGGGTGCCTTCGGCCCCTCGGATGGTCTGTTTGCCAAGGCACTGCACTTTGTGTTCTTTGCCTTCGGCCCCTCTACCGCAGGCACCATCTACGCCTTCGGCTATACGCTGCTTACCGGCGTGCTGCTGAACTTCGTGTTCGGTGTGTTTGCTACCCGTGTGATGATCCGCGGTGCAGCCGCCATCAAGGCACTGCGCAACCCGTGGCTGTACGGTGCTGCAAAGCCCGTGCAGGAAAAGGCCGAAAAGAAGCCGGTGGATTTCGTGTCCCTGCGCAAAAAGTTCCTGACCATCTCCGCCTGCCTGATGGCAGCCATTCTGCTGTGCGCCGTGGTGTTCGGTGTGCATCTGGATACCGAGTTCACCGGCGGTGCTATGATCACCCTGTCCTACGAGGGCAGCTTTGACCAAGCCACTGTGCAAAAGACCGCTGCAGCGGCGCTGGAAAACACCGGTCTGACCCTGCAGACCGGCGAGAACGTAGCCACCGGCGACCAGACCCTGAAGATCTCCATGCCCGGCACCGAGACCGTGACCACCGAGCAGGTGGAGAACCTGCTGGACTCCCTGAACGAGAACTACCCGGACAACCAGTTCGCCCAGCTGTCCCTGAGCAATGTCAGCGCAGCCATGGGCACCAAGTTCCTGCAGAAGAGCTTGGTGGCTGTGCTGTTTGCACTGGTGCTCATTCTGCTGTATATTGCCCTGCGCTTCAAGAACATCGGCGGTCTGACCGGCGGCATGATGGCAGTGCTGGCGCTGGTCAACGACCTGATGGTGGTGTTCGGCACCTTTGTGCTGCTGCGCACCGCACTGGACGGCAACTTTATCGCCGCTATGCTCACCATCCTCGGCTACTCCATCAACGATACCGTTGTGGTGTACGACCGTATCCGTGAGAACCGCGCCCTGATGGGTAAAAAGGCTGGCTTTGAAGAGCTGGTCAACCAGTCGGTCAACCAGTCTGCCCGCCGCACCCTGATCACCACCATCACCACCGTGATGGCACTGGGCGTCATGTGCATCGTGGCAAAGCTCTACGGTCTGGACAGCATCTTTACCTTTGCGTTCCCGCTGATGATGGGTATGATCAGCGGTGTGTACACCTCTCTGTGTGTTTCCACCTCGGCATGGGTGCTGTGGAGCGAGCGCAGGAAAAAGAAAGACTAAGGCGGAGGAACAAACGATGAAGTGCCCTTATTGCGGTGCGGAGGAATCCAAGGTGATCGACTCCCGCCCGACTGAAGACAACGAGCGCATCCGCCGCCGCCGCGAGTGCCTGAACTGCCATATGCGCTTTACCACCTATGAGGTGGTGGAAACGGTGCCGCTGGTGGTCATTAAAAAGGATAACTCTCGCGAGCCCTTTGACCGGCAGAAGCTGCTCAATGCCATGCTGCGTGCCTGCGCCAAGCGTCCTGTCAGCTATGAAGCACTGGAGCACGCCGTCAGCAGCATCGAACAGTCTCTGTTCAGCTCCTACGACCGCGAGATCCCCAGTGTGCGCATCGGCGAGCTGACCATGCAGGAACTGAAAAAGATCGACGAGGTGGCCTATATCCGCTTTGCATCGGTCTACCGCCAGTTTGCGGATGTGGAAAGCTTTCTTGATGAACTAAAAAAGCTTGTGGGAGACCGCAAGGAAAAACAGTAAAATACAACCCGGAGGGGCTGTTGCACAAAGTGATGTGCAGCAGCCCCTTTTTTGTGTGCTTATTTGAAACGAAATCTCCTTATAAGAAGAGAATGCAGACAGGAACGCAACAAAGCGCCACAAAAGCGTACACAAAGCATTGATATGCAAAATAATGTATAAAAATCCGATAATATACACTGCGGTAGGCATCGGAACAGCCCGGAAAGTGTGCGGAAGCTGTTGCACTTGGCTGATTTTGAAGAGAAGCGCAACACAACTGTAACGTTTTCGGAACTTTTGTTACGCTTGAGTTGCGGTAAAAGAGCAGGAAAATTTTAAAAAATCTGTATTTTTTCTGCAAATTAGCCTTTGAGCCTCTTGACGTCTGTATGGTTTTGTGATACTCTTGTGACACAAGAGTTGCAGATGTGATACGACAGAGTTGCAAACAAGTTGCAGCATACAACATCACACTGTATAAGGCAGCAGACCGGAGGCAATCTTATGAAGCGTGCAATGAGTACCATGAAGAATATCGCAGCAGCTGCTATGACGCTGGCTGTGGTTTTTGGTTTTGCAGGCTTCAAGCCCGTCACCGCAAACGCAGCACAGGCTGCCGTGCCTGCTGTCGCTTCCGTGGAGGAAGAGAACTCCTACTTTGAGGAAGACGCTTACCAGCGCAGTTTCCTGACCCTGATCAATAACGAGCGCGCACAGGCTGGTCTGGCTCCTGTTGCTCTGGGCGACAGCAGCCACAATGCCGCTGCAATGAAGCGTGCCGAGGAGTTGGCAGTTTCTTACTCCTACGTTCGTCCCAACGGTCAGCGCGATTTCACCGTTCTGGCAGAGAACGGTATCAGCGATGTTTCCACCGGCGAGAACTACATGGCCGGCTGCTCCACCCCCGATTCCGCAATGGATCAGTGGATGGCTACCGATTTTACCCGCGAGCGCATCCTGAACGCCGATGCCACCACCGTGAGCGTTGGCCACTACGAGGGCGGCGTCTACAACAACTACTGGGTGCTGATCTTCTCTTACCCCGAAAATTCTCACACCGAGGACTACCGTCAGGAAGTTCTGGATCTGGTCAATGCCCAGCGCGCAAAGTACGGTCTGACCGCTCTGGAAATGGGCGATGATAATCTGACCGCCGCTGCACAGACCCGCGCCGAGGAGATCGCTGTTGTGAACTCCCACGTCCGTCCTGACGGCTCCAAGTGCTTTACCGTCCTGAAGGACTACGGCGTTACCGATACCCCCACCGGCGAGAATGCCGCATGGGGCAGCGTCTCTCCTGAAGAGGTCGTCAACGCATGGATGAACTCCGAAGGCCATCGCGCCAATATCCTGAACCCTGAGGCTCGCAAGATGAGTGTTGGCTACTACTACAATAGCAACAGCACCTGGGGTCATCAGTGGATCCAGATCTTTACCAAGTGATCAACTGCTTTCTTCTTATAAAAGACTGACGGGGCCGCAAGGCTTCGTCAGTCTTTTTATTTGCGCCCGTTTGTGTTATACTTATTCTGAGTTATTATCAGGAGGATCTAACGTGGAGGATTACCGCACCGTCCGGGGCACGGCCACCGGCGAATATGAAGAGAAAAAAAGCCGCTTTATCGCACAGCTCTCCTTTGCCGACAGCGAGGAAGCCGCCGTTGCCTTTCTGGAGCAGGTGCGGGCAGCCAACCGCACCGCGCGGCACAATGTTTACGCCTACCGCCTGCGGGCGGGCAACCGAGAGCGCTATTCCGATGACGGCGAGCCGGCCAAGACCGCCGGTACGCCCGCGCTGGAAGTGTTGCAGCACAGCGGTCTGACCGACCTGATCGTGGTGGTTACCCGCTACTTTGGCGGAGTGCTGCTGGGCACCGGCGGCTTGGTGCGTGCCTACACCACCGCCACCGCCCGCGCACTGGAAAATGCCGAGGTGGTCACGGTGCGCAGCGTGGTGGAGCTGCAGGTCACCGTGGACTACTCCCTCTACGAGCGTACATCTCTGCTCATTGATGCCGCCGGGGCAAAGCAGGCACCGCCGGAGTTTGCAGACCGTGTCACCCTGCGCTGGCAGATGCCGGAACACACCGAAGCCCCGCTGCTGGAGCAGCTGCGGGAACTGACTCGGGGCAGCGCTCAGGTGACGGTGTCTGACCCGTTCTACGCACCATTTTAAAAAACAAAGTCTTTTTTGCAAACCGACACCGAACTTCCCCCTTCGACACGGCCGATGTGCTACAATTGCCGCAGCGCAGCAATTGGGATCGGCTGCGCGCAGAGGGGAGGGGAGAAATCCGAAAAACAAAAGGAGGATCTGTATGGATGTGCGCCGGAGAACCGAAGAGATCGAGCACCTCACCTTTGTACCGTGGGCGACCTTCAGCGATGCAAGCCGCGGCAGAGTTGTGCCGGAGCCGCAGGACCCGCTGCGCCCGGTGTTCCAGCGGGATCGCGACCGGGTGCTGCACTGCAAGGCCTTCCGGCGTCTCAAGCAGAAAACGCAGGTGTTCCTCTCGCCGGAGGGCGACCTGTACCGCACCCGGCTGACCCATACGCTGGAGGTCTCGCAGATCGCCCGCACCATTGCCCGTGGTCTGCGCCTGAACGAGGATCTGACCGAGGCCATCAGCCTTGCGCATGATCTGGGGCATACCCCCTTTGGTCACGCGGGAGAAAAGGCACTGGATGCTCTTTGCCCGGACGGCTTCCGCCACTATATGCAAAGCCTGCGTGTGGTGGACCGGCTGGAAAAGGACGGCGAAGGGCTCAACCTGACATGGGAGGTGCGGAACGGCATCGTTACCCACACCAAGGGCACATGGGCAGCTACCCCGGAAGGACGCATCGTGCGCTTGGCGGATCAGATCGCCTTTGTCAACCACGATATTGAGGACGCTGTGCGCGCCGGTGTGCTGGACGCTGCCACCCTGCCCAAGGACTGCACGGCAGTGCTGGGACAGACCAAATCTGCCCGCATCACCACCATGATCAACAGCATTCTCACCCACAGCGAGGGGGATGTCCGCATGGGCACGGAGGAATACGAAGCGTTCCTTGCTCTGCGGGATTTCATGTACACGACCGTGTATGTGGATAAAAACGCCAAGCGTGAGGAGCAGAAGGTGGACAAGCTTATCGCGGAGCTGTACGAATACTACCTGACCCATGTAGACCGGATGTCCAACTTTTATGTGCAGCTGGCCTATCAGGAGGGACGGGAGCGCGCCGTCACCGACTACATCAGCGGTATGAGCGACGAGTTTGCCATCCGCACCTTTGAAGAACTGTTCGTGCCCCAGAAATGGCACGTCCTTTAAAACTGGAGAGGTCGTTTAAAACAACATGATCCCACACGAATACATCGAGGAGCTTACCCGCCGCACTGACATTGTGGAGCTGGTGGGCAGCTATGTGCAGCTCAAACGCAAGGGACGGCTGTACGGCGGGCTGTGCCCTTTTCACAGCGAAAAAACGCCGTCCTTTTATGTGTACCCGGACACCCAAAGCTTTTACTGTTTCGGTTGTCAGGCAGCCGGAGATGCCATCAGCTTTGTCAAAAAGATCAACAATATCAGCAGCGGCGAAGCCATCAAGATGCTGGCTTCCCGCGCCGGGATGCCGGAACCGCAGGAGGACGATAAGACGGGACGCCTGCGCAGCCGGGTGCTTTCCATGAACAAGGAGGCCGCCCGCTTCTTCCATGCCTGCCTGAACTCTACCGTGGAGGAGGCGCGGCAGGCGCGCGCTTACTGGCGGCGGCGCGGGCTGGACGATAAGACCATCGTCCGGTTCGGGCTGGGCTATGCCCCAAACGATGGGCAGGCGCTGTACCAATACCTGCGGGATAAAGGCTACAACCAGCAGGAGCTGGATGCCAGCGGCCTGTTCAAGCGCAGCCAGTCCGGGCGCATCTACTGCCTGTTCTGGAAGCGTGTCATGACCCCCATCTTTGACCTGCGCGGCAACATCATTGCCTTTGGCGGGCGCGTGATGGACGACTCCAAGCCCAAATACGTCAACAGCCCGGAGACGCTGGTCTACCACAAATCCGAGACGGTGTTTGCCATGCAGATCGCAAAGCGCAGCGCCTCCCGGCGGTTCGTGCTGTGCGAGGGCTACATGGACGTCATCAGTATGCAGCAGGCGGGCATCGACACTGCCGTCTGCGCCTGCGGCACCGCGCTGACCCCCGGGCAGGTGCGCATCATCAGCGAGTATGCCGACGAAGTCATTCTGAGCTACGACTCGGACGAGGCCGGTCAGAAGGCGACCCTGCGCTCGCTGGAGCTGTTCCGCAACAGCCCGGTAAAGGTGGGTGTGTTGCAGATCCCCGGTGCAAAGGACCCGGACGAGTATATCAAAAAATACGGCCCGGAGCGCTTTCAGGCACTTCTGGACGGGGTGGGCAACGCGCTGGACTTCCGGCTCAAGCGCCTGCGGGATCAGTACGATCTCTCGCAGGATGCGCAGCGGCTGCAATATGTAAAAGAAGCTGTGGAGATGCTGGCCGAGCGCTCTAACCCCACCGAGCAGGAGGTGTACGCCGGGCGGCTGGCAGAGGAAACCAACATCTCCAAAACCGCCATTCTGGCGCAGCTGGGCACCGCAGCAAAGCGGGCAGACGGCAAGTACCGCCGGGAGAAAAACCACGAGCGGCTGCATTCCGGCGAGATGGATCAGATCAAGGTGCCTTACAGCGCAGGCGGCAGTCAGGCACTGGGCATTGCCAGCGCCCAGCAGCGGCTGCTGGCGGCCATCCTGCGGGAGCCGCGGTATCTGGAACTGGCTAAACAGCAGCTGACGGCGGAGCAATTCATCCAGCCGCAGCAGAAGGAACTATACGAAGCGATGCTCAATTGTAGCCGGGAGGGCGTGGAGCTCAGCCTGACGGCACTGCGGGCATTTGTAAGCGAAGAAGCATTGAATGAACTGAGCCGACTTGCGGCACAATACAGCGATGTGAACTGCACCCCGGAGGATATCCATCTGTATCTGGACAGGATCGCCCGGGGAATGCCGGTTGCAAGCAAAGCTGCTGCAATGTCCGGCGATGAGATCACACAGTATCTTCAGTCGATGCGCGAAAAAAAGCAGGGGACGCTGCCCGAACAAGACTGATCCCTGTTTTCCCTCCGGCTGGAGCTGGAGAGAAAAGGAGCAGGAATCATGCAGAAATTGTCGCAAACGGAAGAACTTGCCCGCAGCCTTGCCGCAAAGGCTCGCCGTCACACCCTGACCCCGGAGCAGATTAGCCGTGCCATGGAAGAAGCGGATTTTGATATTGCACAGCTGGACGAGCTTTACGCGGCGCTGGAGCAGCGGGGCGTTCATCTGGCAGAGGAGGAGCCTGCCGAGCTGCCTGTGCTGGATGATGCCCAGATCGGCAGGCTGGAAAATGAGCTTTCCTCGGAGGGTGTGGCGCTGGATGACCCGGTCAAGACCTATTTAAAGGAGATCGGCCGGGTGCCGCTGCTGACCGTCGGACAGGAGATGGCACTGGCAAAGGCTGCCCGCGCCGGAGATGCAGATGCCCGCCGCGCTTTGAGCGAAGCAAACCTGCGGTTGGTGGTATCGGTAGCCAAGCGCTACGCCGGGCGGGGACTGCCTTTTCTGGATCTCATTCAGGAAGGCAACCTTGGCCTGATGAAGGCGGCGGAAAAATTTGAGCCGGAGCGTGGCTTCAAGTTCTCTACCTACGCAACGTGGTGGATTCGTCAGTCTATCACCCGCGCCATTGCGGATCAGGGACGCACCATCCGTATCCCGGTGCATCTGGTAGAGAGCATCAACCGGGTCAAGAAAACGGCGGGCGACCTGCTGCATAAAAATGGACGGGAGCCCACCGTTGAGGAGATCGCTGCCGCACTGGATATGGAACCGGACAAGGTGCGGGAGCTGCTGCAATTGTCGCAGGAGCCCATCAGTCTGGAAACGCCGGTGGGGGAGGAAGAGGACGCCCATCTGGAGGACTTTATTCAGGACGAAGATGCCGGTGTCCCGGTGGACGAAGCCGGGCGTCAGCTGCTGCGGCGGGAGCTGCTGCACGTCCTTAAAAGCCTGACGCCCCGGGAGGAGCGGGTCATCACCCTGCGCTTTGGTCTGGAGGATGGCCGTGCCCGCACGCTGGAAGAGCTGGGCAAGGAGTTCAACGTGACCCGGGAACGGGTGCGGCAGATCGAAGCAAAGGCGCTGCGCAAGCTGCGCCACCCCAGCCGCGCAAAGCTGCTGCGGGATTATCTGGATGAGTGAATCGCATAAAATTTTCAGGACGAGACTGCTGCACAGCATTTTGTGCGGCGGTCTCGTTTTTTGCGGCAGGGAAGTGCAAAAGTCACACTTCCGGGCACAAGAGTAAAGATAGACAAATTGCACAAGGGTGTTATGAACAGGAACGTGCAAAATAAAAAAATCAAGTACTTGGCAGACAAACAGCTACACGCTGCCGGGCGTGCGAAAACAAAACGAAAATTAAATTTATTTCGGCAAAAAACTGAAAAATGGCTTGACAACAGGGGTTTTCGGGTGTATACTGTATTAGTATCACATAATGGACTAGTGCGCCAAAAAGGGAACTGCGATGGCTGCCGCTTGAGGGCTTGCCCCGAAAAGTTTGTGCAAAACGCCGGAACGTTCCGCAGGACGCGGGTCGAATTATGTGTGTCTGCTCAAATTTGACCCGTGTATACGACATCCCGTAGAATATAAAAGTAAGGAGTGGTTGATTTTATGATGAAAGTCAAGCCCGTTAAGCTCGGCAAAACCGAGCGCATGAGCTTCTCCCACATCGACGAAGTCATCAGTATGCCGAACCTGATCGAGGTGCAGAAGAACTCGTATCAGTGGTTTCTGGATGAAGGCCTGAAGGAGGTCTTCCACGATATCGGCACCATTGAGGACTACACCGGCAATCTGGCACTGAGCTTTGTGGACTTCCGGCTGGATAAGGAGCCGAAGTACAGCATCAAGGAGTGCAAGGAGCGCGACGTTACCTTTGCAGCCCCCCTGCGCGTCACCGCCCGTCTGCTGAACAAGGAGACCGGCGAGGTGAAGGATCAGGAGATCTTCATGGGCGACTTCCCCCTGATGACCGACGCAGGCACCTTTGTCATCAACGGTGCCGAGCGTGCGATCGTCAGCCAGCTGGTCCGTTCTCCCGGTGTGTTCTACGGCCATGCCAAGGATAAGGTCGGTAATGACCTGTACAGCGCCACCATGAACCCCAACCGCGGTGCATGGCTGGAGTACGAGACCGATGCCGCCAATGTGTTCTATGTCCGTATCGACAAGAACCGCAAGCTGCCCGTCACGGTGCTGTGCCGTGCACTGGGCCTGTCCTCTAACGAGGATATCCTGAACTACTTCGGCGAGGACGAGCGCATTCTGGCCACGCTGGAAAAGGATACCACCAAGAACCGCGAAGAGGGTCTGCTGGAGGTCTACCGCAAGCTGCGCCCCGGCGAGCCTCCCACGGTGGAGTCCGCTACCAGCCAGATCGATATGCTGTTCTTCGATCCGCGCCGGTACGACCTGTCCCGCTTCGGCCGCTATAAGATGAACAAAAAGCTGTCTCTGGCACGCCGCATCATGAACCATGTGGCTGCAGAGAACGTGGTGGATCCCTTCACCGGCGAGATCCTTGTCGAGGCCGACAAGAAGATCGACCGCAAGCTGGCTGAGAAGATCGATGCCGCCGGCGTGGATCTGGTCGTGCTGAAGATCGATGATCCCATGAAGGATCAGCCCCACAAGGTCAAGGTCATTACCAACGGCTGCGTGGACGCACAGGCCATCATTGATAGCTACTACCCCGCATTCAAGGGCGTGGATGTCAAGGAGTGCGGCATCAACGAGCGCTGCAACCTCAAGGAGCTGCGCAAGATCCTTGATAACGCTTCCAGCGCCGAGGAGGTCATGGAGAGCCTGAAGAAGGATCACGACCTGCTCATCGGCCGTACCGTCACCATCGACGATATCCTGTCCTCCATCAACTACTTGAACGGTCTGGGCTACGGCATCGGCACCACCGATGATATCGACCATCTGGGCAACCGCCGTATCCGCAGCGTGGGCGAGCTGCTGCAGAACCAGTTCCGCATTGGCTTCTCCCGCATGGAGCGCGTCATCCGTGAGCGCATGACCCTGCAGAGCCAGGATCAGAGCGTCATCACCCCGCAGGCACTGATCAACATCCGTCCTGTGGTGGCAGCTATCAAGGAGTTCTTCGGCTCCTCTCCGCTGTCTCAGTTCATGGATCAGAATAACCCTCTGGCTGAGCTGACCCACAAGCGCCGTCTGTCTGCTCTGGGTCCCGGCGGTCTGAGCCGTGACCGCGCAGGCTTCGAAGTCCGCGACGTTCACTACAGCCACTACGGCCGTATGTGCCCCATCGAGACCCCTGAAGGCCCCAACATCGGTCTGATCTCCTATCTGGCATCCTACGCCAAGATCAACGAGTACGGCTTTGTGGAGGCTCCCTACCGCAAGGTCAAGAAGATCTACGATGAGAACAACAACCTCATTGAGCAGGTCGTCACCGACGAGGTGGAGTATATGACCGCCGATGTGGAGGACGAGTACGTTGTGGCACAGGCCAACGAGCCGCTGGACGAAGGCAAGCACTTCGTCCGTCCCCGCGTGTCTGCCCGCCGCCGCGACGAGATCCTGGAAATCGACGCAGAGAAGGTCGATTACATGGACGTCTCTCCGCGAATGATGGTCTCTGTTGCTACCGCCTGCATCCCCTTCCTGGAGAACGATGACTGTAACCGTGCACTGATGGGCTCTAATATGCAGCGTCAGGCAGTGCCTCTGATGGTCACCCAGCAGCCCATTGTTGCTACCGGTATGGAGTACAAGGCTGCTACCGACTCCGGCACCGCTGTGCTGGCCAAGAGCAACGGCGTTGTGGAAAAGGCCGATGCCGACCACATTGTTGTACGCAATGAGCAGGGCGCTCTGGAGGAGTACTCTCTGATCAAGTTTGCCCGCTCCAACGCAGGCACCTGCATCAACCAGCGCCCCATCGTGGAAGTGGGTGAGACTGTCACCGCCGGTCAGGTGCTGGCCGATGGCCCCGCAATGCGCAACGGCGAGATCTCTCTGGGTAAGAACGCCCTGATCGGCTTCATGACCTGGGAGGGCTACAACTACGAGGACGCCGTTCTGCTGAACGAGAAGATCGTGCGCGAGGACGTGTACACCTCCATCCATATCGAGGAGTACGAGACCGAGAGCCGCGATACCAAGCTGGGACCCGAGGAGATCACCCGCGACATCCCCAACGTTTCTGAGGATGCCCTGAAGGATCTGGACGAGCGCGGCATCATCCGCATTGGTGCCGAGGTCAAGAGCGGCGATATTCTGGTCGGCAAGGTCACCCCGAAGGGTGAGACCGAGCTGACCGCCGAGGAACGCCTGCTGCGCGCCATCTTTGGTGAGAAGGCACGCGAGGTGCGCGATACCTCCCTGCGTGTGCCCCATGGCGCATACGGCATCATTGTGGATGTCAAGGTCTTTACCCCGGAGAACAGCGATGAGCTGCAGCCCGGTGTGCGCGAGGTCGTCCGCTGCTATATCGCCCAGAAGCGTAAGATCAGCGTCGGCGATAAGATGGCAGGCCGTCACGGCAACAAGGGTGTCGTTT